>Ga0193747_1000311_pt1 | contig 17905 bp, 9 predicted proteins | sample L1m2metaG_FD_143048 | JGI IMG/M metagenome (GOLD analysis project Ga0193747, IMG submission 143048) | Soil microbial communities from a riparian zone of the East river system, Colorado, United States - L1m2 | ecosystem: Environmental > Terrestrial > Soil > Riparian zone | place: USA: East River...
CTTATCGCCGTCAGCTTCTGTGCTATCTGGGGCAGTCGCGTATGCGATTAAGGTCCCGCTTGGCGCCCTTACCTGCGCCAAACCACTTTGGGCCGAACGAAAGCTGCGAGCAAAAGGATTATTCCGGCATGCATCCAGAATTACGATGTTCAGAGAACTCTGTGCATCATCGATTAGGTTTAGGACGTAGTTGACATCGACACCGACATCTTCGATGTCCGCCTCAGTTTGAATATCGCCTTCAATCGGAATCAAATAATTGTGTCCCTTTGACTGCACACCATGACCCGCGAAATAGAAAAGTCCAACGCCCCCGACTGCGAGTAAGCGTTGCCCGAAATCCCTGATGAGTTGCTTCATCTCGCGCTGCGAGCGATTCGTGGCAACGGTAACTTCAAATCCAAGGTCCTTTAGCGTCGCAGCGACTAACGTCGCATCATTTGGCGGATTCTTCAGCGGAGGCGCATTGGTGTAAGCCCCGTTGCCAATGACCAGCGCGGTGCGCCGCTCACTGGCAAGCTTGCGCGAGGAGTCCCGCTGCAACTGACGGTTATCTTGTGGCGACTGACCTTGTGAATTCCGCAATGGGGCAAATGCTACGGTCAGGGAGAGCATCGCTAGAAGCAAGATGAAGTTACATAAGGTTCGTGAGTAGGGAATTCGCACCATTGAAAGAACCTCCTTCAAATCTAACGCGACGTGAACGAATCAAACAATTGCTTTGCTTGATCGGCCGTCGCTTCGAGCGCGATGGCAACAAAGAAACGCGTGCCGTTAAAATATGCTCTGGCCGTACCCGTCGAGTCACCTAATGTCACCTGATATTCACGGGCCGAATTTCCTCCGAGCGTCTTCTCTCCAATCAAATTGAGCCTTGCCGCTTCTCCCTTTCCAAACACGGCTTCCGGCAACCAATAACTGAACGCATCAACGTACGAATCAAGCTTTTCTGCGTCGCTGGGTCGCGAAGCTCTCGCATTGATTCCATTGGCTGTGATGACAGCAAAGAAAGGTCGTTCACCGACCGGCGTGCGGTAGACGATGCGGCTCACGTATCCGCCGTTATATAGGCTTCGCCGGTTCTCGGTTATTGCTCCCTTGGGTAGGAGAATGCCGAATCCTTGGCCTTGGACGCGTTGCCAATTTGCGTTTGAAGGCACAGCATCCTCAATACTTGTTCCAAATTTCGGCTCCGAAAGAGATGGCCCTGTCGTAACTGCTTGCGTCAGCACATAAGTATTTGATCGGACACCGTTAATTTCTACAAACACCTCGTTCCTTCCGTCACGCACATGCAATTGCTTTACGCTGCCGTCAAACGTAATGTGCCCTTTCTCCTGCGATGTGACCGGTATTGTGATCTGTTCATCGTTAACAAATACTTTAACGTCCGATCCGCCCTCCCACCAGTCACCAAGCACCTGAAGGAAGACCGGGGGGGATTCTGGCCGATGACGCTCATTTGACTGATCGAGGCCAACGTAACGCGAACACTTCGATCGTCGCGAATCTTTGAATTTGAGTTCGCTTGGATTTGATTGATCTTTGTGCGGGCTATAGTTGCGTAAGCGCCGTTGGGATAAGCCTGAATATAATTCTCATAATCTTGCACGTTGGTGCTGTTGCGAATCGTTTCCCAATATTCTCGTTCAACGGCGACTGGATCGATCTTCGACGAGTTGTTGTCAACTGCCGTCGATGAATTACCAGCACTCTTAAAATAGAATTCGCCTTTGTGATTATCTGAAACCCAAGGCTCTTGCCGAGTGCCCGTTCGCGCGGACACTCTTTCAGTCACGCGACGAAAGGTAGTTTCTAGTACCACGCCAGGAACTTCCATTTGTTTCGTGAGTTCTTCTGTATAAGGACTATTTGCCGAATCTCCGTCTGCCGCAGTGCTATTGGGGGCAGTGGCGTAAGCGATCAGAGTACCGCGAGGAGCCATCACCTGCGCCAGCCCATCTTGCCCAGATCGAAAACCTCGAGCAAATGGATTGTTACGACAGGCGTCGAGAATTACGATATTCAATGTGCTCTGGGCGACGGAGATTTGGTTGAGTACATAATTCACATCCACGCCCACATCTTCGAGATCCGCTTCGTTCTGAATATCAGCGTCGATAGGAATTAAGTAGTTGTGGCCGTTCGATTGAACGCCGTGTCCGGCGTAATAGAAAAGACCGACGCCACCGGTAGAACGTAGTCGCTGCCCAAAGTCTCTGATGAGCTGTTTCATTTCTCGTTGCGACTTATTCGTTCCGATTGAAACTTCAAAGCCAAGGTTCTTTAGCGTCGCCGCAACTAATACCGCGTCATTGGCGGGATTTTTGAGAACTGGGACTCTGGCATAGGCACCGTTACCGATTACGAGCGCAGTACGTTGTACCACTTGAGTAGTAGACGCAGCCGGCTGACGATCTAGTTGACGATCATGTTGTTGGGCTTCTGCGGTAGTTACGAACAGGACGATTCCAATCGCAAAAGCGCCGATCGTTTGAGCAAGTCGCATGGTTCGTGAACGCGCTCTCATGTTTTTACTTTAAGAGCAAGGAGCAGATCTAGCGAGGAGCAATTCCGCACGCATCCGCGATGGCCTTTACAATCGCGGGAGTGCGATACTGACCCTGACTGCAGCTCTCCAGAGGGTCGCCGTCAAAGTTGTAATTCCGTCCTCCGATCTTAAAATGCAGGTGTTTACAATTGATGCGTTTATATTCTTTTTTGGTAAGGGCGTCGCTTAATGACAATTCTTTTATCTCTCCGCACGACACCGAAAAGTTATCTCCCGTATTTCCGCCAACGGCGGTTTCGATAAATCGTATTCCTCTGGACGAGACATACAACTGCCCCGTATATGCAAGTGAATTCACCAAGCCCATATGCCAGTGAGAAACATTGAAGACTTTCTCATCTGTTGAGTATGCCGCTCCGCTTTTGTTTGACTGCGACAGACTTGATTCCCGGTTTCGAAAATGATTTCCGTGAACCAGGCGCAAGTGACTAAATAAATTGACGGTACTGTTTGTCCAACCATCGCAATTGAAGCAAGATACGATTGGGACCATAGTCAGCCCCTGCAATACCTGACGCACGCCGGCCGTCGGAGCGAACAAATTAAAGTCTTTACCTTCTTCCTTGCCACTCCTATTGAAGAACTTTCCCTTTACGAATAACCCGATGCCACTCTGACCGTAGTTTCTTGCCTCAAAATTCGTAATTCGATCGAAAGACGCCGAGTAAATCTCGTCTCCATAGCGCATGATTAGGCCATCCAAACCAATGTCAAAAGCGCCGTCCTGCAGCAAGGGACCAACAAATCGATGCCGTCGTACGTTGATCGTGACTGGCTCGCCAGCGAGATATCCTTTATCCAGATACGTGAAGCCTTCTGTTTCCCTCCGGCGACCCAACAGTGCAAACCCCAACATCATGTTGACCTTGGCGTTGTCAGGCTGTTGTTGCAGGAACACTCTCGCATCGTTGATTACTTCATCGATTTGGCCACGGTTATACTTGTTCTCGATTGTCTCGATCGTAATGTTGGCAGCGGACGAAGCGTTAGAAGAAAATCGTTCGGAAGAGTTGTTGGCCGGAAAACTGTCTCTTAATTTTTGGGCTCGGTGCCGAGCCTCACCGACATAGAGACCATTCGGATATGATTTAATATATTCTTCAAAGTCACTTGGGTTAGAACTGTTCTCTATCCGCTTCCAAGCGATAAATTCACTAGGTCGGCTGCCGGCATCTGAGCTTGAATTGGCAGTGTTCTCACCAGTAATTGATACGACCAATGGCTGAGCATCCTCTTCTCGACGATAGAAAACGCGAGGCCGCTGAAGACTGCGATCGTTTCCGATATCCGTTTCCGCAAATTTGACTCGGTCAAGTTGTCGTCCTTGTTTCTGTTCTTGATCCAACTCTTCTTGCTGCATCGCGGGAACACGAGCCGTTACATAATTCAACCATTCACGTATTAAGACACGGCCATCTCTTGGTTGGCTGTCTGCTGCGGTTGTCTTCAGTCCCTCTTCAATCAATGCATAAGTGAGGTAGCCATGTCCGAGTCTGACTGCTTCATTTGCGGCTTGATAACTCTGTGCGGCGGTGAGGATATACATGCCTTTCTCATAGGCTAGTTGCGCTAGACCCTTGCTATTCATTGGTCCGCGCCGCTTTTCTTCCGATTCGAGCGCCTGTCCACTGTTGCAAGCGTCAATCACCATAATCATTTGTCCGGCATCAAGGCCTTCGACCGCTGACTGCAATTCTTCATCTGAAATGCTATGGGCCAATATGCTCCGTAGACTGTCCGCGTCCAGTTGCGTCCTTCGACCCGTGTACCCCAGGTCATAGGGAATAAGATAAAAGCGGTTCTCCTGGGCTGTGCCGTGCCCGGCGAAATAGATAACTAAGGCGTCCTCCGGCTGGACCTTTGCCGAAAGATCACTTAGAGACTTCAGTAAGTTGGCTTTCGTGGCTTGCGCGTCGCTTAGGGAAATAATCTCCACTCGCTCGTAATTATTGAGTTTCGTCTGTTGGGCTTTTGTCTCAGCGGCAAAATCCTGGGCGTCGGCAACTGCATATTTCAAGTTGTACTCAACGTTGGCGTATTCATTCACACCGACAGCCAGTACGTAGGCGGTGCCCTTACGCTTGAGCCCATTCGACCCGGTAACCGTTAGCGTTGCGTCCAGGCTCTTGACGTTATCTCGATTGAAGGCATAAGCAGTCAACTTGTTCTCGCCGGCTACAATCGAAATCGTGGCGGGCAGGTTGACCGTGGTTTGTCCTTTCAACACATCGCCGTGCCACACTTTTACCAGAGACCCATTCCGAAATAGCCTGACATCCTGCGCGCCGGCGGGCGCCAGGGATATACTTACTTGCACATGGAGATCGCGCGTATTGAAGAACCCACTCGACTGGGGATCTGAGGTTGTTACCTTTACTTGAGGCTGGCGCCGATCTTTTGTGCCAATATCCGCGGACGCTTTCGGATTCTTGCCGGCTAAGATGTCGGTAAGTAGACCTGGGTAATAAAATTCATTAAAGAACGATTCAACGGGCGCGTGATCAAGTGAATTGTTTGCGAAACTCCAAATCGCACGCGACCAGGCGGCAGGAGTACCGTCAAAAAGACCGTCGGGGGTTACGATCAACCAATTATTGTCTTCAAGGAGGTAGAGTGTGGCTAGTTCCTGCTGGTGGAATGGATCGACCTCCAACGTCGTGCGTGGAAACAAACTGATGCCGTTTCCTTTGACTGGCATGACGTAGAACTGTCCCGAGATGCCCATAAAAGGCAGGAAGCCACCGATTGCCATTTTCTCGGTATTCGAAGTAGTGTTTTCGGTAATCTTGGTAGTTTTTAAGAGTTGGCCGGTTGTTATGTTCCAGAAGTCGATCTCGCCAGTCGTTTCGTCTTCAGACAGGCGAATGCTCTGAATCATATCCGCGTTCAAAAAAGCTACGGAGATGATTTGGCCGGAGGACTTGAGAGTTTTCGGGGGCTTCTGGCTCGCAGGTACCAGCAGGACGATGGTCCCGTCGCGGTTCCCAATTGCGAGGGTCTCTCCATCCGGACTAAAACCGAGCGAAAGAGGAATGGCCGGGTCAGGTATTGCAACTATTTGGGTGCCGTCTTCAACTTTCCAGATCCTTACGGTGTTATCAATCGGATCATCTTCACCTTCGTAATCACTATTATCAGATACGCTGACCAACAATTTCCCCGACGGATGAAACGCGATTGGGCCCACGCCCTGCGTGTGGCCGGTCAGAACTTTTACGCTTCCGTTTTGTAAATCCCATAGCCTGATAGTCTTATCATCACTGCTGCTAGCCAGAGTCTTATTGTCAGGGCTGAATGCTAGTGAATTGATATCTTCGCTGTGACCAGACAACTCTTTCACGGTTGTTTGGTTGGCGGTATCCCAGAGCCGAATCGATTTTCCTTCCTCGCTAACCTGCGCAATCATCTTGTTGTCAGTACTCATCGAGATGATTTCGCTGCTAAAGCCTTTATTTATGGTCGAAAGTTCGGTGCCTGAATCGACGTTCCATATTCGAATGTCCCCGTTGTTGTTTCCGCTGGCTACTGTGCTACCCGAGGAACTAAAGGCAAGTGACGTGGTCGAGGCGTTTTGCTGCTTGAATTCCCTGAGCGTTTTCATTGACGGCCACTCCCCCACAATGACAGTTCCCAACGTGGTCTGGAGCGATCCGAAAGGCGCGACTGCGAAGCGATTTCTCGCGGAGTTGAAGATCGGACCTGTGTGAAAAATTGGCGGTGCCGCTAGTTGAGGGTTGCCGGGCACGTGCTTAACCAAGGAACCGGTGGAAGCATTCCACAAATCGATCGATGTACCCCAATTCCCACTCAGGACTTCGTTTCCGTTGGACGAGAACTGTATGACATATACGACAGGCGCACTGCCGGTGAAAGAACTGACTACCTTCCCGCTCGAAACATCCCACAGCGAAATGTTCGTACTTGCGCCGCCGCTCGCCAACAATCTTCCGTCAGGACTAAAAGCAATAGTCTCAATCCTCACATTTATGCCTGACAATGTGCGGAGAAGACGTCTACTTGCTAGGTCCCAAATTCCAATTTCAGTAGAGGACTTGGTATTAGGGTCGTCCGACAAGTCCGTCGTTTGAACCAATGCCGCCGCGAGCAATTTCCCGTCTGGACTGAAGGCAAATGAACTAACCGCCCGATTGTTGACAGTCAGGTTGTTTGCTTCGGCAATTATTTCGAGGCCGCCGCCGCTCTTAACATCCCAAATCTTGATTGCCCCTTCCCCATCTCCACTGGCCAGAATCCTTTCGTCTGGACTAAACGCCAGTGCTGATACAGGCACGGAATGACCGACCACCACTGTAAGTTTTGGTCGCGCCCCGACTCGGTTCTGATTCGCCGGGGCCCTCGATATGGATGTCACTCTTGAGTCTGATCGGACCTTAGACGGCGTTTGAGTTGGCGCTGGCAGCGGAGTCATTCTCATTTTGGTGCGAGCCAATTCAGCAAACCTGCCGTTAGGGTATTTACGGAGGTAGTATTCAAAATCTGTTCGATCCTTGCTGCCCTTGATCGATTCCCATAAAGCCACCTCGAAGCTGGCTTCGTCTTTCGGCGGTGAAGCGGTTCGTCTCTCCCGTGAAGCTGGAGATGGGCTGAAACTTGGCTGCTGTTTTGCGGACTCCCCGGTCGAGTTAACTATCGGCGATGGCGCAGCCGCAGATAAAACCGAGGTTTCGTTGGCCGTGGGACTGATTCTGCTGATTTCGGCATTCAGCTTACCTGAGAGCGTGGGATTCAAAACAATCAACTTCTTTCGCTCGTCGCCCAGTCCCGTTTGATTTCCCAAATGCAGGTACGCGATCGCCAGACCATAATGTGCATCGTCGTAATCGGGCTTCAGCGAGATTGCCCGCTTGAGAAAACTCAACGACTTTTCATATTGCTCACCACTTAGATAAGCATAGCCGATACCGTAGAACGCTTCCGCAAATGTGGGATCCAATTGAGTAGCTTTGACCAATGGCGCAAAGGCATCACCATGCATTCCCATGCGGTTGTAGGCATCCCCCAAAGCGTACTGCGCGTCAGCGCTGCGCGGCGCTATCGTTACTGCTTTTTTGTAGGCGTCAAGTGCCTCTTTCCATTTGCCTGTCCCCATGTAAACGTCACCCAAACCTATATAGGCATCGGCGTTTTGTGAATCAACGCGGAGAGCAGATTCATAGGCGGCGCGAGCCTCATCCCATTTACCGTCATCGAGAAGCTTATTGCCGTCGTCGACAAGGCGTTGGGCCTGTTTATTTTGGTGCGCAGGTTTCTGACGCCCTGGCTTTTGCGTGAAAACTACGACGTTTGAAAGGAGTAGAACTAAGAGTAATGTGATGGTGGGATGGTATCGCATCATTGTATTGTACCGCGGAGAGCTTCAGTCCTATGCCACACAAATCACCTCATCACCGCAATCGGAAAGTCCTGAATGGTATTTGGCTTGGCGGTCGTTGGTGTTTGTCTACCGCCGGTTAATTCTTTCACTCGCTCCGAAAGGTAAAGGTCGAGCATGTTGATGGTGATCTTGCCCTTACCGATGTAGTCCGCGCGGCCGGTGAAACCTTCGACCAGCGCTTTTGTGAACGCGCCGTTGTTCCACTTAGCATCTTCGAGCGAATATTGATTGCCGGTGGAGGCCGCGAAGACGACCGCACCGCTTTCCGCGCTGGAGAGTTCGTTGATGATTCCGTTGAGATCGTCGGCGAGACCGCGTCTTCCTCCAAGCACGTATCCTGAATGACATGTGTCGATAAAGAATAGGGTCTTACCGGCAAGCGACTGTACGGTGTTCTTGATGTCGGTAAAGGGCACGCCGGTGCGCAGGAGCTTTTCTAAATCGGTGTTGTAAGGCAGGAAGTAATAAACACCGTTCTGGTCGTTCAGGCCGTGGCCCGCGAAGAAAACCATCGCCACGTCTTTGCTCGTAGTCTCTTTGCGAATCCAATCGAGACCGTCGAGAATCTCATCTTTAGTTGCGTGTTCATTCGTAAGCACCTTTACTACAACGTCGCGATAGAGCAGTCCTTTTTGAATCGTTGCGACAGCAGCAAAGTCCTGAGCGTCCTTGGCGGCAAACTTGAGCGAGTAGGAAGGATTCTGGTACTGGCTGACGCCAATAGCCAATACATATAGTTTGGGTTGAATGACGAAGGTGTCAGCGGATGGGCGTGTGGCTGGGACTGCGCCACGCCATCTCAAACGAATTGTGACCGGAACACTGGCAGCAAATCTGTTCTCAGCAATGATTGAAACCTCGCTGTCGCGCTCAGGGACAGTCAGTTTTAACTCGCGCACGCCAGATGCTGACGCATCCTCTCTGGTCAGTTGACGATTTCCAGTTACAGGTCTGCCATCAACTAAAGCTCTGACATTCGTCACTGCCTCGCCTGATGGTGTGCGCAGCGAATAGCGGATTGTGACTTCGGAAGCAGAGACTTCGGAGTTATCGGAAGGTGAAGCGATTTCGACGACGGGCGGAAGCATCTGCGCCACTTTAGGGCGAGGGATGACTATCAACGCACCTTGAAAGCGAACGCGCCCCCTCTCCTTGTCGGCGAGCCTGAGCGCTTCCACTTCGTCACTCGTCTGTAAAACTTTCGAGATGACACCAGGCCTGTAGTAAGTCGAGCGAAATTGGCCCACAGGAAAAAAATCTGCCGCTTGATCCTTGGCAGTGTTGACATGCCAGCCAATCAGTTCTTCGGCACCGGGTGATGAATCGTAATACCCGGATGGCGTCCAAAGCACCCAGCGCTTGCGATCAGCGTGCGGGAAGAACGCTAGCAACTCCTTGCCGTCCGTCATGCGATACCAGCGAATCGTGCCATCGCCGCAAGCGGCGAGCGCGAGCCGGTTATTCCCGCTAATATTCACCGCTAGCGCTCCTCCAAGCGCAGGCGCACGCCATAGCTCCTGCCTGCTGCGATTGAAAAGGCGGATGAAAAGCCCTGTGCCAAGTAAGAACGTGTTGCCGTCCGCCGCGATCGCAAGACTGATTGAATTCTCTCCGCGCTCGAGTTTCAGCGGGGCGCCGTTTACACTCGGCAGGTACGTCCACTTCCAATCGGTTATGGAGAGGCCGCTGGTTACGGTGAGGGGCGCCTGCAATCCTGCGCCAGACATCTCGCCAAGACGAAGGTCCCGGTCGGCCAGATCGAAGATCGCCGGCGATCTGCCGTAAGGCTGGTAAGGGAATTGGATGGTGCTTGCAGTTGCGTCTGAGAAGAGACCCGATTGATTACCAACGTATGTGGCGATCTGCCCGGTCTGGACGCTTGTCTGTTTATGATTTTGATCAAGTATTCCCCATGCGGGCTTGAATGCGCCATAAACGATGCCACCTGATGGTAGGGGAACTATATCCGTAGTGGATTGAGCTACGGACGTATCCACATACCGGCCGAGTCCAGCGTCGCCCCAGCGACGGATGTAGTTGCCCTTATCTTGGCTCCCGCCGCTTGCAAAGAGTGTCATGCCATCCATTGACCATGAGACCACCGTGACGCTGATGATGCTCCCGGACGTGTCTGGGGTGTAGAGCGGCGCGAGAGTGTCGCCGGAGAGCACGTCTACTCTCGTGAGATCGAAATAACCGACCGCAACCTTTAGCCCATCCGGTGAGAAGCGCACGCCAGAGGGCACCTTACCGCCCGGAGCTTTCCGTTTGGTCAGCCTGCGCATCTGCCGGTCGTAGAGGCGCAGCTCACCGTCACCGCTACTTGTAACTAAACGCCCCGCACGGTCGAAATCCGCGCCAGACGATTCACCATAAGCCGAATCGCGCCCGACCTCTGTCCAGTCTGAAGTGCGCCACACAACCACGCCGCCAGCGAAGAGCGCAGCGGCGAATAAGGTGCCGTCTGGCGAGAACCTAAGATAATTGACCTCACCCGGCGAGCCGGTCAGCCGCCGCATTAGCCGTCCCGTCTCACGGTCGAAGAGATAGACGCAATGCTGCCCGTCCCACTGGTTGCCCGTGTGCCCACCCAGCGCAATCATGTTGCCGTCTGGAGAGATGGCTGCCGCAAAAAGTTGACCCTCAGCGCCGTCGCCTATGGGTACACGGAGCACACGCAGCAATCGGCCAGTCTCAAGCTCCCACACTCGCGCGGTCTTGTCGATGGAAGCGGTTACCAGAAATCTGCCAGCGCGATCAACGCCGATACTTCCGATCCCAGCAGTGTGCATCCCCGTCTCAATGCGCAGGACGGGTTCGCGCGACGGCTCGGTGCTTTGGGCGAGTGTGCCTGTCGCGATGGCCGCGAGCAGAAAACCAACAAAGGCAAACTGCTTTAGGTGTTCGTTAGTGTGGGTAGGGTTCATGGAAATTACCGACTGCATCTGTCACAGCACGGCCCTCCTTGACAGTCGGGCTTGTGACACCCTACTTCGCATACCTCAACCGCACGTTCACAAGTAAAGCTTTGTTATCGGTAGTCGAAACGCGGTAGATCGTTTGCGGCGCAGGATCGTCGCGCGTCAGTTGCCTCGTCCCCTTTTTCACTGCGGCTTGTTGTTCCTGTTGTGTCCACGCTTCACCGGCGCCCCCTTCCATCTCAAACCGTTCGCTTTCCCCGCCCCAAACCTTTTCCCAATTCCTCATTTGCCCAGTCGCGATCTGAAAAGGCTTGTCAGAGATCGGCAAATCGAGGGGCGTTGAAGTAACGATGAACGTCAACAACTCTCCGACCTGATTTGCGCTAGTAAGTCTGGCAGTGAAGTAACTCGGATCGTCTTCCTGTGCGGGAATATCAACTAATCTGCCCGGACGCATTTGATTGTCTGCATCCGACCACGGATAGATCAGCATCGCGCCCCCTGTCGTTCCATCTGAGAACAAATCACGATCGACAACGTAGAGGTATCCCGCTCGCGGCGATTCAACGCTGATGCGGACATGATCGCCTTCACGAAACGTCGTGTCTCCCTCAACACGTTCAGCCATCCACTGGTTCTTCTTTTCTCTGATTAACGCTCTACCACCCACATCACTCCCATCAGCGGGGCGCAAGCGCCAAATCGTGATACCCAACTGTGCGACAACTGCCGTCGAGGACGGTCGCCTCCTTACCACCGGTTGAGACGCGAGCCTATATGTTCGCCTTGTTGGTCTTTGTCTAAGCGCTGCGGATGAAGTTGTACTGCCTTGAGTGGTCTTGTTAGTCGCGGTTGCGGGAGCAGTCTCCTTCCGATTTTTTGTGAAGTCGTCGGAGACAATCTTTCGGGGCGTACCCTGAGGTGGGTTGGCGAAAGCCGTTGTTGCGCTGACCGCTATTATTAATAAGGACAAGAAAGCCAAGATTGGACGAATTGAATTGCCCCTTTTGATTCTTTCCGGTTGCGGGGGATTAAGCATTTTTGTAGAACCTCCTTAGACATCCAAGACGCCGAGTGCTCTCGCTCTTCTTATCGATGCTCCAAGTCAACTTGTTTAACTAATAGATCACCGCTCCCTCTGACGTCAGTCTGTTGCTTCGCCGTATTCTTAGTTGTTTCCAGTTTCGGATCGGAACGCTTCGTGAAAAAGTCTTTGACATTCCTGACCATCGCGGCGTCTGTGATCGCGCCTTCCTTATTCTTAAATGCTTCGTCACGAGCGGACTCGAGTTGAGCGACTGCCGTCGCCGACCAAACGATCCAAAAGTGTTCTGTTCCGGTTTCGCCTGCAAACGTATTCCAGTTCGTCTGAATTGTCTGATCAGGACCGAGTTTCGCGGAGCCTTTGTTAGTCAATGGCGTCGGATAAATGATTGTGAAATCTGTATTGTCCTTTTCCGGCGCGCCTTCATTGAAGATATAAAGATAACCGGACTGCGGGCTGGAAAAATTCAACCGAAACTTGTAGCCGTTCTCGAATATCTCTTGACCCGATGAGTTAAAAGGCTCCTGGTAGGGTTTGCCATCGCGCATCTTCTGTACTGTTAGTGAATAGACAAGTGAGCGCTCCGCAGCTGCGCTTGGCGGTTTTCGGTTAGCGAAGATCAAATAACCGCCTAGCGCAAGAGCAATGATCAAGACCAGAAGACCTGCGACAACGGGCCATATCGGTCTGCGAGGTTCTACCTCAACAGGCAAATCGGATTGGCCAAAGGGACTCGCTTGAACACGTTCAAATGGTGTCGCTAAGGTATCGCCGTGAGGCAGACTTGTCGCAATCCCTGGTAGATTTGGATCAACTGAAACCTGAGTCGGCGGAAGTGGGACTTCCGTCTTTCGATACTGCTTGATTGTCTCTTCATCACCCGACAATGCATGGGCGAGTGCATCACCAAAGTCCCCAGCATTCTGATAACGAGCTTGTGGCTCGAAGGCCAGCGCCTTCACAACTGCTTTTTCGGCTTCTTCGGGCAATCGCGGGCGCAGATCGGTCGGCTTTGCGCGTACGCCCTGACGTTGCATCTCCGACAAGTGTCCGATCGTGTCTGGGTTAAAGGGACGTCTACCGGTTAACATTTCGTAAGCGATCACACCAAACGAATAGACATCGCTGATCGCGCTGACCTTTAGGCCCTGAAGCTGCTCGGGCGACATATAAAGGACGGTGCCAAGAGTCGCTCCTCCTGTGATGAGGCTAGGGGCTACTACAGACTCCTTAACCTTCGCCACTCCAAAATCGAGAATCTTTACTTGTTCTTCGCCACGAGGTAACCGCTGAAGCATTATATTTTCGGGCTTTAGATCGCGGTGGAAGATCCTCTTTTCATGGACGGCACTCAACGCTGCGCCAATCTGTTTAATGATATGTGCCGCCCGCTCGACATCCATACCTTCGGCCTCCGCTCTAATAGCGTCACGCAAAGATATTCCCTCGACATACTGCATGACGATATAAGGCTTGCCATCCGGTAACTCGCCTGTGTCAGTGATACCAACAACGCCGGGGTGATCCACACGCGCCAGAGCTTCCTTTTCTTGCTGAAACTTTATAAGGACAATCGAATCACGCAGAGACTTTTCCAGCAGAACCTTTACAACGACATGCTTGTCGTGAAGCTTGCGATCGCGGGCTAGATAAACAGCGCCGACGCCGCCTTGGCCTAGTTTGCGTTCAATTAAGTAGCGGTCGTCGAGAGTTAAGCCAACAAGGCTGTCCGGTTCGTCGGGTTCAGTATTAACTACGGTGGTAAGGCTCTTTGAACTGTCCATCAGGATTCTTAGGCCTCTTTCGAAAACGCCCGTCTTCAAGAAGTCGCCGGAAGTTTCATCAGAATTGAGAAGTGAAGTTATTTCTTCCTTTAGTTCGGAATCTCCGGCACAAGCATTCGTTACAAAGTCAGCTCGCTCCGGGCGCTCCAACTTAAGCGCCGAATGATAAATCTCACCTACACGCTCCCAGCGTTGGGGGTTCACAGGTTGCTCTCCGTCACTGAGAGGTAATGGCACAAACCCAAGGTCCAGAAAGAGCCAAACGAACGCAGGTTTGAGTGTTCGCGCGAGGATGTTATACGGAATCGGCGTTTCATGGCAATGATTTGCTGCAGTCTCCCAAGGCAGTTCGACCCTAGATCATACGCTTGCGAGCGATCCCCCGTTTTCTTGGGCACGTGATGTCAGCGACTGCACGTTCCGGGACTTGCTCTAGTTAAGTGAGCCTCCCAACACTCATGGCGAGCAAATCAGCCAAAACCCCTAACGCCCTTCAAGAATAATCGTGATTTCTCTTCGGTGAGCTTATAATGCGCCCTGCTGAACTCCGGCAGTCCAAGAATGGTCGAATTAAATGACAAACGCTCACAATGTCACCGAACTGCTTCAAGCCTGGAGTCAAGGCGATTCAGAGGCGTTGAACAAACTCGTGCCTCTAGTCGATCATGAACTACGCAAACTAGCTCATTCCTTTATGAGTAAGGAGCGAGTTGGTCATACTTTGCAGACCACCGCTCTTATAAACGAGGCATTAATCCGTTTCATAGAGGCGGATAAGATCGATTGGCACAGCCGCAAGCACTTTTATTCAATCGTATCTTGGCGAATGCGTCAGATACTCGTTGAGCACGCTCGCGCACAGTTGACGATCAAGCGTGGTAGCCGACCCGAACGCGTCGATATTTCTGTAGCAGATCGATTATCAAAAGAGCAATCCGAAGAAATAGTCATACTAGATGCGGCGCTCACGAAGTTGGCCCAGATCGACGAACGCAAAGCCAAGATTGTCGAGTATCGCTATTTTGGCGGATTTACTATAGAAGAAGTTGCGGAAATGTTAGGCGTATCGCCAGCTACAGTTGAGCGTGAGTGGCGGTTAGCGAAGTCGTGGCTGTTTAACGAGATAACAGGAGACGTAAAGAACTCCTCCAATTCAAGTCGCGCACCGGATATTTAATCCGGCTTGTTGCCCGCAACTCAGGACGTGCGGATCCGCAGAAGTAAATAGTCAAAGCAAACCATGTCATCGAAAAAACCAGAAATGCCGACCACGCACAAAAAACAAAGAGACTTCCAGCCGGTCGCCTAAAAATCATGTCTGCTAATCACCATCCTAGTGTAGTGTCTCTCAAATACATCGACGGTTGGACATGCACTAGACTCCAGCAATAATGGGCCAGAGAGCGACGCGCCACTGTAAAGCTTTTTCTGAGACACCTAGCGAAGTCACCAAACCTATCGGCAACTTCGACATCAACAAAATCGCAGAGCATCTAAGCGTTCACAGATCAACGGTCGAACGCCTACTTCATGGCGGCGAATTTGGTAAAGATTGGTGGCGAATCGGAAGGAAAATAGTTGTCCCCAAAGAGAGTGTATTTGCCTATGAAAGGCGCGAACGGGAAAAACGCGCGTGAGTCCGTAAGACGATCCGCTTTCCCTAAGCTTGTACAACCCTTGAAACTCGGATAATCAATACTGCTGGACGAACTGCTGAAGGCTGACGATGTTCAATACACGGACGTCAGCCAAAATCGTTTTTGGATAGTCTGTCCCGCTTGCAACGAAGCAATCTTAAGCTGGTACGCGACCGGGGAACGAAGGACGATGGCGCCTACATTATTTTTCCCACTACGAAGCCAGCAAGCTTACGAGGCAGACGGTGAATTACGAGTCGGCGGAATAACAGAACGCGAGATCACCGAAAAGGCTATTCAGTCTCGAGATCAGATACTCAAGTTTTTCATCAACCTCGCTGGACTGCTACCCAATTTCGCGTCCCATATCTCTCATTGCTACAGGAATCTCTGAAAAAACAAAGCCCAGCCTAAAGACAAACCAGCAGACGTTCGCACCCTTTCCATTTGCTCCCCAATGGCGACCTAGCGTAAGATTACGCCTCCGAGCAGTTCTAATTTTTTTAAGGGTTGAAATAGGCGCGTAGCTCAGTTGGTAGAGCGTTGCCTCGACACGCCAAAGGTCAGCGGTTCGAGCCCGCTCGCGCCTACCAGAAAAAATCTGGAGGCTTGTACTCTAAGAAAGCAATGTCACTCCACCCGACCAATTACCCGACCAATTCGGTGAAGAAACTGAGGAATAGGCGGACACTGAGGAATGACACTTTTTGTTATTTCCTAATGTTTTCGCAAATCCTGAGAGTTTCGGAAGGTCTGAAAAGGCACCCCTCTGCCGTGTCAAGGTAGTGCTCTACCCCTGAGCTACGCGCCTATAAGACCTTGAGAATGTGAGATCTCAAATTGAAATCTGAAATCTCAGTATGACCCGCCGAGCGAAGCGCGAAAGTAACAAACGGCTGATTGGCCTGTCAAGCTTGTGTTCGCGGAGGGTAGGGATGCAATTTGAAAAGTGGCACAGGCGTCCCGCCGGTGAAGCCACGCGCAAGATGCGCGTGCCACATCAAACTGCACCGGTACCTTCGGGGAGCAATTTGATTGTGCAGTATTAGCGAATGATTGAATCGATCGCCCTTGTCTTGTTCCCGCATCGTGGCGTATAGTCGAAAGTGAGGAAGTTGCTCAATCTCGCCCCGAACTTCCCATTCATTCGACGGCCAATACGCGGTCAGCCCCAAGATCCTCTTCAAATTGAAGTGATATCACTGATTCGAGCAAGATTTCTTTTCTACTTCAGTTGACGTCATTAATTCATTCGAGTTCCTAAATGAACAGCGCATTGTCCCCCGAGACGGCGATCGATGCGAATTGTCGCGCGTTCTTTCTAGCACCGGGCACAACTCTGCAAGATCGCTATCGTATTGTGAGTCGCCTCGGCAAAGGCGGCATGGGAGCGGTGTACGAGGCGATCGATCAGCGACTCGATACGACTGTCGCGCTTAAGGAGACCTTTTCCGCCGACGAGCAGCTCCGCCGTCAGTTTGCGCAGGAGGCGCACCTGCTGGCGCTACTACATCATCCCGCATTGCCGCGCGTCAGCGACTACTTCATCGAAGGCGACCGAGCATTTCTCGTGATGCAATTTATCGGTGGCGCCGACCTGGCCGAGATCATCGCCACGCAGCCGGGACCTTTTCCGCGGCAAAAGGTCATTGCCTGGGCCGATCAATTGCTCGATGCCCTCATCTACTTGCATACCTCCGAGCGTCAGGTTGTTCATCGCGACATCAAACCACACAATTTGAAGCTGACCTCGACCGGGCAAATTGCCTTGCTTGATTTTGGGTTGGCGAAAGCAAATTCGTCAGAGTTTTCGGAAGCGAATTCTGCCACCAGCATATTCGGTTATACGCGACGCTATTCGCCTCTGGAGCAAATTCAGGATCGAGGCACGAATCCACAGAGCGATATCTATGCTCTCGGGGCCACTCTCTATCATTTGCTTACCGGCATCAAGCCTCCCGATGCCTTGACACGCGCCAGCGCGCTGGCCGAGTCAAAAGTCGATCCGCTGAAGCCGGCCGATGAAATTCATCGTGCAGTCGGGCCGGCGCTTGCGGCGATTTTACGCCGAGCGATGGCTGTCAATTCGGAAGACCGTTATCAAAGCGCGAGCGATTTTCGTGAAGCCTTACGGCGATTAGGTCGGAGCGTGAAACCGACAGCGCAGAGCGTCGTTGCTGAGTTCGACTCAACTGTGATTCCGACGATCGTCAAAGACACACGCGCCGCACCAGGTGATCCTTTTGAGCGGTACTCGATACTCAAGCCAGACGAAAGCGCCTGGTTACTTCCGAAATCAAATTCTCGGCTGCGACCTATTGCGGCAATCTTTCTCGTCATGCTTGCGGTAAGCATAGGCGTGTGCTTCGGCGACGCAAAATGGATTGACTCAGCGAAGTCGTTGTTGAATGAAACAGTTTTGTCTTCTGAAACAAAAGAGGAGCGGGCGGCCGCATCGAATCATCAGGATAAATCCGATAAGCCTCGCCTTGCTCCTTCCGCAACCATAAGCTCGTCTCTCAACGGTCCGTCGGATACGACTCGAAAAAGC
>Ga0193747_1000313_pt1 | contig 17833 bp, 14 predicted proteins | sample L1m2metaG_FD_143048 | JGI IMG/M metagenome (GOLD analysis project Ga0193747, IMG submission 143048) | Soil microbial communities from a riparian zone of the East river system, Colorado, United States - L1m2 | ecosystem: Environmental > Terrestrial > Soil > Riparian zone | place: USA: East River...
CTCAGTTGCCCTTGACAGTTTGCTGATGTGAGATGGATGCAGTTGGTACTATGGCTGATCAGCACATTTTGCTGTATTCCCCGAACATAGAGTGCACAGGTGTTCATTCTATTTTTTTGTATTTTGCCTTTATAGATCTACTAAACTCAATAAGTTCGGTGAGGGTAGGACTTCCTCTGGTTTCTTCTTTCGTTGTTTTAATAGAGCCGGCTAAATTTGCCAGGAATAATGATTCAAAATCGTCTTTACCTAAAATTTTCATAGCACAAAACGTTCCAAGAAAAGCATCTCCTGCGCCAACGGTGTTCGTCACTTTGAAACCCTTTCCTGCCACATTTACGGTCGGTATTGATCTGATATCGTCATTTTTTCCAAAAATACAACCTTTCTCTCCTCTGGTTATTATTACTTGCATATTCTTGTTCTTGGTGGCAAGCATTCGACACGCCGCCACAGGATCAGAATTACCTGACAGCAAGGAGCATTCAGAGGGATTTAGAACCAGATAATTAACATACCTAATAGTATCCATAACATTTTCCACTCCAATTGAAGATAGCATTCCTGGAGCCCATACTGTTATTTTCTGGCTTGCTGCTGACTGAAATATTAATTTTTTAGCAACGGCCAATGGTGGGTCAATAACGGTTACGAGTGAGGAATTCCTGATTGTGTTTAACATCTTTTTGGTCCCAACCATTCTGTCAGCCAATTTGTCGTTTGCCTGTTTGAAGGTCATTATAGAATTTCTACCATATGAGTCAACGATGATATACGCTTGACCAGAGGAAGATTCTTTACTAAATTGAATAAGATCGGTTATAATCCCATCTTTTCTTAATATCTCTAACTGTTTAGTCGCTATAAAATCTGAACCTAATGCTCCAAATAATGCTACTTTGTCCCTGCCAAGAATCCTGGCTGATGAGACTGCAACATTTGCTCCTTTTCCTCCTGGAACATCAATAACTCGTTTAACCTGAACTTCTTCTCCTACCTCTGGAAATTTTTGGACAAATATTGTTCTATCCCAGTTTATAACACCTGAAACGAGATGACTAGTCATTTGATATTTTGTGTTTGTAAGAGATAATTGAGTTTTTGTGTTACAGATAAATGTAAAATGGAAAAAATGACATGCTAAATTAGTAGATTCAGATAGTTAAGGGAACGAATCAACTTCGAATTGCGGGCATATCACCTTTGACAATTAGAAAATAAAGCGTTTTTAAGTTCCGAGCCCCATTTAATTGTCTTCCCCAATACGCCCGTTCACTATTTCCTTCAAAGATGACACAAAACTAGCACTTGATTTTAGGCAGCGGCATTTGTACTAGTCTCTGATTGTCTATGTATCACAACTCCGTAATCCAAGGAGCTGTGTCTACGCAACAACCGCTGTACTACTTTTTTTATTCCATTCTGGAATAGATAGCTGCTCTACCACTATTTTTAATGATATAGCGAAAAATATCCCCACAGGTGTGATTCATGAATAATGGTTTCGTGTTGCGCTGCCGTCTATCCAATTTTACCATTGTAACGTAGTAGGTTATAAAATCCATAATATTAGATGAAGACCCCATACAAACACACGACAGTGTACTTAGTTGTGTATGTCAGATCATCATAATTTACTTGTAAAGAAGAGTTAAAATTTTAATAAGTATTTATCTTTGTATTATCTACTGGTAATTATATGGCAACCAAAACGAAACCCAAGGGAAAAAAGAAGGGAAAGCAGACAAAATCAGCAAAGAGGTCTAGAGCCACTCCGAAGAGGAAGATATCTAAAGCACAAAGTACAAGGAGGCCAAGTAATAAGGGCACCAGTGTCACACGTACAAAAAAAATTTCCCGGCGGCCAAAGAAATCCACCCGGAATACTAGAACGGTCTCACATAAGGAGCGACCGGCCGGATTAGAGAGTACCCAATCATCGTTAGGGCCTACGACGAGAATTTACGAAAGTCAAGAGGTCACAGCCTTCGGTTCAACCGTGGACGAGCGCGACGAGGATGAGACTATAACAGCCTCGACGGTATCTCCATTTGAGGGAAGCGACGAGAACTCGAACGATAGTAACGCATTGCTGGACTGATGTAACTAATAAGATACACCCCTGAGGTATCACATCTAGATAACATGATATTAGACAGCAGCACTCACTCCCTTCAGAACCAATTTTGTTATGCAGTCTCCTGCTACTATTTACCTCTTAAACCGGTATCTGAAATTCGAACAAATTATGGCAAAACACACAACACTTTTAGTCAAAGCACGATATATACGCATTAAGCTCTTTGGATGGACATGATGATATCAAATCTCACCGACTTTACTAAACGGGGATTTGTACGATTGATAAAACCTTTTGAGAGTTCGACAGATGATCTGATCAAAATAACTAGAGCATTTGGAATTGCGCTTAAGACTCATGTCGGGGAGTTCAGAGATGAAAACAAGCTAGAACCATTTATCAATCATCCATTGAAGGTGGCTCTAGTTATTACGGAAGAGCTGCGTATATACAATGCAGACCTCGTATGTGCGGCTCTTCTTCACGATACGACACTCAAAGGTGATGGTGAATTGAAGAATGATTTCGGTGAAGTCATACATGATATAGTTCATCTTGTTGCAATGCCAATAATAGGAAATGAAGAAAGAGAGAAAACACTGGACAAATACTTCTACAATATCGCAAACAGCTCTGTACTAATTCGATATTTGATCCTAGCAGATAGGCTTGAGAACGTCAGAGCTCTAAAAAATGCCGTTCACAAGAATAAGATCCTGCGATATAAAGAAGAAACTCAGAAGTACATAATACCCATAGCAGAAAAGACTAATGAAAACATCGTTTTTAAATTATCCATTGCACTCTATGAACTCAAATAGGCCAAGTACTCGGGAGCCTTACGTCCGATCGATTTTTTTATCATTGTTGTTATGGTTGCACCAGAGGCTAGTACATCCACTCTAAGTGTCTATATCTTCCCCAGCTTCTTAACATATTTTTTGTATGCCTCAAGATATGATTTCTTGTCTCCTATGTCAATAAATCCTGATTCTATTTTAAACCCTTTTACAAGCCTATTTTGTTCAAGAGCTTTTCTTACTGCATCGTCCATTCCGAAGGCGCTTGACTTGGGTACAAGTTTGAGAAATTCCGGCTCCATAACATAACAACCGATGTTAATTAACCCCCTTACCTCTGGTTTTTCTCTCCAGCTGATGACTCGGTTTCTTTGCCTTTGTTTTTCTTGTTGTTTTTCACCTGCTCCTTCTTTTCCACCATTAATATCTATGAACCCATACCGCAGATTTGTCTTATATGAGAGTAGTGCCATTGAAATTAATGCTTTAGAACTTTTGTGTTCACCTATCATCTTATCAAGATCAAATTCGTAAACCGCATCTCCGTAGAGACAAACGAAGGTCTCATCTAAGAATCTCTCTGCTGTCTTTAATTGTCCAGCGGTAGCAAGAGGTCTATCCGACCTGGCATAGTCTATCTTGATACCGAATCTACCACCATCTTCAAAATAATCTTCGATTGTCCTATGAAGATAGCTCACGCAGAGAATAATATGGTCAATTTTACCTTTGCTAATAGTATTACTATTATTATTACCACTTGTAACCCACTCAATTATGTGCTCAAGTAATGGCTTATTACCTAAAGGCAACATCGGCTTGGGAATAAAGAACGTATATGGTTGTAATCTTGTCCCTAAGCCACCAGCTAATATTACCGCTTTCATTTGTATTGGTATAACGCCGCCCTCTTTCTACTACCTGTGGTTCATTAATGGGACATATATATATAAAAGTTGAAATGTTATTCGCCCGTCCTGCTTTGTTCGTTCTTTTAATACCTTTCGTGACTCTACATAGCTAATAATCTATCTTTGACACACCGAACTTCGATATTTTTTTCTAGCATTTATCAGTATGTATTTATGGCCTAATTTAGAGCTCATTCCTATGACCAGCAGGACACAGGAGGAAGCCCAAAAAAACAAAGAAAAATGTCTAAGAATACTTGCAGTGTCGCCAAGTGTACGTTACGCCGGAAAAATGAACAGGTTTGGACGAACTCTTGGTGGACAGCTTCGTAAAGGAGTAGTACCTTTGTTCAAACCAGAGGAAGCCCGCAATGAGAACTTTCTTGAAGCGACAAGGAACCAGCTACGGAGAACCTTTGAACATTCAATCGGCAAGACAGAGTATACATTGACTGAAAATGAAAAGGTCAAAATCCTTACGTTGCCTGACGAAGCTTTCTTTTATTATGTCACTCTAGATAAGGATACGAGTCCAGAGCAGCTTTACAAAATCATCGGTTCACTAAGAGAGTTAGTCAAAGAAGAGCACATCTAAATTGCTCGTGTATTCGGTCTTGCTAGGATTCTTGGTATTGTCGGTGGCCATTACATTCCACTAGCTTAAATCCTCTTTGGAAGGTTAGTAGATGATAAAGTCTTGTTGAGGATTACGGTGAGTCCACGATTTGATTCCCGTTCATCGGTTGATTTTTGCAAATGCTTTAAGTCTTCGGCGCATTTCTTTATCGTGGGAAATAGATGGATGATAAGGGTCTGCAAGTATCACTTCGTACCAAAAGTAACGGCCATCTTTGTGAAGGTAATAAGACCCTAGACTCTCCATGTTTGGAAAGCTTTTGAGAACTCTTCGTTCAGCAACACGCTGCATACTTATTCCTTGTTTGATGTGTACAACACCGAGGTGTTTTGGTCTTCTTCCTGAAACCGGCCTTTGCTTCCTCATACCTCCCCTGCCTACTCTTGCCCTCACCAAAATGATGCCTTGTTTTGCTTTGTAGCCCAATTTCCGTGCTCGATCTAGCCTACTCGGTCTTTCGATTCTTTGTATAGCATGTTCCGTTCTCCAAGTAATTGCTTTGGACTTTAGTTCATCAGTATTAAGCCTCCACATATTGAGCCATGTTGCAGCCATGTAGCCACGCATATTGTTCGTACTTGATTGGATGACCCTTAATATCTGTATACAAGAATTATCGATCGACATCCCTCGTCGCACAGATTATCTACGCGCTTAGACGTACACGTTCAATTTTGAACGCATAATTCACCATTTGAGATACGATAAGCAGCTTAAACACCACGCGTCATATTTACGACTAACTGTTCACCAAATCAGATTGGTTTTCGTACATGATCTGTATTATCTTTTCTGCAATGACTGTAGACGCAAGTTCCTGTGACTCTTTGGTCTGTGAGCCTATATGAGGTGTACATATTACATTTGGCAGCTCTACAAGCAATCTATTCGTTGGGGGTTCGATCTCAAATACATCTAATGCCGCGCCTGCAATTCTATTAGCCTTTAAAGCCTCGTATAACGCATTTTCATCGATGACCTCACCACGCGAGGTGTTAATGACGTATGTTGTTGGTTTCATCTTTGCCAAGAGTTCTGCATTTAACATGTGCCTCGTTTCAGAAGTTAAGGGTACATGACAGGAAATAAAATCAGCACTCTCTACCAATGTATTAAGATCTGTTTTAATCAAGCCTACTTCTTTGATATAGTCTTGATTTATAGGAAAAATGTCATATCCAATGACGTTCATACGTAGCCCGCGTGCAATACGTCCTACATTCCGACCTATGTTTCCTACACCAATAAGCCCCAGATACTTTCCCCTTAATTCTTTACCTATCAAATTTTGCTTTATCCAATTCCCCTTCTTTAGCTCACTGTCTGCTACTGTAATACTCCGAGCAAGAGCTATCATGTTTCCTATAGCGAGTTCGGCCACTGCATTGATAGCTGCCTCGGACGCGTTGATTACGCGTATACCTTTGACTTTGGCACTATCAACATCTATATTGTCGAGACCAACGCCCACACGTGCAATAATTTTTGCGTTAATTGCTGCGTCTATTACTTTTCGACTAATTCTTGTTCTGCTTCTGACAACGATGACTTCATATTCTTTGACCCTAGAAATGAGTTCATTTGTCTCGATATGAGGACAATAGTCCACAGTCATTCCTGCTTTTTTTAAAGTAGAAAGGCCAACATCATCTATTGGGTCACAAACCAGAACCTTGCCAGCAATATGCACATGGCTTGGAGATTCCGTATACTAATATAATTATTACTTAATTATATGCATAACGCAACGCATTCAAAATTGTTATATTATCAAACATTGTTAAGTCTGCTGTGAATACTTGAACGAAATTCTCCAGTTAGACAATGTCAAGAAGTATTTTCCCATAAGGAGAAGTATCAAACAAATGTTCCGTAAGAACCACCAGTCTTATGTCAGAGCTGTAGATGGTGTAAGTTTAACAATAGAGAAGGGAAAAGCGCTTGTCGTTGCTGGCGAGTCAGGATCCGGTAAGACTACTTTAGCGAGAATTATTCTTCGAGCGATTGATCCTGACAGCGGATCGATAGTTTTTGATGGAAATGACATTACAAAATATGAAGGCAACAAATTGAAGAAGTTTCGGACAAATGTACAAATGATACATCAAGATCCTTATACCTCGCTCGACCCTCGAATGAGAATATTAGATATAGTCATGGAACCTTTGAATATTCATAATAAGATCAAGTCAAAACAAGAAAGAATCGAAGACGTATTGGGATCTCTCGAGGAGGTACGATTAGAGCCTGCCACAGACATTGCTGAAAAATTTCCAAATATGCTTTCCGGAGGTCAGCGACAGAGAGTAGCTATAGCCAGATCGCTAGTTCTCAAACCAAAGCTAATTTTAGCCGATGAGCCCGTATCAATGCTTGATGTTTCTGTAAGGGCGGAAATACTTGAGTTATTGAAAAACTTGAAAGACAGGCTTAAACTTTCATACCTATATATCACGCACGATCTTTCGACTGCCAGATATCTCGGTGATGAGATCGGGATTATGTATGCTGGGAAGATTGTTGAAGGAGGACCAATAGAACAAGTCTTACTTAATCCTCTTCACCCATATACACAGGCGTTGTTAGACGCAATTTCGGAACCTGAACCACAGAATTTGGAAAAGGAAAAAATCATCCGGATTAAGCAAGGTGAGACAAGAGACAGACCTCATACCGGTTGTAGATTCATTCATAGATGTCTTTATTCTATGGATATCTGCAATAGTGATCCCCTATTAGCTGGCGAGGAAGACAACCATTATGTATCGTGCTTCATTTACCCTGTGTAGCAGCAAGCCAAAATCTCAGTATATCAAGTGGATCAAGTATGTAATCCGACTTGTCTATTTGATACTTCATGAGTTGGCCAAATTAGCGAATTTCTGAGGCTCCGTTGATGTCTTATCCGATTGAATATTTGGGTACTGTCTATAACCTTTTCCGTGTTCCTTGGTTCCACTGATTCTTACTATCTCTTTCCAAAATTCCGGCGGCGTTCTCAAAGCTTGTCCCATAACCCTTACCTACCGAGAAAATTAGCAACACGGACATATCGCATTAGTTTGCACTTGCCTCAGATCTTATCTCTTGGAGAGCAAGTTGGCTCGGATGCTTGTACCTTACAACTTGAGATACTCCATCCTGGGAATAGACGCCATATATCAAGCTTGCATGAGCCACTGTAGCATCTTTCAAAGTAACCATAAGCATCTGATTATCCTTCGATCTTTCTAACAAGACCTTAGATAATCTTTCAGTATTTTGAGCATCAAGATGAGCATCAACCTCGTCCATTAGATAGAATGGGGACGGTTTAAGTGATTGGAGTGCCAAAAGAAAAATTATAGCAGCCATCGTCTTCTCTCCCCCTGACAAAGCAGTGGACTCGCGTCCTGGTTTGCCTTGGAATTGAACCATTAACATTATTCCGTCTGAAAATTCGTCTTCCTTATTCTCTACTTCTAACCAAGCAGTTCCACCTGTTACTTCGGAGAAAGTCTGTCTTAAGTTACTATCAACCTTCTCAAATGCTTCCATGAAAACATTTTTCTTTTCCGTAACGATTTCTTCGATAAAGAGGACAATCGAGTGACGTTCCTCATCCAACAGATTTCTTTTATTCGACATGCCTCTATATCCGTCAATTACTTCTACGTAAAGTTCATCGGCAAGTAGATTGATTCGAGTTTTTATTGTATCAAACTCGGCTATTAATTCTCCTATAATCGTATCAACGTCAAACGCCTCTAGCAAATCTTCGTATCCCAGCAACCTAAGATTATTGATTAGAGATGATTCCTCGGAATTAAGATCCGATATATCTTTACCCACTAATGCAATATCTTTTTCAAGGGAACTATTTTCTTTGGAAAGTTTTCTTTCATTCTCCTTAAGCGCCTTTATTTTTTGCTCATATACTTGTAACTTACCATATGAAGTTCCGGCCGAATCTATTACTTGCTGTTCTCGATCTCTCTCAATTTGAAGCCTCGATTCGACAGAATCCAAATCAATTTTTAATTCATCCGCTCGGGCAATCTTCTCTTTCATTTCAATTTCTAGTTCACTAGTTTCCTCTTTCAAGCTTTTTAATCGTTCCAGTCCTATTCCAATCTCACTTTTCAGTACTTGTGAAGATGTAAGTATGTCTTGTAAGTCAAGATTTTCTGTATCTACGGAACCTAAAATTTGACCCCTTTTTGCATTCATTTGTCCTAGTTGGCTCCTGATAGAAACATCGGCCACGCCTTCCATTCTTTGGCAAACATGCTTTATAGCTAACCCGACCAATGACAACCGTCTGCGCCATCCCTCTAGCTCGAGTGTTATGGATTCATATTGCGAGTGAACGGTAATATTTTCCAAAGTGAGTTGTTCAAGTTTTTTTTCGTCTTCTTGAACGAGCACCGCTAAATTAGAAATTCGTGTATCTAAATTAGCTATTTTTCTCTCTATTTCAAATTTGTCAGATTCTGAATGATCGATTCTTAGTACAATTTGTCTGAGGTCATTATCTTTCTCCTCAATTAATCTCCTCAATTTAGTCAGTAAATTTCTTAGAATACCAATAGAATTACTGAGAAGAAGTGCGTGCGTTAGATCGGAAATTGTAGACCCAAAATCCGCTGACATAGATGCTACTGAAGGTTCGAAAAGCTCTCCCTCTACCGAGACCGATCTGCATCCCTCTCTAGCTAATAGGTACGCAGCAGTCGGATTCTTCACAAGAGCGGTATTCCCAAAAAGGAAATTTGGGAGTTCCTTGTAGTCAGAATTTACGAAATCAGCAAGGCTACCAACGATGTTAGGATCACCATCAGGAATGTAAGACCTTTTAACATTACGCACGATCTCCAATGGAATGACCTTAAGGCGTGGTAATTTTGTTTTTTTAGCATATTCAACAATCGAGATCATGGATTGGACACTGTCGACGACAAACGCTTTCATCCATTCTGAACCCGCCGCTAGAACAGCCCTCTCGTAATTTTTGTCCCACGTTATTATATTGTGGACCAGTCCCTCGATTCCAAACTCATTCGACATCTTCATCAATTCCGCTATGGCAACATCTTCGGTCATGGCATTTTTCGCAGTGGAAGCCTTTACTTCGTACTTTATAGTAAAAGTGTCTGCGGTTGACAGAAGGTTCGTCGATGTCTTGAGATTGGTTTGTAAAGTGGCTTTCATTTTTTTTAGGTTCTCAATCAGGCCGATCGCAGTATCCAACTTAGCCTTCTCGGAGTCGAGGGTGATGCAAAGATCGTTATGGAATTGCTTGTTTTTCTCAATGGCAGTTTTTAGCTCTAGATTTCCTGAATCAAGGCTGTTGTCTCTACCTGTCACTATTATCATTTTTTCCTCCAACCTGGCTATTGAAACGTCTAAATGGTTCTTAACTTCATTTAGCTTATTGTGCCGGCCTTCTAGTTTTCCTCTGATTTCAGCATGTCTATTAGCACTCGTTGACAATTCGCCTATCTGCGAACTCATCGCAGCTAAATCAGATTTTAGAATAGATAACCTTCCATACCTTTCATCAACATTGGTTTTCTTTTCCTCTATCTGTAGATGTAAATTCTCGATTTTCTGGTTAATATTTTGCTTTTCTATTTCGACTGAAGCAATGCGCCTTTCAATCTGAATCAATCGCTGTTCTGTCTCCTTAATCAATGCTCTTTTTCTTTCCGAAGCGTAAACTAACTGTGTTACACTACTCCCTATTTCCATTTTAGTTCTGGTTGCAATATCCGCTTCTTGGATAAGTTTTAGCTTTTCTGATTCCAGCTTCTCTAGTTCTGAATTGTTTTTTTCTATCTGCATGGTTAGGTCTTTTGAGCGTAGTACGTTTGAGTTTAGAAGCTCCGCTTTTGACTTCAAATTACTTCTGATTGTCCTCACGGTATTGGAAACTTTTACCGCTTTGAACTTATCGAGGTCAGACTCTAGGTGTTTATATCTTAATTGGTCATTTCGTTCCTCTTCCAAGCCATCAATTCGCTTTCGTATTTCGTCCATTCGAGCCATTGCCACGTCGAGACGACGGTCAGATTCCTCGAGTTGCTTAAGCGCTTCATTTTTTTTCTCATCAAAATATGATAGTCCGACGATATCTTCGATAATTTTTCTACGGTCTTCAGAATTTAATTCGGAAATGCGAGTTATCATACCCTGCTGAATGATATTAAGTTTATTTGAGGTAGCAAGCACAATTTCTAACAATTCTACCAAAGTGCTCTTAGTCACTCTCTTTTTATTAAGAAAGTACTGGCTCTCACCTGTTTGCCCTTCCATCTCTCTTGTTACAGTGACTGAATCAGAATCTACAGGTATTCCCCTGTCTGAATTATCAAAATTTAAACTTGCTCGAATGAGCCGTGTAGAGCTGTTCTGACTGTCATGAAATAATGATTCGAACTTATCTACACGCAAGACTTTCGGGCTGGTTTCGCCTATAGCGAACATTATTGCATCCAAAATGTTACTTTTTCCAGACCCATTGGGACCAGTGATCGCCACAAGTCCTTTCTCAAAGTTTAGTACAGTATTCTTAAACCCGAACGACTTAAACCCATGAACCTCAAGTTTTTTAATGTGAACCAAAGAGTGACTAGTATTGAGATTAAGGGTCTAATTATATGTTGTAGAATACAACCCATCTCCTTTTTGTAAAATGTTTTATATCCCTCCCGTATTTCCTTTCGCAGAAAGCTGCCCTCATGCTATCTTTGTCCTCTATTTTAGTTATTTTTCTGGCTAGAGAGAGGGACCGGTTTCTGCATTGGGCGGAAGAGGAGGATTTGAGGTATTCTTCCTTGTGTGAATTCAGGATATTTGCTGTCTCTTTTGAAATATACCTTCGTCGATTTGACCAGATCTATCTCAAAGCCACTATCAAGTACAATATTTACGAGTTCTTTATACTGCCCAGTATCCTTTTGCAAGTCGGTAAGTATTTGCAATGTACCTGAATTAACTAATTTTAATGGGAGTACCGCAAATATAGATCTGTCGGATAATTTTTCTTGGATAGTAGTAAGGGGATCAAAATTTTGAGACAAGATTAGCAAGAAATTATCAATTGACTTGTCCGCAATATTTGTCAGAAGTTTTTGAGAATCTCCCCAGAACGAAGATGCATTAGGAGGATCTAGGTGAGCAAACTCTGATTTTGCTTTCAGAACCTCCGTCTGATCTTTACCAATAGCAATAAAATACTCCGCCCAATTATTCACAGCAATTTCTTTCAAAACCTCACCACGAATCATACGAATTTCGACGTTAACTTTAATATACAATTTTCTTGCCATGCTAATTGTTCTGCTAAGCTGCGTCGAAGGATTGCCCTCATGGAAAAACTGATAGATCATATTCCATCTTTGCCTGAAAATATCAGGAAAATGACGATCGCGGATTAATTCTTTGAAAGAGTCGTTTTCAGCAAAATCCGAAAAGAATGCATCAGTTCTAGAAACAGCCTCGACTCTTGGAAGATATAGCTCATCATAGAGATTACTAACTCTATCCCAAGCCCTGATCGGATCTGAACTCATATAGGTTACAGACAGATCCGAAAGCCATAGAATTTCACCAATGGATTGGATTTTATCTAAATCCTCTCCTTGGTTCTCGAGTTCGGCTAAGAGCTGCGCGAACCTTTCTTGAGAATGTTTTTGTTTAAAATATGGAAAATCTGTGCGCCAGATCAAGGCTTCTACAATAATACTTTCAATGGGTTTTTTTTGTTCTGGCTTGAGATATTCGGGGTGGGTGGTTGCGAATTCTATAGCTGGCGATAATACAGGTTTATACTCTCGAAAATAATCCTCAAAATCAATTCTATTCATTGTAAAATAAGCATCATGAATTTTTGTTTTGCATATCTCATTAATTGTCCTCGTAACCTTTGGGCCTTTTGGCGTCTTCATGTCCCCGTTTTCCGTTGAAGAATACGCTTGCGCAGGATCATAATCATGCAGGAGGGAAGCTACAAGAATTAACTCATAATCTCTTGAGCTGAAATTATACTTACGAAACTCCTTTGGCATCATCTGCAGACTCATGTAACCTACCTCAAGACTATGATGGAAATTATGATATTCGCTTGAGCCCTCTCCAATCCCCTGTTTGGAATATGCATTTTTAAGGAAAAGCATAAGTATGCGCAAATTGTCTATTCGATCATCCGATAATCCTTTCTGTGTAGCTAATTCTATTACGGCGGCGGCCAATTCATCATCTTGTACATTGGCAAGATTCTCATTTGTATCACTGACTATACGTTTTTTTAGGCCCGGAAAATGTCGTGTTGCTCGTCTGTAAATAGCTTGAAGCGGCAAACTTTTGTTAAGGTAAATTCCAAATGCCGTCGTCGGCCACGGATATCGTATCCTAGGTTTTTCACGCCCGATAATTTCATTTGCAGTGCGTACGAGATTTTTGTTGAGGTCAGCAATTAAATAATTCAATTGCGGACCGTCAAGGCTCAATCGTTCTTTCTGTTCCACAAATCTCACACGTTCGGTGTTCATTACGGACCATTGAGGGATCTTGACCCTGTAACGATAGTTCCTTCGCGATCCACCACGGAGAAAAGAAGCACCACTACCCTGATTCAATTCCTTGTATGTAACCGCGACGTTTCTCCTCCCAGATGTAAACGGCAAGTCCTGGTCCTTTACAACTTGTAATATCACTTCTCTATTAGCAACTTGGAGTCCAAGTAAAATGTGCCAGTACTTCCCTTTGTCAAGCCAGCTTGGAGCTTGGGTTTCTTTGTCCCAAAAGTCTATTGGACCGAGAGGGACGTAACCATTTTCATATTCTTTGGTTTCAGGATTATAGGAATGATATTCATGGTCACCTATCATAGGATCAAGCTTTCTGGCCAGATCCCTTGCTGCTTGAACTAGATCTCCGGTTCTAGAGAACTCCTGGTATGCCATTACTCCCCAGACACTACCAAGAGCACTGAATAATGTGAATAAACTGGCTTCAATGTCAACATGGTTTAATGCTAGATATCGCGGCACAAGAGGAATTCCGAACCAGCCAGTAGATAACATGCCCGTAAAGACAAGTGTGATGGATAACCATCGAGCAAGATCATTATATAGTAGGCTAAATGATTTCGCGGCAATGTATGAATCACGATGGCGATCATTCATACAAACATTTCACACCCCCATATCTGCTCTAATTTCAACACTTATACGTTCCTTGTAACACATTACCTTTTATCGTATCCTGACCATGCTTATTTCAGAAAGTGCTATTAAAAGAGTCTTGTTTCTAGTCGGCGGATATTAAAATTTTTATCAGGTACAAATTATTTGCTTAGCAAAAATAGATTCAGCATCAAGCCACAAGAAAATGAAACAATATGGGCTATAAACTTGTAATAGTTAAAGGTACATATCAGTTTATTTTACTGATAGTTTCATAGAATAGTTCCCACGAGTCAGTCTTGTGTCTACCCCATTGTTCGAAGCAAATAACCTCTTCCAATCCCATCCGGGGTAGCCAGCCGGTTTTTTCAAGGTCCGGTTTATCTGAAAATTCGCTTACGTATCCTAAACACAAATATGCCACAGGTCTAACAAAATCTGGAATTGATAGGATTCTCTGAAGATCTTCGTTTGCGAGAATACTTACCCAACCGATTCCAATTCCTTCAGATCTAGCAGCGAGCCAGAGATTTTGAATCGCGCAACACACACTATATACGCCTGTTTCTGCAATCGAAGTTCTACCTAGTACAAATGGTCCAAACCTTGTAGGGTCGTACGTAACGCAAATATTGATAGCAGAGTCCAGTATTCCCTCAAGCTTGAGTGAAAGATATCTTTTCTGCTTTGCTTTATCACTATCGAGCATAGAGACGGATTTCTCTCGCTCTCTAACAAAGGAATCTTTGACCTGCTGCCTAATCTGGTTAGCCTTTATCAAAATGAAATTCCAAGGTTGTGAAAACCCTACCGATGGTGCATGATGAGCAGCATTAAGAATCTTTGCGAGTATATCATTGGGGATTTCTTTGTTTATAAAATGTGAACGAACATCGCGTCGCGAAAATATCGCCTTATAGAGTCCATCTTTTTCGCATGCTGAAAACGGATCATTGGCACGCATCCTAAATTGTAGAAGAATGTTCCCCGTATTAGATTTATGGATCTGAGGTATTCATTTTTCATTTAATTCATAGATCTCGCCCATTGCGTACGCAATATTTTTTTGCGCTCTGACAACATTCTCTTCATACAAGTCTATTCCCGTGAAATTTCTTCCAAGGTAGGTACAAGCTATACCGGTCGTTCCCCGGCCTGCAAATGGATCAAGAACCCAATCACCCTTCTCTGTAGCAAATTTGAGAATTCGTGAAACCAGAGCTTCAGGAAATATTGCGAAATGTTCGTTTCCATAATGTGCTCTATTAGCAATTTCCCACACATTACCGGGATTCTTACCACTGGAATTACAGACTGCAAAAATAGGGTAGTGCTTATGGCCCCCTATTCTTCTACGTGTTGCGTGACGCTTAAACTTCCGGTAACATGTTGGGCAGTATTTTTCTGGATCATATCCATAAGCAAGAGATATCTCACTTGTTGTGGGCAATTCTTCAATTGGTGTCTTAGATTTTGCGTTGTGTATAATCGCCAGAATTTTAACAATCTTTTCCTTGTCTCTATTCTCAGGTTCATATTGAACCAAATGTGAGGGTGGTGTTTTATTCCTCCCCCCTATGGCTTCGTTACCCTTGGTTCTTACTCTATTCATGGCGGTGAAACATTTTTCGTTCTTGGACAAAAATAGAATTACTTCATAAGCTTGTGTAAAGTTATCCTTGGAGCTACTGGAAACATTGTTTTTCTTGTACCAAATGATATCATCCCTGAATATATAGCCTGTTTCAACCAGTTTAAGCGCTAGTCTATGGGGTATCATGAGTTTTCCATGATTCCTACGCGTATCGCCACAAATGAGCCAGAGACTCCCGTCATCGCTAAGAAGATCTTTGCATATTGAAAAAATTTTCGCCAATTCTTTAATATATGTCTCGGCGTTTTTTTCGTGACCGATCTCATCCAAAGCTTGACCATAGTATCTTTGGCCATAATATGGTGGAGAGGTGATAATAACTCTGTATTTGCCAATTGAATACGGAAAAAGTCTACGCACAACATCATAAGAATTACCTTGGAGAACATGGTAAGAAATCATCGATGATAAGGATCCATTGTTAGGTTGATAAAAAAGCATTCTTTTTAGCTGCGCAGTATTGCTCTGGAAGTGTCAAAGAAAATTACGAAGTTGTCTCCGCTCATAAAACAAGCTCATCCTAATTTTCTAAACCTTACTTACATAGGTCACCGAACTCCAAATGATACCCCACTTTCCTAAAGGCACAACGAGATGGTGTTCTATGTCCCCATAAATATTTCCTACACCTTCTCGAATATCATTTATCTCACCAATATCAGACCTTTCTGCGGAATTCCTGTACCTACGGCTAGCAACAATTCCGATAAGTGATTGAACGATATCATAGGTTGAAAGTGCATAATCAGCTTTCAGTGTCAGAATAGAGTTCCTTCTACCGCCGCTCTGCCTAATTTCAGCTACAATGCCGTTGATAAATGTGGACGCGGCGGTACTTTTTACCATTATTTCATCAGCTAGATCGGCGTCTAATAGGGCGGAGAAATGATCCAAAAAAAACTCATTATTCTTTGCAGTCAGCCCCTTCACAAGAACCTGTCTAGTATCCACATACTTCCCTTCTATTAGTACAGTTTGCTGGCTCCCGATTTCCTCTACAATATAGAGACTTTTAAATACTTTTAAAAGGGAACCGATCTGATTTCGTGTATACATGAAATGTGTAGAAGGAGAAAATCCGTGTACAGGAAATACCAGTACATCCGTTTTGAAATATTTGTCAAATATACTTGTGAGATATAAGCCTGCGTCTGAGGGCTGAGATCCATTCCACTCGATAAAATTCATACTTGAATATTCTAGAGGTCTGGGTGAAAGAGGAAATTCCCAGCAGGTCACTCCGGTTTCAGGCAGGGGTGCATTTGAGGCGTTAAAAAACTCGTTTGTCCTTCCAGGATATAGCTTCATCAAACAAACAACCATAAGAGTTAAGACGGCTGAGACATTTCATCCAGACGATCAATAGACAATGTCAGAAGACTAGCCTGGCATAGACTGGCCTTGCCAAGGAACTTGAGAATCGTGAGGGGGTCATCGGTCTACCTCCCGGGAGGTAGACCGATAAATAGTCTGTATTGGCGTACAGATTGACAAAGATTGTTAGTTTCTCTCCTGATGAGGGAGTACTAAAACGAAAGTACTGCCTTTTTGTCTGCCCTGATCTTTTGGGTAGGTTAAATTTCAGATCATAGAACAATGTTCGATAATATCTAAAATGGTTTTTCATATGCTCATAATTCCAATTCCTTTTTAAAACTTTTCATAAAAAATTACAAAATTAACGCTGCCAGCCTTCCAGGGGAGCTGCTGTCTTGGATACTATGGCAATATGATAAACAGTACTACAAGTAATACGACTAAACTCATAAAAGTCCCCTTACTCTTGCTTGAAGGTCTATATCATTTCCATATTGAAATATCTAGCATAGACAACGATAGAAATATTTTCATCCCAGCGCAAGCACCGAAATTTGATGCCGATCTTAATATTGAATGCTCGACGTCAACCAGGTAATTCTCATCAACAACGGTCATCATCATTGAAAACAAGTACAAGCAAAGTAGGCTGGCTGCGACTTTGATTTATTTTGGGCAAACATAATTGTCTTGAATTGGAGGTGTTCTACTGAACATACGATACTGTTGAAACCCAATTTCACTTCATTTAAAACGGGAACAGAAAAGAATATGAATATTATATTGGTGATATCTGGACGGCGAAAGACGAAGAAGAAAATAACATAATCATAAAGAGGTACCCTTGACAAAGTTGTTAGTTTCTCTCCTGATCAGCGGGTACGAAAGTACTGCCAATTCTAACAATATACTGGAACTTGAATGTACGGCACAGCTTCTATTATTCTTACTACAGAATCTTCTGCTGGTCAGATTCATAAGATAAAAATCATCACGACGATCACGATGAAAATCATTAATCTGACTTTACAGGCGAATATATATTTAGGCTATCCAAAGAAAACTCAAACGTCCGTTCGTGGGCCGGTGGTCTAGCCTGGTTAAGATACCGCCTTGACATGGCGGGGGTCGTTGGTTCGAATCCGACCCGGCCCATTTTGATAATGACACTTAAATCCTGCCCACTCACAAATAGAATAGAGTAGAATAGTTTTCTTTAATCGCAGCAAAGGAAGGAGAAACAGAAGCGAAAAATATCACGAAACGA
>Ga0193747_1000314_pt1 | contig 17807 bp, 12 predicted proteins | sample L1m2metaG_FD_143048 | JGI IMG/M metagenome (GOLD analysis project Ga0193747, IMG submission 143048) | Soil microbial communities from a riparian zone of the East river system, Colorado, United States - L1m2 | ecosystem: Environmental > Terrestrial > Soil > Riparian zone | place: USA: East River...
ACCTCGCCTGTGATTCGTTTCATCATGGCCCTGTTCAATGTGCGGCTGGGCTTCTGGCTGGGCAATCCTGGCGTCGCGGGCAGCGGCGATCCGAGCACGTTCAACCAGACAACTTACGATCGCGACTCGCCGACCCAGTCCGTGAGACCGATCTTCGCTGAAGCACTGGGGCTGACGAACGATCGAAGTCCTTACGTGTATCTCTCAGACGGCGGACACTTCGACAATTTTGGTCTGTATGAAATGATCCTGCGGCGTTGCCGTTTTATCGTCGTCAGCGACGCCAGCACCGATCCGGACTACTGTTACGAATCGTTGGCCTATGCGATTCGACAGGTCCGGGTGGATTTTGGCGTGCCGATCAAATTCAGAAAAGGGATGCAGTTTGGTAAGACGCCGAATAGCGAGAACCGGTACTGCGCGATAGCCGACATAATGTATTCGTGCGTGGACAAGCCAGGCGGCAGTCCGGAAGGTAAGCCTGACCCGGACTATGATGGTGTCTTGATATACATTAAGCCTTCACTGAACGGCAGCGAACCGGCGGACGTGTTGAATTTTCACGAAAGTGACAATGCTTTTCCCCAGGATACAATCGTGGACCAGTGGTTCGGCGAGGCCCAGTTTGAAAGCTATCGGATGCTGGGTTCGCACATGGTCGAAAATATTAGTTCGTACTTCGTAGACAAGAACCTGCATCCCTTTAAGCGAATCGAAGAGCAGGTGAAACTGCATCTTGGGATCAAGTAAAAGACAGATTTGAAAGACAAGTTATTGGCGCAACCTCGAGGCCGGCGCCGCAGAGTTCGTCGATCTCACTTGAATATTGCGGAAGCCAATCGTAGCGGCGAGTTACTGTCGCTTTGATATTTCCCAGGCTCCCGATCGATTTAGCACCTGCAGCTCTTTGATCTTCCCATTTTCATCTCTGACAAACTTCAGACGCGCTTCAGGAACCGCTTCGAGCTTGTATTCATCTTTCGTTACCTGAGTCAGTCTTAATTTTGGCCCGTCTTCGCGTTGCAAGTAGAGCGCATCATTCTCAGACGAGATTGTGCGTTCACCATATCGCCCTGAGTATTCCTTGTCAGCAGAGCCGGATGCCGTCGTAACGGACGTAGGATTTGAAGTGCGTTCGAGTTTCACGCGTCTGTTTTTCTGATCGAATGTGAGACTGAATTCGCGCAGGGTCTTTAGTCCGATGTTTACCGCATCGGCGATCGCCGGAAAGGTAATCGTGGGTTGATTGAACTCAAAGCTGCCCAACTTAATACTGTCGGTGAGACGCACCTCTTTGATTTCGATTTCGTTACTGACGGTGCGCGCGCGGCCGACGGTAATCGGTTCTGATGCCAGCTTCAGCTTATCCACCAGAGCAGCCGGCAGCATGAATTTCCCGCTAATGTTCCCGGAATCGATGTGCGCTTTCATCTTGAGATCGCCGATGCTTAATTCGACAATCGGAATCACGTGGGGATTTTCAAACGACAAAATGTTAGCGCCATTCGCCAACGACAATTCGCCGCGCGCCAGCTTGAGCTGCTTGCCGGGATAATCGAGTGTTAACAGGTAGTCGGTAAATAAACCGAAGCCCAGAATTCCATCAACGCCGGGAAATGTAGGGCCCGTGCGCGGTTGCCGCGAAATCGCAGTGACATCGCGAAACACAACGCCACCGAGCGAAAGTGAATCGAGCAGCACGGTATCGAAAACTATCGGGTCGCGTCCGGACGGATCGCCGCCGCGAACCTGGCCATTGGGTTTAAGGTTCAGTTGACCGATGATGGAAGAGTCGACGGAAGCTTGCATCTGCGCTCCCGTGTCGATCGTGAAGTGGAACGGCCCTTTGCCATTGATCATTACCTCTACCACGGGCATTGGGCCCTGGAACGTCATCGGCACAGTGGCGCTGTTTAAGCCTTGCGCATTGGTCCGCAGACTGCCCGTAAACAAGATTAAGATCGCGAGCATCCATGGTTTCATAATATTTGAAGTTTCCTTTCGAGAATAAAAGAGTCGCTGAAAACTAACGACGGCGCAGGCCGCCAATCAACAAATCCACAATCCGCGCAGTCTGTTCCTCAAGTGCATAACGCTCGCCGAGTTCACGCGGACTGAGACTGTATGGCAGCAGCGAGTTAGTTGCGGTTAATAACGCGCGCGCGGTCGCCATTGCGTCCTTGAAGAAAAAGTCGCCGGCGCGCCGCCCCTCTTTGAGCACTTCAGCAATAATGCGCGCCTCTGCTTCAAAGTAATGCTTGCGTCTTTCGAGCAATGAAGGTCTGATCGCGGCCATCACCTGATTCAAGCTTTCGGTGTAATGCTGCACGCTGTCGAAGCGATAAATCACCCGCAGCATCAACATCGAACGCAGGCGGGTAACCGGCTCTTCATCGCTCTTCGCTAACCTTTTCAGCTCTGTCTTGAGCCGTTCGATAACGCGATCGATCCGCGAAAGCGCTACGTCTTCCTTGCTCTTGAAGTGCAGATAAACGGTTCCCTTACCGATACCCACCTCGCGCGCAAGATCATCAATCGTCATTTTCGCGTACCCATAACGCGCCAGCAGCCGATCCGCCGCATCAAGGATCAAGTCACGTATGTCTTCGCCCAGGGCAACAGCTCTCATAGGGTCTCTCCCGACTCATGACCAAATTCGACTTTTGGTCATAACACGCAGGTTTGTGAGCGCGGTTCCATTATTTTCGGCAAGGGTGTGTGCTTGTTGAAGGAAATGGAAGGAGAGTTAATGGCTGGGCTTGACCATGGGTAACCGAGTCTGTCTTTTCCGCCGCTTAAATCTTCATGGCGACCACATCGCCTTCCTTCGTATGTACGATCAGCCCTCTGTTATCAAAGCTGATCTTTATTGTCCGGGCCTTGAAAGGATCATAGGTCGCGAACTCAGCATCCGATTGCGGCAGAAAAGCAAGATTAAGCGGAGAGATCACGAAAGACTTTCGCAACCAGACGGTTATCTTTGGCTGCAGCCGATCCTCATCCTGTAGATGAAGCTTTTGATCTCGCCACGTCACGTGATAAAAACCCGACATCTTTTTGAAATTAAGCCGGGCAAACGTTTGCACCCCGGTCTGATTAAGCGGCGCGCTTCCAAGAATTTCAACTTTCTCCAATTCGCCGTTCTGGTTCACAAAATCGTTCCAACTGTGCGCGGCTTCTTCAGGCGACGACTCCTCAGCAGCAAAAGCTTTCAGTGCGGCGATGTCGTGCTTCCGCAATGCCTCGACGTAAGCCCTCGTCTTATCGTTAAGTTCGAGCGAAAGTTTCGTGAGACCTGGCGTTTGATTGGCCGAGAACAATAGATCAATCGCTTGTTGGCCTTTGCCACTGATTATTAGGATCGGTTTTGTCTTTCCGCCACCGACCGAAGCTTGATCGAGTGTCACTTCAAACGACGCGCCAGAAGGTAATTGATATGTCCCCCGATAGCGGCGAAGGTTTGCAAGATCAGCCTTGACGAAGTCAGGAATTTGCGGGGTCTTGTTAAAGAGCGCGATTGCCACGAGATCGTTCATTGCATAACGTCGGATGCTGCCTGCACGGATGCGTTTGTTCGCCAGGACAATCGCGATCAAATTGTCGTCCTGAAACCAGCGAAGATCAGCGTTCCAGCCCTGGGGAACAGCGTCCCCTGGATGACTTATGAAAACGTGCGCACCTTGTTCGGACTTTGAGATGAACCAACCGTAGGCTTGATCTCGATCGGCGTAATAGACCGTGAACATTCGGGTTTTTGTTTTCTCGGCAAGCAGTTTCCCGTCTCTCAAAGCGACGACAAACTTGTGCATATCGTCAATCGTCGAAAGCAGCCCGCCATTGCCGAGCAAATCCCAGGGTACGATCTGCCCAGCCCATTGTGTTTCCCATGGAAATCCATAATCGGTGGGGCCGTCGTTGTAGCCATGAGCAACTAATCTCCTTGTCCACTTGGGAATAACGTAACCCGTGTTCGACATGCCAGCCGGACGAAGAACATGTTCATCAACATATTGTTCATAGGATTGGCCCGAGATTTTTTCTACGATTGCCGCCAAAAAGCTGAACCCGGAGTTCGAATAGAGACGCTTTGTGCCCGGTTCGAAAGCAAGTGGGAAGCTCAGAATTCGCTGAATGTATTTTTCCCTGTCCTTGAGTATCTCTCTAATTTCGGGAGTCGATTCATCATAGAAATCTTCATGCGCGAGTCCGGAGGAATGCGTCAACAGATGATGGAGCGTAATGACTGATTTATCTGCAGGCACATTGGGAAAGTATTTTGTGATCGGATCTGAGGTGCTAAGTTTGCCCTTTTCCTCCAGTTGCATCACCGCGACTGCCGTGAAAACCTTTGTGATCGAGCCAATGTCAAAGACTGTTTCGGCAACAATAGGAATGCGCCGTTTTTCATCGGCCCAACCGTAACCATTTCGCAGTAAAGTCTTGTCACCGGAGACGACGAGCACGGCTCCTGAAAACCCCAGCCCCGCCGCTTTCTCAAAATACGCTGCCAACCTGGAGCTAACATTGGCGTCATTGTTAACAGTTTGCTGAGGCGCTCGGGCGGTTGTCAGAATGATCTGAGGACTTGAACTTATGCATACCGCCAGGAGGAGAAATCCACGCAATAATCGCTTTGTGGTCGTCATGGCCTCTTATAACATGCGCGGCGAGGTTTCGGCACCTGTTTCATCGGAGCGGTATCGTAACTCGTTAAACGAGTGAAAGGCGATAGCTCGCACGAGTAATTAGCTCAACCTCGAGGCTGGATTGAATTGAATTGCTCTTGATAATCCGCGAAAGTTTCTCCGTACAATAGATCGCCAGACGGTTTCCGTACGCGTAGCGGACGACAGAAGAATCTACTCTTGATAGCTCTCTTCGAGCAGTTTTACCTTGTCTTCGACCACTTTCAAAGCTTTCGGTATCAGGTGTGGATCGTTCAGGTCCAAATCAAGAAAACGTTTCAGGAGAATTCCAGGTGGCGCGTCAAAGCCGTTTTTCATTAGCGCAAGGTAGCGCGGAATAAAGCGTTCCGGATCGCGCGAGTACATCTCATAAAAATTGAGGGCGAGTAAAGCCCCGTACACATAATTGATGTCGTAGAAGGGGTCTTCATACATCAGTGTAATGGTCATCCATTGAGTCTTCAGTTCCTCGTTCTTTTCAGAAGCCGAATATCTCGAGTACGCTCGCTGGGTGAATGCGTCGAGATCGTCTGCTCCTTTGATAGTGCCATCCTTGACTCCTTCGTAGACAGCATGTTCGACGACGACCTCAGGGGCGACCCGGAACATTTCCAGGCCTTTGCCTTCAAGAAACCGCTCCAAATAAAACCGGCGCCGAAGAGGGTTGGTCTCGTGATTATATAAGTAGTCAGGAAGCAGAAACTCATTGAAGATGGCAAACGCCTCGAACAGATAATGCGGCCCCTCGGCATAAGCCGGCAGCACATGGTTGCGGCTCATGAGTTGCCGATGCACGGCGTGGGTGGATTCATGAGTAAGGACGCGAAGGTCGTTGTAAGAACCGGCAAAGCCCAAGCTGTAGAAGACGCTGTCGGTGCCAATAAAACCCTGCGAGAAACCTCCGCGCTTGCGATGGTCGCCGGGCACGATATCCATCCGGCCATTCGACGGAGCAAGCAGGGCTGCCAGTTCATGTCCATACTCCGGCCCGAGCGGCAGGAGCGCGTTGCGAATGATCTCGCTCGCCTGATCAATCGTGAAACGCGGCGGCTGACTTACTTTCGCGCCGGTAGTCTTTTTGAGATGGTCCGCGCGCAGTCGCTGATACCGCTTATAAAGTTCGGCTTGCTCCCCGATTTGTTCCAGCAGATTGTCGACTTCTGTTTTGGTCCAGTAACTATTGAAATAGACCTGGCTCGCCGCATTCGGAAAATGATGCAACTGAGCCAGGCGCGTGCGCGCGCCGGCGAGACGCGTAAGTGTGAAAGCAAACAGATCGCGCTGGAAACGAGTCACTTGCTGGCTCTCTCTCAGCTTATCGTAGAGTTCAGCTTGCCAGTCGTTGTTCGGCGCCGTCGCGCTCAACAGTTCCTCTTCTTTTAGTGAAAGCGTGTAGGGACGATAGCGTCGGGCAGACTCGATCTCGAAAAGGTAAGGTTTAAGAGATGTTTTCCGCGAGACAAACGCTACGAGCCGGCGATCATCTATTTGCATTAACTCTTGTCGAAGAAAAGCTGTGCGCGTGCTTACTTCAGAATCGAGCGCTGAGCTTTCCGCCAGGCTTGTTTCATCAGCAGTATTAACGGCATTACGCAGGTACAGGTAAGAGTAGTGACGGTGAAATTGCATCTGGACGCGATCTTTCAATTGCAGGGCGCGCTGCAAACTGTCAGCCGAGCCCGCGACCTTTCCTTTGAAAGACTCTAGTTCTTTGAGGGTTGCATAAAGATTAGCCCGATCCGCTTTCTCAGCTTCCGGAGAAGCGAAGAAGTTGCGCGCGAAATCTATGTGGTATCGCAATGCTTCGGGCGGCGGGATTGCGACGAACGCGTCCTGACAGGGAGTCAGTCCATACGACATTAAAACGAAAAGAAAAGCGGCGACTAGTCGCCCCGGGACTAGACGGCCCAACTGTCTGCCGATAGTTCGGTAAACCATTTTGATATCGCGACTATCCCCTGAGCTTTGCATCACAAGTCGTTGGGACACTGAAGGCTATGGAATTCTTTTGGTCCTATGCGGTCTCATTCCCACGCGGGCTTCAGCCAGGTGAGCTGCGCCAAGCTAAGATCTGGAAACCGTTTAAAACGGTCACCTCTTTCTTCTAACGCTCCTGATCACCCGGCTGAAGCCCGGGTGTGAACGAGAACGTCAACCCTCTTTCTTGCGCAAAGCACGGCCCTGAGCTTAACAGCCGGCGCCGAAACCGTCTTGTAAGAACTAAATCCTATGGTAGGAAATTAATGTGAGCTGAATCTGTCGCGGTAGCATGCCGGGGTCATTCCGATGAGCCGTTTGAAAACTTTTGCGAAGTGACTTTGATCGTAGAACCCTGCGGAGACAGCAACGCCGGCGATTGATTCTTCCGGCTTCAGGAGTTCGCGGCAGGCGAAATTAATTCGTTCAAGCCGCAACAGGTCTCCGACTGTGCAGTCATAATGACGACGGAATTCACGCGCCAGCGTAACCGGATGAACGCCTACCGAGCCCGCGATATCGCTGAGGGTGAGATGTTCGAGATAGCGCAACTTAACCAGTTCATGGGCCTGACCTAACCAGCGCGGCGCTTGACGTGAAGTGTTTTTGCGCGCTTGGGAATCTCGTGCCAGGGTCGCGATCAGTTCGAGGCCGAGTCCTTCAATCGCCAGATGCGAGACCGCGTCAGGCTCCTGAAATTCCTGATACAACTTATGAGCGAGACCGACCGGCGCCCCACCACGAAAATCGCAGCCGTCTATCGACAAACTGACCTGACTCGGATATCGCAGCCGGGCCGGATTTACCTCGATGCGAAACAGATCGACTACAGTCAAATCAAATGACTGGGCGTGAAGCTCGCCGGCGGGATGATATAAGACCATTGCCGGTTGGCAAGACCTTGTCCTGCGCTCGTAGCTTTCCTTGTACGTACCGCTCAAGACAAAGCAGACATAGTGGGACTCATGCGAGTGGCGCGGTAAGGTCGAGCCTGGCCGGTAGCGAGTCTGAGACAAACTAAAACCACCAGCGTCACGTTGCCTCAACATCTCGCCGTAAAAGTTCCCCTGAGTAAGTCGTGGATCCACTGCCGGCCGGTTCATGGCTCGTAGCGTACTCCTTTTTCATGAATGTTAGTACCTGCGAGGCGGACCATGAGCATTTAACTTTTAAGCCCGCTTTAGCGCGCGACAGAGTTGCAGAACCGCTCGCGGTAGCGAGTGGGTCACGGACTTAACTTTGAAGACTGTGAGGGGTGAGAAGGGCCGAAAGCGCGCGCTGCTCGTAACTCGTGAAGAACGTTAAAAGCGAGTGGATGTTTGACGTTCATCTCAAAGTATTATCGTACCACCGCGTGTGCAAGTCGAAGGCCCGACTCGGTGATCTCGATCTCGACGCGCAATATTTCCTGGCCACTGGTTACCATCGTACCAACGGTGCGCGCGCCCTCCAGGACTAAAGAAGCGCCGCTGACAAAGTCGTCATATTCTTTACTCTCGATCCCATCGACCACCACCAACAGTTTGCCGCCGCGTCGCGCCGCATAGACCAGGTGTCTCGCATCGGCCGTGAACTGAAGCTCCTGGATCTTGTCATAAGGTTTCCCCTCGGAACCGTCGAGAACTACGAATTCTTTTCCCCCCCGTTGCGAAACCCAGGCGGTCCGCTTGCTGTCAGGGCTGAAGGCCATCTGGAAATTGCGCTCTTCCGAAGCCTCGCCCTGTTTTGGTGGAGTAAGTGTGTACTCCTTTGGTGGTGCGCCTTCCAGGGCCATCAACATCACGTTGCCGCGCCTGGCCTCGACAAACAAGCGCTTGCTGTCCGGGCTGAATTTGAAATCGATGATTTCGTCGTAGGCTCTAGCCACACCGTCGACCACCAGAAATTGCCGGCCGCCGCGTTTGGCAAAGTAGACCATGCGTTTGCCGTCCGGACTGAAACGAAAGTAATCATTTATTTCGTCAAAAGTTTCGCCCTCTACTCCGTCCGTCACGGCGAACGCCTTGTCCGCGCGCCAGGCGGCATACACTACGTGTTTACTATCAGGACTGAAGATGGGTTCGCTTACGTCTTCGTAGGTCTTACCCTTCTTGTTGTCGACCACGACATACTGTGCGTCACGAAAGTCCCAGGCTATGTAAGCCACGCGTCGTCCATCCGGGCTGAAACCGTAGGAGTTTTCCTCGATGACGGGACGGAGTGCTGACTCGACGCCGTCAACGACAATCATGTGACCCTCTGGCGTATCAGCGCGATAGAGCACGTGCTTCTCGTCTTCGCTAAACTGGATCTTGTTGCCCAGGCCGCGATAAGGTTTGCCTTCCTTGCCGTCGATTACCACAAACCATTTATCCTGGCGCACGGCCGCGTAGGCCATTCTCTTCCCAGTCTTACTGAACTGCGGGGTACTGACATATTCCGGCTCGACGATTTCCACGCCATCAATCACCACGTGCATCTGTTTGCCGTGGTGGGCCACGTAGACGACGCGGCGACTGTCGGGAGTGAAGATGGGAGCGTCAGTCGAAGCGCGATCGAAAGGCTTACTCTCGATCCCATCGACGACGGCGAATGTTTTCCCGCCTCGCTCGGCGAAGTACGCGAGGCGGCGGCTGTCCGGACTGAAACTTGGGGCGCCAACTTGGATGCGGTCATACTCCGGCCCTTCTTTACCGTCAACGACAACCAGAAATGTTTTGCCGCGGCGGGCGACGTATGCCACTCGACGTCCGTCAGGACTGAACCTAATCTGGTCCTGGAGACCAGCCTCAGTGAGTGGATATCGCGGGATCGATGTGTAAGTCTTGCCGGCGACCCCATCAACTACGACGAACTCACAGTCATTCGTCTTCACGGTATAAGCGATATGTTTTTTGTCGCTGCTAATGACGCGGCTGTACTGGACCTCGCCGGGTTGTAATTTGCCCAGCGAAACCTCGCGCGTGATGAGGTGCAGAGTGGCCATTGTGTGTCCCGGCTTCGCGGCGAGTGCAAGACCGGAGTAGACACTCGGATATACGATCAAGGCTGACAAGGCCAGCGCGATAATCGAGGTAGTGAGTTTGAAGACGGAGCAGCGTTTGATGTTCATCGGCGAAACTCGCAACTTCGATTATCGCACGCCGCCAACGCGGAGGCACGGCATATCTGTAGCCCCGTAAGCCCGGAAACACCAGCGGGCGACAGAGTCAGAACCGAGAGCGATAGCGACCGGATCGACCAATCAACATGAACTTATGATCCACCTCGACCGCTCGGCATTCTGACCCAACTCAGCCGTTCGTTTCAGGGACTCTGATTTGTTTTTGGATTTCTGATCCCAGAGACAAATCACTGGGCCATTTTCGCTCCGCTGCGCGGACTGAGCCATGATTTCGTCGCAGAGCGACGTTTGAGCTTAGCCCGGCCCTTTCAAGGCCGGGAAAGGTATCGTTTAGTTTGTGGTCGTCGCGTAGCGACGGTTGAAGTCGATTCATTCGTCGCTGACGCGACGAGGTTCGTTTGGTCCGCTAGCCACGGGAGAGTAGCCCGACTATCAGGGAAGGCGTGGATTTTCGTTTCGCTCCTCACCTCCAGATCCCCAAAACAAATCCGATCAGTGCGAAATAGACGGTAACGTATCCACAGTTGATCAGCATGTATTTGAGAGACTTTTGCTCGAAGAGGGAAATGATTGTGAAAACTGTCGACGCCCAGCCAACGCCGGCCAGCAGTCCGGCCACCACCCCCCACCGCCAATTCGTTTTGCGGTCTCCCAGAAAGAACGCGAGGTTGTAAGAGATGATCCACGCCAGGACCAGCGTCGACGAGTAGGTCTTTAGCGGGTTGGCTCTGGCCACCTGCTCGTCGCTCAATCCGGTTTCCCTTTGCCAGGCCTTGAAGAACAGCAGGGGCGAATACCACACGGCCCCGACTACCAGGCTCAGCAGCGCGCACACAAAAACAGCCAGATGGTTGATGTAAGGCTTTTCCATAACGCCTCAGAATCTAAGATCGATCGAGGCGGTTGTATTGGAAAAAATTTACCTAACCCACCGGCACATAATTCAGCACGTCGTTTTTCCGGCGAACGTATTCTTCGGGAGTAAAACCTGAAAAGAATTTGAAGTCGTTGATGAAGTGGGCCTGGTCATAGAAGCCACAGTCCTGTGAGATAGCCGCCCAGTTTACCTCTTTGCGCTCCTCGATTTCATTAATGGCCTTTTGAAAGCGGATGATTTTGAGATAGGCCTTGGGAGTAATTCCCACCTGCCGTTTGAACATGTCGATCAGATGTTTCTGCGAGTAGCCGATGTTCCGGTTCACGCGTCCCAGATTGATCTGGTCCGGCCGGCGAATGATTTCTGCCAGAGCGTATTCGACCGCCGGATTGAGGGTGAACCTGCGCTGAAAGTGCTTGAGCAGAAAACTCTCCGCGACTTCGAATTTGAGACTTATTTCGTCGACTTCCAGCAGGCGTTCTCTGAGACAGGCAAAGTCACTTCCCCATAAGAGGTTCGCATCCACCACCCGATCCGCCATCTCGTTCATGGGCAGCGGGAAAAACGGATAAGCCATTCCCTTCTTGAAGTAGACGACGAACATCGCCGCGTGCTTTCCCGAAGGGATCGAGATGAATTCAGTTCGCACGCCCGACGCCCAGACGTGATGGCAAGCCTGTATTTCCCTGAGCGTCTGATTGTCGTAAATGTGCTGTGGTCCATCGTCAAAATCGATGATGATTTCGGTGTTCCCGTCAGGAAGGAAACGGTCGATCTTGTGCTCCGGGTGATAGCCCTCGTAATAAAGAAAATGATCGACAAACTGATTGAGCGGAAACCTCGGGATGTAAGTCTTAACGATCATTGTGAAAAGGTTCGTTAGTGACGCGCTGTTAATCCGAGTCGCGCCGATATTATCAGCCGGCGGCGTGTGCGTCACCTACCTGCGACCTCAGTTCAGTAGCGTAAAAAAGGGAAATCACCTCGTAGCCCGTGATCCTGGCCCTTCAGAGTTCGTGTCAGAACCGAGAGCGGTAGCGACCGGATCATCAATTTCGCGGGAATTGTTAGATCCTATCGCTACCGCTCCGGGTTCTGACATGAGTTTTGACACACTCTCTTCAAGGCCGGGAAAGATATCGTTTTAGTTTGTGGTCGTCGCGTAGCGACGGTTGAGATCAATTCATTCGTCGCTGACGCGACGAGGTTGGTTTGCTTCTCTCGATCCCGGCGTTGAAACGCCGGGCTAAAATCAGATCGACGCTACGCGTCGAAGCCCCTAATTTCAAGCAGGCCCCGCGCCTGATTCGACTGCTGCGCATGGGAATCGACTTTCTCACCGAAGGCACGATGGACGTCGAGCGCGCCGACAGTCCCGAGTTGTTGTCGCTCAAACGCTGCGAGTGGCCGGTGGAAAAAGTGAAAGCTGAAAGTGAGAGATTGTTTCAACTCGCGCAAGAGGCTTACGTCCGTTCATCACTTCCTCCCGAACCGGATCGAGATCGCGCGGAGAAGTTATGCGTAAAGATGATTGCCGAGTATCATGGACTGACTGTCGCTTAGAGTGTGAGTCAACTCAATGAGCGCCGGAGGCGCGGTATATCTGTAGCCCCGGGCGTAAGCCCGGGGAACACGACCCCAATAGAAACAGAGCCCGCTTTAGCGGGCGACTGAATTTGGAGTGCGGAGGCAAGCGTAGCGCGACGCGGCTTTGGATTCGCTAATCATCAGATTCTTTTTTGACGAGCACTCCCTTCACGCGTACTTTTTCTCAACGTCGCGCTTAATCGCACCAGAAACCTTCTTCATCTTTGCCAGCGAATCGTAGTAGTAGGTTTTGTCGACAACTAACTTGTCTCCAACCTTACCTCTAGCCTTCCCTTGCGCCTTGTCAAGGTACAATTGATTTACAACAGAACTGTTGTGAACGATAAGGTCGCGTGTCGCAGCAATTTCGTAGTAGTCGAGAAAGCTCGCGTCGACCGTCACGCCGACAACCGCGGATAAATAAGTCATATAAATGCTGGGCCGCTGTCGAAATACACTTGTAAGGTGTTCCCTACATACACGCTCAAGAAGTTGACCTTTGTCTGGTGAAGCAATTAGGTCTTTGACTGGAATATCTTGGCATGCCGGCACTCCTTGGACTCTCTCTAGGATGCGTAGGGGATAGTGAGCGAGGAAGCAAGATAAAACATCCGCTAGAAATGACTCAAAGCGAGATAGTGAATTGACGAGAAAAGCTTCGAACAGGCCGGTTGAAATATATCGGTCGTAGATAGCCTTGAGTTCTGCGTCAGTACGTTTGGCAAATTTTACTCGACCGACCGAAGGAACATAATACCGTTTGTCTGATTTGGATTTGCTTTCTTCGTACTTCGCTTTAGCCGTCGAGATTCGAAGGATCTAGGGTCTGTCCGGCCGATATATTTGCCGAGCCATTTCCCGTTGGGATCGAAATACTCAGACCGCAAATAACCCACAGCGTTCCAGATACTATCGCAATATGGACGAAGCAACGATTCTACTCCACACCAACTCTCATATATTCTGCCTAGATTGGTTTCGCGGTACCCCTCCAGCGGCAAAGCCTGAAGGTTTTCGACGACCAGTCCGTCCAGAAATAGACTATCGCGATCTATTGCGTGTGATGACAGTTGATTATCGTAGAAGCCTGGGGTGTCACCAATATAAACAACGCGTCTAACGAGAAGCTTGCAGCCTCTTACTCCGATTAGTGCCAGCGACACAAGGATCGGCGAAGTGACACCCAGCGACTTCAATAAGGCCAATCGACGGCCTACAGCTTTGAAGATCGCGATATCAAGATCACGCGCTCCGATAACCTCCGTCCCAGATCGATTACCGTCCACATTCGGTGTCGAAGTCTTGCGGAAAGCCGTCCTTCCAGATTCCGTACAGGTCGCGAGGTCGACGGTTAGGACCGTTTTCGTTCGACAACAGATAGGCAGCCAGGCTCTGCTTCTCCTCCGATGAGAGGGTTTCGCTCAGTTGTATTATCTGCTCTAAAACAGTCATCGTCCTTGCGGATAAACTTAGCACCCTCACGCCTTCGCGTAAACCTCTGGGCCATCGACAGGATTTACAAGATTCATTCAGATCAATCTGCAGGAAGAATCGAATTCAAAAGCGAGCCCTTCGGTTTGTATTCGCGGAACTTTCGCTTGACCTGGATTGGCTCCTGTTGTCTTACTCTGAATCCCTGCTTCTCAAGTTCGATACGAAGTGCGTTCTCATAAACCTTTTCGAGAAAGCCAGGGCCGAGTGTGTTGTGGACTGTGTAAGCGCAGCCGATGATTTTCTGAGTGAGATCGTCGTCCGTCATTGTTGTCCCCCGCGGGATGTTAGATGGACAGGATTTACAAGATTTACATGATTGAGAATCGGGCTGCCCATACCCTAAATGAAACCGTCATCTCTTCTTCGCTGGACTTCGAGTCTATCTCTTTCCCCATTTCCATCTTGTAAATCTTGTTAATCCTGTCTAGTTCTTTTGAGACCGTCACTGTTGTCCTCCGATTGGGATGTTAGATAGACAGGATTTACAAGATTTACATGATTGAGAATAAGGCTAGCCATACCCTGAATGAAGCCTTCATCCCTTCTTCGTTGGACTTCGAGTCTATCTCTTTCCCCACTTCCATCTTGTAAATCTTGTTAATCCTGTCTAATTCTTTGAGCCCAGTCATCCTCCGTGAGAGTGGAATGTTAGACAGGATTTACATGATTTACATGATTGAATCGATTGGAGAACAGCTCGAATGAGACTCTCGCCTCTTTGCAAGGAAGCTTCATAACTCTTTCCAGTCTATCTTGTAAATCCTGTCTAATTCTTTGAGGCTGTATAGAGTTCAGCACCAGCAGCCACAAACTCCTCCGCCTTTTCTTTCATCCCCATACCCAACGCAGCCTGTTCATCGATCTCTTTCTGCGCCGCATACTCGCGCACATCCTGAGTGATCTTCATTGAACAAAAGTGCGGGCCGCACATCGAACAGAAGTGGGCGAGCTTGGCGCCTTCCTGTGGCAGGGTTTCGTCGTGGTATTCACGCGCGACTTCGGGGTCGAGGGAGAGGTTGAATTGATCTTCCCAGCGGAATTCGAAACGGGACTTGGATAGCGCGTTATCCCTGTATTGGGCGCCGGGATGGCCTTTGGCTAAATCGGCGGCGTGGGCGGCGATCTTGTAGGCAATGACGCCGTCTTTCACATCTTTCTTATTCGGCAGGCCGAGGTGTTCCTTCGGGGTGACGTAGCAGAGCATCGCCGTGCCGTACCAGCCAATCATCGCGGCGCCAATTGCCGACGTGATGTGATCGTAGCCGGGCGCGATGTCGGTCGTGAGTGGGCCAAGCGTGTAGAACGGGGCTTCGTGACAGGTCTCGAGCTGCTTGTCCATGTTCTCTTTGATTAAGTGCATCGGCACGTGGCCCGGACCTTCGATCATCACCTGGCAATCGTATTCCCAGGCGATCTTAGTCAGCTCGCCCAACGTTTCCAGTTCGGCAAACTGCGCCTCGTCGTTCGCGTCGGCGATCGAGCCGGGGCGCAGACCATCGCCGAGCGAGAATGAAACGTCGTAGGCCGCCATGATCTCGCAGATGTCTTGGAAGCGTGTGTAAAGAAAACTTTCTTCATGATGCGCCAGACACCACTTGGCCATGATCGAGCCGCCGCGGCTGACGATGCCTGTGGTTCGCTTTGCAGTCATCGGGATATACGGCAGGCGCACGCCGGCGTGAATCGTGAAATAGTCGACGCCTTGCTCAGCCTGTTCGATCAAAGTGTCGCGGAAGATTTCCCAGGTCAGTTCTTCAGCTTTGCCGCCTACTTTTTCAAGCGCTTGATAGATCGGCACAGTGCCGATGGGCACCGGCGAGTTGCGAATGATCCATTCGCGCGTGGCGTGGATATTCTTGCCCGTCGAAAGATCCATCACGGTGTCTGAGCCGCACTTGATGCTCCAGCGCATCTTCTCGACTTCGTCATCAATCGACGACAGCACGGCAGAGTTGCCGATGTTCGCATTGATCTTCACCAGGAAGTTTCGGCCGATGATCATCGGCTCGGATTCGGGATGATTGATGTTCGCGGGAATGATCGCGCGGCCGCGCGCAACTTCGTCGCGTATGAATTCGGGCGTGACGTAATCAGGGATTGAAGCGCCGAAAGATTGGCCGCGGTGCTGGTGGTTGAGTGAATCTCTCGGTACGCAGGCCTCCGGCCTGCTGTCATCGCCGTCAGAGCAGGCCAGAGGCCTGCGTACCCTGCCGAGGTTCTCTCTGATCGCGATGAATTCCATCTCAGGCGTGATGATCCCCTGTTTCGCATAATGCATCTGCGTTACGCATGAACCCTTCTTCGCTCGCAGCGGCGTGCGGCAGAGTGCCGGAAAATCTTCCAGGCGCCCTTTCTCTTTCTGCCGCGCCTGGTTCGCGGCGTTGAAAGTCAGATAACCATCGTCGATCGGCTGAATCAAACGCCCTTCGTATTCTTCGACGTCTCCGCGCGAAGTGATCCACTCGCGCCGCAATGCACGCAGTCCTTCGCGCACGTCGCAACGAATCGACGGATCGCCGTACGGTCCGCTCGTGTCGTAAACGCGCACCGGTGGATTGTCTTCCAGATCGCCTTTGAAATTGCGCGTCGGGTTTTGATCGATCTCGCGAAACGGCACCCGTACGCCAGGCTGTTTGCCTGCGATGTAAATCCGGCGCGAGTTTGGAAGTTGGTTTTCCGACCCCGTCGCTACCGCTCCGGGTACTGACACTGGTTTGATTGCGGCGCTCATCATTTTTCCTCCGTGATCCTCCGGGCCCTCTGTGGTGAACGATCGATTAACCACGGAGAACTCGGAGGAACGATCATCCGTCAAGACTTCGCTGAATTCAACTCAGCAAGTATAATCCCGCTGCTTTATTACTTCAGAACTCTCCGGAGACAACTAATGCCGCAAAGACGCATCGTCGCGATTACTTTGATCGGAGCGCTGCTGTGCCTGCCTATCCTGGCCCAATCGCGGAGCGACAAAGATCTCCTCGAGCAAATTCGTAAAGAAGAAGCGAACAATTCTCAAATCATGAAGACTGAGCACATGCTGACAGACGTTTACGGTCCGCGTCTGACCGGTTCGCCGAATCACAAACACGCGGCGGAGTGGGCGGTGAAACAGATGACCTCGTGGGGACTTCAGAACGCGCATCTCGAGCCTTGGGATTTTGGCCATGTTGGCTGGCTCAACGAACGCTTGACGGCGCACATGATCTCCCCGATCAAAGACGTGCTCACTTGCGAAGTCCTTTCGTGGACGCCAAGCACGCGCGGGCCGGTGATGGCGAAAACGTATCAGTTAATGCTGCCTGATCGGCCCACGCAGGATCAGTTGACAGCATTCTTTGAATCGCAGAAAGCCAGAGTGCGCGGCAAAATCGTGATGGCCGGCAAGCACACGATCGTGCCCGTGAATTTGAATCCGCCGGCGAAACGGTTGACTGATGAACAAGCGGAACAGCGATATGGCCCGAACGCGCGGCCCTTTGCATTTCCGACGCCCACACCCACGCCGACACCTGCGCCCGGTGCGCCGAAGCGTTTGACGAACAGGCAAATAGATGAGCAGCTCGATACGTTTCTAAAACAGAACGGCGCGTTGATTCGAGTGAACGACGCGGGCCGCGAGTTTCGACAAATTCGCGCGTTTAATAATCGGACTTTTGATGTGACCAGAGCCCTGCCGACAATCGTGATGAGCAACGAAGACTATGGCCGCATCACGCGCATCCTCGCTGATGGAACTGAGGTCACGCTCGAATTCAATATCGTCAATCGCGTTTATCCCGAAGGCCAGATTTCCTATAACACGGTGGCTGAAATTCCCGGCTCGGACAAAGCTGATGAAGTAATCATGCTCGGCGGCCATTTGGATTCCTGGCACGCGGCGACCGGCGCGACCGACAACGCCATCGGCTGCGCGATCATGATGGAGGCCGCCCGCATTTTGAAGACACTAGGCGTCAGACCGCGGCGCACCATTCGCGTGGCGCTATGGAGCGGCGAAGAAGAAGGACTGTTGGGCTCGCAGGCATACGTGAAAGCACACTTTGGTTCAATTGAAAATCCAAAGCCCGGCTATGAAAAGTTCGGC
>Ga0193747_1000315_pt1 | contig 17755 bp, 14 predicted proteins | sample L1m2metaG_FD_143048 | JGI IMG/M metagenome (GOLD analysis project Ga0193747, IMG submission 143048) | Soil microbial communities from a riparian zone of the East river system, Colorado, United States - L1m2 | ecosystem: Environmental > Terrestrial > Soil > Riparian zone | place: USA: East River...
GTCCTATAAGAGTGAATGTCAAGAGAAAAATCTCCCCCGTTGGCTCGATGCCGACACCTTTTTTGGTCTCGGCATTCAGCCCAACTTGTTTTGAACGCGCACACTCGATCCGTGAGAGTGTGGTCTTTCTCTGCAGCCGTGAGACTTTTTCTCCTCCCCACTGTGGTTCCATGTCCTTGTCGTAACGACGCCATTCGGCCTCCTGAAACTAACAAGCAGGTGCCGGTTATCCGCTTTAAATAGGCGGTAACGCATGGTCCTATCTGAGACTCGTGGCCTATAGCTTTGTTCGGTTATCCGGGGGCGCATAGGGTAGCAGCAGAGACTCGGTGCCCTAAGGGCACACATGGCCTAACGATTCTGTTGATACTGTCCCCCGAACCGAGCGTCTCAAGAACCCGAATGGCCAACCGCCAAGGATGAGATCCTCAGGGGATGGACGGACTCTCTCACCAGAGACGCTCAAGCTGCTTGTTGTTTCAAATGTTTGGCGTCGAAATTTACTCCTTTCTTCCAGACGATCAACGTGATCGCGGCAATCTTCCTGGCCAAGGTGAGACGAGCCATCGTCGGCTTCGCCCCCTTGGCCAGCAAAGCCTCGTAGAATCCGTGGAACGGTCCAGCGGAGATGCTGGCCATGGTGGCCGCACCCTTGAAGATTTTCTTGAGATCGTGGTTATGATCTTGATTCAGTCCACGAAGCTGCTGCGGTTTCCGGGAACGTTGCAACTGCCCGTCCACGTAGCGGTATTGGGCGCTGTCGTGCGTCTCCAGTCCAAGACCACTGTAGTTCCATAGTTGCCGCTTGGTGCGGAAACGGTGGGGCGTCTGGATCAGCGCCACCAACTCAGCCGCCCGAATCGGGCCGATCGAAGGAATCTGACGCAGCAATTTCGTGGCGTTATGTTTTCTGCTCTCGGCCAACAGATCCCGCCGCACTTGTTTGCGCAAACCCTGCAGGGCATCTAGCTGTTCGTAGAAGTGTTCGGCGCGACGACGCACGCCGGCTTCCGGAATCTTGCTCAACCATACCGAACGATGGGACAGAGCGTAGACTTGTGTACCTCCACAGGGAATGGCCCATCCTCGATACAAGGCCTTGATCCGGTTCATGACGCGCGTTACACAAATCGAAATTGGTTGACACTTTTTCTTCCCTCGGGGCGGCAGGTCGAGAAAGCGGAATGTTATAGTGCACATCAACTCGCCAGTCTCTGACCACGACCTTGTCCAGAACCATGCGCATGAGTTTCTGTCTGTCCTCAAAAGAAGAGTGTTGAGCACGATCCGACACCAGAGCTCGAAACTCCTCGAGGTCACGCCGGACATCGCCTTCTTGCTTTCGCTCGCGAGCCATCTTTTCCATAAGCTCCTTCTCTCGACGGAGCGTATCGAGCTTTGCGTCCACCAATCGTCGGCGCTTCTGCAACTCCGGCAGTTCAATCGCGCCAGCCTGGTAGGCATCCAGAAGCCGCGTCATCTCTGTGTTCGCCAACTTGATCTGGGTCGCCAGCTTTTGCCCTTGTTCGCTCAGGCCAGCCTCTTCTCCATTCCTCCGGTGAATCCTGCACTCCCGATACGCTTCTAGCACCAAGTCCGGATCTTGCAGCCTGGTGCTCACTTCTTGCCAAACCAGTTCGTCCAACGCATCGGCGCCGATGCATCTCTGTGAGCATCGCTTCTCGATCAGGAAGTATTTCTTCGTTCCTGGACAAACATAATAATGACTGCAATTGGGATTGGCCGTATTACTGCTGACACGGCAACTTAAGCCGCAGTGACCACAGCGGACGAGCCGCCGTAGAAGATAAGCCTCCTCCTGCAGATTCCGCGAAGAGAATCTCTGATTATCTTTGACCCGCATCCCGGCTTGATGAAAGGTCTCCACGTCGATGATGGGAGGAATCGAAATCGGGATCCACTCCTCCTTGGGCCGAAGAATGCGTTGGCAAGAAGGCCTCTTGTGACCATGCGTCCCTTCGATCGCTGCACAGTTGTGGCGATTGTAATACAACGTGCCAACATAGGCCTCATTATGAAGGATTCGATCCACGCTATAGAAATTCCATTCCCGACCACCACCCGGCGCCGGAGTTCCCTGCAGTGTGAGTTGCTTGGCGATCTGGCGAACCGTACAGCCTTGCTTCGCATAGAGATTAAAGATTCTGCGAACCACCACCGCTTTGTTCTCATCGATCTCCACATGTGGCGCCACACCGTCACGACGTGGAATGCGCACATAACCGAAAGGGGCTCTCCAGGTAACAACCTCACCACACCGAGCTCGGTAGAGCTTGCCGCGCCGATTCCTTTCGACAATCTTCGCCCGCTCAAACTCAGCTACGGCCCCGGTGATTTGGTGCATGAGCTTCGAGAGCGGATCGTCGGCCGCACCGCCCTCCAGGAAAATCGTCTTTACTCCGAATCGTTCCATCTCCTCCAGAATGAGGGCCTGCAGCACAAACTTCCGCGCCAGTCGATCGGTACAGTAGGTCAGCAGCACTTCGAATCCTCTGCGCTCCGCCAAGTCGCGCATCCGATCCAGCGCGGGGCGATCCAGCCGCGCGCCGCTGTAGCCCTCATCCGTGAACTCCTCGACGATCTCCATCCCATTCTGAGCCGCGTAGTTCCGCAAGGCTTCTAACTGCGAACCAATCGTGTGTTCCTTCTCCTGCCTCTCGCTGGAAACGCGGGCGTAGATGGCGACTCGCATCTTCCATCACCTCCCTGGTAAGGAATTCATAAACCTCAAGAAGTTTCTCGCGATGAAAGTCTCTGGTCCCGCTCCAGGCCGGACGAGGAACACTCTGCGCGCAAAGAATGAAGGGAAAATCCGGTTGCCCGCCGGGGAGCAAGCTGGCCACTCCATATCGGCGAACGCGCTCCAGGGCCCAGGAAGCTGGCTCCGAGTTCTCGAGTGCCTCGCAACGCACATTTTCATAAATCCCCTGCATGGGATCGGCGCGCGCGACGAATGCTTCTCGCCAGCTCTTTCCGCGGCGAGCGCAGTTTTTTTTTCAGCCCCCGCAGCACGGTCGTCCGATGAATCGCGATGCCATAACGCTCCTGAATCAAAGCCGCCAAGTTCCCCGGGTCGATCGCGGGATTCTCCTTTTTCTGCGCGAGGACGAACTCTAGGACCTCACCTTTCAGTTTGACGGGACCTTTGCGGCCTCGCTTGCGCGGCAGGAAAGAACTGAATCCTAGCTCCTGAAAAGCCTGCTGAATCTGATAGAAACTTTCTCGGCTAAGGCCGAATTGGCGGCACACCTCGGCCACCCCGTCTTCATCGACCGAGTGGGCGCGCAACATCTCGTATTTGACCTGCGCGAAGTCGTAGGGGTCGAAGAAATCCGTATGGAAGAGTTCCGAGCGCACGGCTTCCGGATGCGGGTTGAGGGTCCCGGAAGCCAGCAGGGCCTTTCGTTTGGCTGGAGTGATCATGAAAGACTCTATAATACAGCCGCGACAATATGTCAACATATTAATGCACAACAGCCCGCTACGGTCAATTCTGGCCCCCGAGTTATGTTTATATGTAGCGATAAGTATGTGGATCACAGTGATTCTGCCCCGGAACGTGCGCAAAATGGTTGACATATGTGCATTTATTTCTTGACGTCCTTTCCTTCATCCTCCCCTCTGGCTAACCGCCATTGCTTCCACGGTCTTGCGTATAGCGGTCCTTTCTTCGGGTTGGTCAAAAAGCTCACCGAAAACACTAGATGGGGATTTATGTCACGCATGAGATGACCCGCGTGAGATCTTTGCTGATCGTTAGATAACTACGCGAGAGCTCCTTCAACGTTCGGAGGCCATTGTCTCCATGGTAGACCGGCTTGAGGTAGCCGCCGCGCAGCAGCTCGGCCAGCTTTCGCGCGTCAATCTTGTCGCCTTTGCTACCGTCCTTCAGCAAGGCGCTCTTCCGCGGGTTGCACACCACAACTTTGGTCACATGCGGCTTCAGCAAGTCATACAACCACGTGGCCCAAGTTCCTTCTTCAAACGTGACAAACACGTCTCCGCGCAGCCCTTGGATAAACTGCAGAATGGTCACCTCCTTCGTTTCTATGATGGACTCCATGACTACCTTGCCAGCGGAATTCATCACCGCGATCGTGATCGCGTCTTTGTGCACGTCCATGCCAACAAATTTCGTACTTTCCATTATCAGGTGCTCCTTTCTTCTTGAGGCCAACGCTCAAAACTTACCTCAGAAGGGGCGCACTCTTATAATGCGTAGCAGGACGGAGAATCGTGAGGAATTATTGGCGCAATAACAATTCGCCAGCCACAGCCGGCGTGTAGCAAGCAGGGCGCGCCTGCCTGCCGTCTGCGTGATCACCGTATCAATTCGCCAGAGACACGTCCACCAACCTAACCAATGCGAGGACGCTTCGGCGCAAGCACTACGGCGCTCGCTACTTGAACGGATTCAAGACGGCCACTTCGAAGTGCGCGAAATCACGTTCGTTCCGAGTGGCCACGGTGAGGCCATGAACGCGAGCCGTGGCGGCCATCATGGCGTCCTCACCTAGGGTATCGGACCGGCGGTGCATTAGGCGGGCATACTCGCGAAAACACGCTGCATCCATGGACAAGACTTGTGAAGTACGTTCCAACTGCGCGGCCCAAGCCTCGATTTCGTTCGCTTTTACAGGGTCCTGTCGACGCGTGAGTTCCACACCCTTTTGAATCTCCCCGAACGTTACCGCCGAGAAGAAGCCTTGGCCCAATTCAAGACTTTGCAACCAAGCGACTGCCGCACCGTGGGGCTTGGGCTTGCGCAATTCGGACACCACGTTCGTGTCGATCAGGTAGCGGATCAATCGAACACCGGAGGCTTGCGCGATTTGACCGTGCCACGTTTGGGGAGTGGGATTTCGAATCGCGGACCTTCACCCAAAAGTACATCCTTCCAGGTCAAACGGTTTTCGTCTTTTAGCTTGTGCCATTCGTCAATGGAAACGACAACCGCCGTATCGATTCCCCGACGGGTCACGACTTGTGGTCCCTTCTCGAGCGTGTCATCGATCAGTTCACTGAACCGCGCCTTCGCTTCCTGTAATTGCCATTTGGTCATGGAATACTCCCAGGATGTCATTGTATGGCTAGTCAGATGGCTAGTCAAGTCCCAGATTATGGTTAACAGTGTGAGGCGAAGAATGGCACGCGGGTGTCTCTGGCGAATTGTTATTTCGCCAGAGACAGGTTTAGACGAGAGCCAGAATCGGCTGACCATCGCCAGCCGGAACCCCGTGCCTCGCCAAAACTAGAAGCTGTGCCTCGCCAGAATTAAGAGCGCGCTTAAAATGGCTAACTTCAGAGCTCCTGACATGGTTGGTCGGAAACCTGTCCGCTTTTTGCTTCAAAACAGGGGGGTGCGACCAGATACTGCATTTTAAGCTGGGTGCCCGGGGACAACGTGTTTGTTTTGTTGAGTGCCTCACAAAGTGATTCGAGGACGCGCGACCGATGTGGCGAACTGAGCGAGGCTAGCCTTATACGAAGTTGATCGCCGGTAGGCTCGATGTCCGCTGTATCCTGCAGCGCCGTCTGAATGAAAGTACGCCCTTCATCTTCAACACGGCTGTAGTGAGGGCGAATCAGCTCAACCAGATCGCTTTCCGTCTGGTACGCAACCAGTTTCAAAACGTTGGTCAGATGTTTGCGTTCGGTAGAAAGTTTCATCATCTCCTGGCCCTTTTGGGCATCCGCAACTGTCACGCGAGCAGGAAGAGAGTCACGCCGAGTCTTGAGTTTCTTGATGCGTTTTGTCGCTTCGTCAATCTCCATGCGAATTTTCTCTTCGGCAATCTCAAAATCGGAGTCTGTGGATGTACTTCCATGGATGTAATCGATTGCCGTTGCACCATAGCTTTCCCGTAGTTTCCTAAGATGAACACTTGCAGCGTAAACTTCTTTCTCGACGGCTTTCCGTGCCGGGTTGGGGATGGAACGTGTGGGGTCGTCCGGTTCGACTTGATAATCCGCGAGAGCATCGATCAGATACTCCTCCCGCAGGTATTTGAAGAAATTCTCCTGACGCCAGCGCTCGAACATGCGATGAGCAACAACAATGGCGCGTAGCTCCCAGCGACTTGTCACAATCGGCGTCTGATGACCGGTCTCTGTCAGGCGGGTCACCTGACGGAGTCGCAGCTTTCCTTTGAGAAAGCGAACGGGCTGGTCATTGAGCAGGTATTCGACCGGCCGACCATCCAACTTGGCCTTGTGTCGAGTGAATCTCTCTTCGGCGATGTGGCGGATGCGCCCCTTACGATAGGTCAAGATGTCAAAGCCCATGGCCAGCAGATCCCGAAACAGTTTGGGACTCCAGCCACCGCGATCAAAAACAACGGTGGAGTGCCGGCGCGGTCCCAGAAGTTCGCGCACTTCGCGTAGCACAGGTGTAAGCATTCGAGTCATGGCGGCGTTCGCATCGGCGGTGACAACAAACAAGGGATCGCCGCGTTGATCGTTGACCCAATAGTCAGTGGTTGCGGGCGCCGCGAGATGCATGCGCGTCACATAGGCCTTCGGGACCGTGTGTTTGCCGTGGTAAGCCCGAACGTGGCCGTCAATATAGAGGAACCCGAGCACCTTCCCACGTTCGGCGATGCGCTGCCGAGCGACCTCACGGCCGAGTCGATGACTGCCTTTTAGAGAAGCGAGACGAGAGAGTTTGCGGCGCAGCGTCTTCACTTCCGGCATGCGATCCAGACCGACAATACGACCCAGTTCCCTGGGCGGATACTCTTTGATCGTCTCCGGCCGGGGAATCCTCAGAAGCGTCAAGAGAACATAGGCAACCAGAGTCGTTCGCAGTCCGTAGAAAGCAGGGCCGAGGCTGCCGTAAATTTTCTCGGCCGTGGAGAGCAGGCCACTGGCAACGAGCGAAGGAATGGCCAACAAAACACCTGCTCTTGGCAAACTTCTTGTGGGAGCAAACACCGGAAGGGCATCGTCGAGAAGCCCCATGGCCGCAAGAAGACGATCCATGGACCGATCGAGAGGGTTGGCGTCGAGACTTTCTGCAGCCGCAGCGCTTGGCAGTTGCGGCATCTTATCTGGAGGCTGTTCCGTAACGGAGATTGGGATTTCGAGCAACGTGCTTGCGGAAACCACGGCCAACTGCACTTGCGAACTGGCTTCCGGCAGGAAGGAGAGGCTTGCTTCAGGACCAGATTTCCAGCCGAGCCGACGGAGACTCTTGCGCACGGCTTTTTCGCTAAGCCCAAGCCGGCCGGCAATCCAACGATTGCTCATTTCCTTGGCTTTGAGACGGAGAATGGTGCGGTCTCGCTCGTGAAGTTTCTTGTCCACGGGAGAACGGGCGGCAGGCCGTCCCCGCGGGCGCGCGAGTGCGCTGAGTCCACCGGCTTTGAAACGCTCTTGATAACGGCGAAGCGTTCGGGCCGAGTAGCCGAAGCAACGTGCGATATCGTTCTGATCCGCGTATCCCGACTCGAAAAGCTGAACCATGGCGTAGGCTTCGGCCGAACGATCTTGAATTGAGTAATGGGAGAAGACGATGCCATGGACGAAGAGCACTCGTTGGCCTTGCTCGGTCTCAACGCAAACGCGATCGTTTACGAAGACGGTACCGGGGGTAGGGGCAGGGTGGGCAAAAAGCTCCTTTTGAGGTGCCGCCGGGCTCATGGTTTCTTAGCATGTTCTAACTCCACGGATTCGAAAAGCGGACAGTTTAAGGTCCGCACCCAGGAAAGCAAAAAACTATGCCGGTGGCACTCCCGGAGGGATCAGCAGAAGAAAAAGATGGGCACTTGTTCGTTCGGATCCCGTAGAATCGGAAACGCTCAAATCTACGATCCCAGACTCAAAAGCGGACAGTTTAAGGTCCGCACCCCACTTTCGAAAAACCCCAATTCTGGACGCTTTTTAGGGGTATGTCAGGAGCTCTGAACTTACGGAGAGGTTGTGTAACATGTTACATAGATGAGTAGGTTCTGTCCCGATTCCTGTAGAAAAGCGTAAAGGCGTATTCTCCTGAGAAGTCATTTAAAGGAGAAGCCCGGAATCTCTTAAATGGAGGTTCAGGGCACAGGAGGAATACGCCATGACGAAGACTAGCATTGCGAGGGAAGTGGGCCAAGTGGGTTCCCTGCGGGAAGGGTTGGAGATGGCGATTCGGGAGCGGGTGCGGGAGATCATCGAGATGGTTTTGCAGGAGGAAGTGGAAGGGGCGCTGGGTGCGCCGCGCAGCCAGCGCGTGGCGGAGCGGGCGGGCTACCGGCACGGGTCGAAGCGTCGGAAGCTGACGTTGCGCACGGGCACGATCCAACTGGAAGTGCCGCGGGCGCGTCTGGCGGAGGGCGATGGCGGGGAGCGCGAATGGCAGAGCCAGTTGGTGCCGCGCTACCGGCGGAGCAGCCGGGAGGTCGAGGAAAGCGTGCTGGGCGTGTATCTGTCGGGGGCGAACACGCGGCGGATTCGCGGGGCGCTGGAGCCGCTGCTGAGCGGCGCGGCGCTGAGCAAGAGCGCGGTGTCGCGGTTGGTGCTGCGGCTGGAAGAAAGTTATCGCACCTGGCAGCGGCGCGATCTCGGGGAAGAGAAGATCGTGTATTTGTACCTGGATGCGATTTATCCGAAGGTGCGCAGCGGCGGGAAAGTGGTTTCGCTGGCAGTACTGGTGGCGCTGGGGGTGCGGGAGAACGGCGAGAAAATGTTGCTGAGCCTGATGAATGCGGGAGCGGAAAGTACCGACGGCTGGCAGTTGCTGCTGGAAGATCTGGTGGCCAGGAAACTGGGCCGGCCTCGGCTGGTGATCAGCGACGGCAACGCGGGATTGGCGGCGGCGCTGGAGCGACTGTGGCCTGGCGTGGCGCATCAGCGCTGCACCGTGCACAAGCTGCGCAACCTGCTGGCGAAAGCACCGAAGCACACGCACGAAGCGGTGCGCGAAGACTATCACCGCATGGTGTACGCCGAGACCCTGGCCGCCGCGGAGAAAGCGCGGGAAGCGTTTCTGCTGAAATGGAAGAAGCAGTGTCCGGGAGTAGCGGCTTCTCTGGAGGAGGCGGGGGAGAACCTGCTGACGTTCTACCGGTAGCAGGACGGGGAATCCCGAGGAATCATGGGCGAATTGACAATTCGCCAGCCACACATCCGAAGTCGTTACTCGCCGGGTCCAAACGTGCCATTCTTGCGTGAATTTTGAGGAACGATTGATGCTGTTCGGCAGTCAACTGGCGCTCCTGCGGCACGGCTGTCTACTGGTGCTCCGGCAGCGCGACTTTCCTTCGCTTGAATGATGTACAGATTTGTCCCGTTTAGTAGATCAGCCAAATTAGGAAAATTTGAAATTCTAGCGAAGTGATCTCGATCATATCGCCGATGATGGTAACGACGAAGGAGGCGGATACAATCCTGGCATCCAGCGCGGCGCGAGCGCAGCCGGGAAAACGAGATGCAGCGGCGCTCTGGGACCGTCAGAGGCGAGAACACCTTTATCGATTAGTGCTGAGACGATGCGCTGCGCACTACGCTCCGACGTTCCAGTGGCGATGTCTACTTCACCACGGGGCATCTCTTCACCGCGATAGAGGAGGGCTTCGAGCACGCGCCCTGAATTTGGTGGTAGATTTTTGAGTTTGATTTCCTCGTCTGCCCACGAGAGAATCCGTCCGCGCAATTCTTGTGGCTGCATCAACTTCTCCATAAAGTTGACCTGATCGATGCAGACCTTCAAAAAGAATTCCGTAAACGCCGCGAGTGCTTCTTCGCTCAGATTCCCGCGACCGTCAAGATCATTGCGCCGGGGCCCATCACTGGCAGCAAGATGTTCTTTGTAGTTGCCAACCTCGTTCCGCGCTAGGCCACGTGCCACGGACCAAATAGCACCAGTATCCAGCGCCTCTAGAAATGTCGCGTGCGACATAAGACGCGCTACACGCCCGTTGCCATCCAAAAACGGGTGAATCCACGTGAGGCGGTGATGCGCCGGGGCGGCAGCCAGAATCGAATCCGTCTTACCCAAACGCTCGCAAACTTCCGAGAAACGCTTTAGGAATCGAGGCACAGCGCCGGGGCTGATGGGAACATGGTGGCCAACTCTAACATCCCGCATACGTAATTCGCCGGGGACAACGCGCACGCGTTCCTTTGTTTCTGGGTTTTCAATCCAAAGCAAGTCCTCAGGCAGCAGCTCACAGAATCGGCGATGGATCTCACAAATCCCCTCTGCTGTGGTGGCACGCCCGTTTAGGCCGCCTTCATCGATCCATTTTTGGACCTCGATGTGCGCTTTCGCTTCGAATTGCAAATTGCGCTTGCCGACGTCCTTGCTGTAGTCGCTTTTCTGTGCTCGCTCTATATCAATAGGGTGCGTGTAGTGCCCTTCGATGAGGTTGCTGTAATAGCAGTTCATCGCCCGCACAAGGTCGGCAAGCGAGGTCAGCAAGCTCTCGGGCAGACTACCGCGAAACCTCGCTGACTTCTGCACGAGTTCGACGGCGAGGTCCGTCATAGGACCACGAAACCGGCTGGTTTCACCAATCAGCAGAGGCTCCATCTCGGCAATCGATTCCCCGCGATCCTCTGCCCGCGAAATGACCGGCATTTTGGCAGCCTTTATGGCGGGATATTTGGCGGATTCTTTGTTCATTTCAAGTCGTTTTATATCATCGTTTTATGTGGCTTGCAACAGTAAAATGGCGGCATGTTTGGCGGCTTCTTTGGCGGGATTAGCTATCCGCCAACCAAGACAGAGAAAGTATCACAGCGGCACGCCAGCCTTGGCGGATACGGTCCTGGGTAATATCTCTCACAGGATGGCCACTCCCGCGGCGCGTCTCTGGCGAATTGATACGTTGGCCGATTTCACCGACAATCGCGCTGCGAAAATGGGCTGGGTCTAACTCTCGGAGCGCACGCAGTGGCCGTGAAACGATCGGATCCGCGAAGCACGCTGCAACCGAGAATGCAAACACCAGATGATTTAATTGGAAGTCTTCCCAAGGTTTACCGGAGACCGCAGCGATCGAGAGTCTTTGGAAAATCACGCAGCCACTGGTGTCTGATACAGGTTACGACAGTGAGGTTGCCATCGAAACGAGTCGAGATTGGCTACTGGTCGTGACACGGGCGTATCCGGCGTTCGTCCCTCTAGTGCGGTATGCGTGCGATGGTTGTTGAAGTAGGTTTTGAAATCGAGCAGCTTGTTTTCAAGGTCTGCCGTCGTCCAGAACAACATGTGATCCAAATACTCGCGTCGAAGGGTGCCGATCAGCTTTTCCACGAACGGATGGGACAGGGGAACGTAGGGGATGGACTTGATTTCCGTCACCTCCAGTACCCGCAGATTGGCTCGCCATCGGTGGAACCGATAAAGCGGATCGTTGTCGGAACTGAGGTACTGCGGCATCCAGCGTTGCCCTCGAATGGCGCGGTTCAAGATGCTACAGAGTGCGACACCATTGAGCGTTCCCGCATGGACGCCGAAACCAATGATCCGGCGCGTGTATTGATCCATGACGACCAGGACCCAGTAGGACCGCAACGTGGCCGACTCGCACCTGAATAGATCAATACTCCAAAGACTGTCTTTCATGTGGCCCAGGAATGTCAGCCAGGATGGGCCACTGGAGTCCTGTCCCGGCACGTAGTGATGGGCGAGAATCCTGCGAACCACGTCTTTATCGATTTGCATCTTGAACGCCAAGGCCATTTGTTGGGCGATTCGCGGACAGCCCCAGGTGGGATTACGCTGCTTCATTTCAAAGACCACCTGGATGAGTTCTGCGCTCGGTCCTTTCGGGCCGGGCTTCCGACGACGTTTTGAGGAGAACAGCATCCGATACTTTCGCGTGCTCATAGCTTTGTGAAGGGCTAGCAGTGTCGAAGGCTTCAGTACAATTGCGGAACGGAGCAGACGAGTTGGACGAACCAAGAGCGCCAGCAAGCCGGCGAGGATGCGGTCCGACGAGGGCAGACTGGGCGATCGTTGCCGGGAGCGATTCAGGATCAGGAGTTGGTGCTTGAGGAGAAGCGACTCCGCAATGAGGGAACGGACGCCGCCAGGACCGAGCAACCGGGCCAGGGTGGCGATGAAATGGATGAAAAGAACGACCAGATTGCGCATCGAAGAATCGTAGCAGGACGGGGAATCCCGAGGAATCATGCGCGAATTGACAATTCGCCAGCCACAGGCTGCACAGAATTTTCGGAAGGGACACATGGCGGATCGATTTGACCAATGGCTCGTCATTCCACGGCCATGCCCGGCGTCGGCAGATTTTCGAAGAGTTAAGGTTTCAGCGCGTCTCCGTGGCCTGTTTCACGATCAGCGCGGGAATTTCCTGCTGCTTGACCAAGTCGTCGTAGGACTTCACGTCCGTGGCCACAATGGCTTTCCACCTCGCCAACTGCTCATCAACAGCCTTGCTGAGCATATCAAACACTTCGTAGGACTGCCTTGTTGGCGCGGTATCGGCGCTGGAGACCACGCCGCCCAGCGCCGCCAGGTGGTTGTTCAAGCGAACCGGGAAATTCAAAACGTCCTGTCCGCTCTTGGCCTTCGTTTGGATCAGAGCTTCCTCCACCTCGGTCATTTTCTTATCCACGGATTTGCCGGCGTCAGCAATCGACTTCCCGCGCGGGTCGCTCTTCAGTCGCTTGTTGATGGCGTTCATTTGCTCCCGCAAATCGCGGATCTGGTTGATCGCGTCATCGGTTTCAGTAACCTTGTCTCGGATTTTAATCAGCAGCGCGAACTGTTTTTCCAGATCGCCTTGCGTGACGGCCAGGCGCGGATCGGGTCTGATCTCCAGCGGTGCTGTGTAGCTCGTACCGAGCACCGTGAGCTTTACTTGATAGTTGCCTGGCAGCGCCCGCGGCCCGCTGGTGCTGCCACCCCACAGAGGCGCGTGTGGCACCTTGCTGGCGCCTTCATAATCGAGATCCCATACGAAGCGGTTCAGTCCGGCGTCGACGGGAAGGATGCCGGCATTGCGATCAGGCGCGCCGAAGCCTTCGTCTTGCTCGCCTTCCTCTTCCTTCTTGGGGAAGTGGCGAATCACTTTGCCAGACGCATCGAGGATGTCGAGCGTAATCTTGGGTGCTTCGCTATCGGATGTCTTTGAATCGCTGTCCTTTTTTTCAGATTCTCTCTTGTCGTCCGCCTTCTTCAAAGAAGTCTTCAGCCAGTAGTCGATCACCGCCCCAGCCGGGGGATTCTTGCCAGTATTGCCGCCGCCGCGGAAGAAAGAGCCGCGGAACACCGTGTGATTTGCATGGGCAGGCGTGAACAAATGAGCGGCCTCCTGCGCCACGGCGTCACCGTATTGTTCGAGCGGCGTGATGTCGTCGAGCACCCAGAAGCTGCGGCCGTGCGTGGCCACAATCAAGTCGTTGTTCTTCACCACGAGGTCGTTCACCGGCGAGAGCGGCAGATTCAACTGCACCGGCTGCCATTGCTCGCCATCGTTGAAGGAAACGAAAACGCCGGACTCAGTGCCCGCGAAGAGCAAGCCGGCACGCCTGGGATCGACACGCACGGCGTGGACATAGGCATTCGCGGGAAGGCCATTCCCAAGCTTGGTCCAAGTTTTACCGAAGTCCGTGGTTTTGAAAATGTATGGCGCGAAGTCGTCCAATTTATGCCGTTCGACAGCCACGTATGCGGTGCCCGCATCCTTTGACGAAGCTTCGATCATGCTGACGGTGCCCCATTCCGGCATCCCTTTGGGCGTGATATTCTCCCAGCGCTGGCCGCCGTCGCGAGTGAGTTGCATCAGACCATCATCAGTTCCCACCCAGATCAAGTCTTTCTGGACCGGCGATTCCAAAACGGAAAAAATCGTGTCGTACACTTCGACACCGGTGTTGTCTTTCGTGATCGGGCCGCCGGAGGCTTGCTGCTTTTGCTTGTCGTTGCGAGTCAGGTCCGGGCTGATGATGCTCCAGCTCATGCCCGCGTCGGTGGTCTTGAACAGCACTTCGCCGGCGAAGTAAAGAGTCTTGGGGTCGTGCGGCGAAAACACAATCGGCTCGGTCCACTGAAAGCGGTGCTTCACATCGGCGGCGGCCCAACCTATTGGATTCACGGGCCAAGGGTTGACGGATTGAGTTTCTCCAGTGCGGTGATCGTAGCGCGTGATTTCTCCGCCATAAGAGCCTGCGTACACGATTTCAGGATCTGTGGGGTCAGGTGCAATATACCCGCTCTCGCCGCCCCCGACGTCGTACCAATCCGGTCGGTCGATTGCACCATCGGTGCTGGCGCTGGCGATGCCCACAGTAGAGTTGTCCTGCTGCGCGCCGTAAATGTAGTAAGGAAAGCGATTGTCAGTGGTCACGTGATAAAACTGCGCGGTCGGCTGGTTGTAAACGCTGGTCCAGCTCTGCGCGCCATCGGTAGAGATAGTGGCGCCGCCGTCGTTGCAGTTGATGAGGCGCTTCGGGTTTGTGGGATCGATCCACAGGCCGTGATTGTCGCCGTGCGGCACGCGCAAAGGATTGAAAGTCTTGCCGCCATCGTTCGAACGGTACACGCCGGTGTTAAGAATGTAGACGGTGTCAGCGGACTTGGGATCGGCGAAGATGTGCGAGTAGTACCAGGCGCGCTGGCGGAAGCGGTGATCGTCGGTGAGAAGCTGCCAGTTCTCGCCGCCGTCATCGGAGCGGTAAATGCCGCCCTTCTCCGCTTCCACGACCGCCCAAACGCGGTTCGGGTTTGCTCCGGAAACCGTTACGCCGATGCGCCCCAAAACCGTTTCGGGCAGGCCGTGCGCTTTGACCTCTTTCCAGGTCGCACCGCCATCCGCGGAGCGGTACAGGCCGCTCCCAGGACCGCCGCTGTCCATGCTCCAGGGAGTACGCCGGGCCTGCCAAAGAGCTGCGAACAAAATATTGGAATTACTGGGGTCGAAAGTAATGTCGATCGCGCCGGTCTTCGCATCCTTATACAGGACCTTTTCCCAGGTCTTTCCGCCGTCGCGAGTGCGGAAGACGCCGCGCTCTTCGTTGTCGCCAAAAGGATGCCCCAGAGCAGCGACGAGCGCGATGTCCGGATTTTTCGGGTTCACGATCAAGCGGCCGATGGCATGCGTGTCGCCCAGCCCAATAAACTTCCAGGTCTTACCGGCGTCGATGGACTTGTACACTCCGTTTCCGCCGACGATGTTGCCGCGGATGCAAGCTTCCCCGGTGCCGACATAAATAATGTTGGGATCGGATTCAGAAACCGCCAGCGCACCGATGGAAGGCGAAGCGTCCTTCTGTTTGTCAAAGATAGGCTTCCAATTTAGGCCGCCATCCGTGGTTTTCCAGACGCCGCCTGCCACGCCGCCAAAATAATAGGTGTTGTCCTGGCCGACGACCCCGGAAACGGCGAGAACGCGTCCGCCGCGAAATGGCCCGACGAGGCGATAATTGAGCGCCTTCCACGGGCCTTTATCCTCTTCATCGTCCTTCTGGGCAGTTGCGGGCGCAGCAGGCGCCGCCTGTGAACTCTCCTGCTTTTTTTCAGATGCGCTTTCAGCGGATTTCTTCGGCTTTTGTTTCTGCGCAAATGCAGGAGCGACCATCAAGGTGAGAAGAGCTAAGAGCGCAATCGTTCGCAATGTTTCCTCCACAGGGATTAAATTGAATTGGCATCCTAATCCCTCGAGGCAAACAAGCAAAGCGAAAATATCGTCAAGACTGTGATTCTCGATCGCCAAATCGTCGATCACGGCAGCGCTTCGAGTTCAAGAAAAGTCCGCGCTCGAGCCGCGCCTCGGGGCTTTTGATCGTGGCTTTTGATCGTTGACTACTTGTTTTGCCCGTAATATGCTGTGCCTCGCTAAGACTAGGAGCGCCTGTGAAATGAATGATATACGAGGAGGTCGCGTAACAAGTTACATGGACGACTTTCGATATTCAGCCGTAGCGGAGTTCAGAGGAGGACAGGTCCCTGGATCGAATAAACTTGGTCAACGCCCTAAAGGCGCGAGCTGGGAGATCATCACGCGCAGCCACTCGCATTTCACTTGAACGGAGCGTCCACAACCTTGCTACCAACCGCTTCAGTCCAACATCGGCCCAACTCAAGAGCGAGATAAATGGCGCGTTCCTCTGTAAGCGACACCAGCAGCGGCACTTAGAGTTTTGTACTGCGTAGCTACGAACCAGAAGGTCGGGAGTTCGAGTCCCCCCGGGCGCGCCACCACTTTTTTCTTGTCCGTTCAGGCGCTTGCGGCAGGGGCGTTCCGGCGTTTCGAACCATTTCGAGGTCGCCAGTGCCAATCAGTATGCCAGTTCCGGGCCTACCGCAGCCCTCCGCTCGTGGCCATCGCGGTAAACGGCCTCCACGACTTTGCCACTAAGACAGACTGGCGGTCGAGACAATTGCCTCAGAACGCGTCCCAAGCTCGATTATGAAATCGACTCCAACTACGGCTCACGGCGCACCATAAATTCCAAGTGATCGCGCGATGGCAGCGAGCCGCCGGTCGGTGCTCCAGAGCAGTACGCTTTCCAATGCCGCCGACGCCAGCAGATGTACATCGACCCAGCCAACACCCCGACCCATGAGGCGATGCCGCTCGACGAACGTCATCACTTCCTCATTCTCCACGATCGGCACGGATGGCAGTCTCCGGAGCAATTGCAGGATCTCAGAGCGGTGGCTTATGGATCCACATGCCAATTCGCCGATAATAAAAGGATGGCACTGAACTTCGGCGCGATGAAGAAGCGAGATGAGCTCGAGCTGGCCGTGGCGCAAATGCTCCACCCAGATCGAGGTATCCACAAGCATCAGCCGCTGGCCAGAAGGGCCCGAGGACGGCGGCGTCGAATTTTCCGCAGACGCGGCTCGCTGCCGCCCATTGCCGCCAGCCTCTTAGCACTCTCACGGGCCACAAGGGCTTCCAGTCCGGCGTGAACCACGGCAGTCTTCTCCGTGATACCGCTGAGCCGTGCCGCTTGCTTGAGGAGGTCATCGTTAATGTTCAGAGTCGTCCGCATATGTATCAGTATGCATGATTCATGCATACGATTTCAAGAGGTAAGAATAAGGGTAGGCCTGTGCCTCGCCAAAACGTCGTATACCTGCAAAATGAATGACTTGGCGAAGAGCTGAATTCGGATAGTTCCGATAAGATTCTTGCTATGATCGTGTCGCTCCGACATTTCCTCGGCTGGATGTTCAGCGCTTGCCGTTCGCGCGAGGACCTCGTCCTCGAAAACCTGGCTCTTCGTCGGCAACTGCTGGCTCTGCACGCGCAACGACCTCGCCATCGATGGACTACCCTGCACAAGCTGTTCTGGATTGCGTTGAGAACGTTCTGGTCTGGGTGGACCAGGCCTCTCGTCTTGGTCACTCCTAGAACCGTCGTGAACTGGCATCGAGCGGGGTTTTCGTTTGTATTGGGCATGGGTCTCCAGATTCAGACGAGTGGGAGGACGGAAGCGTGTCTCTGACGAATTGATACGGTGGCAAGTTTCAACGCAATGTAACATTGTCAATGGCCTTACTCGTTGAGGTCTCAGTTTCCTGTTCTTGAATGTCGTTGATTTCAAAGGCGTTCGCGCCGTATAAGGTTTTCGGTAGGGACAGGGTGGGGAATCATGGGCGAAATAACAATTCGGCAGCCACAACTCCGCCGAGCGCGTGAATGCGCGGGGTGTGCGACAAATTTGTAGGTGGATGTTGTGTTTTTCTTTTTTTGGGCTGATAATCTGAATGAGTATAGACATTCAGATAGGAGGCTCCGTGAACCAATCGCTGCACGATCTGGAGTTGCGCCGG
>Ga0193747_1000316_pt1 | contig 17725 bp, 11 predicted proteins | sample L1m2metaG_FD_143048 | JGI IMG/M metagenome (GOLD analysis project Ga0193747, IMG submission 143048) | Soil microbial communities from a riparian zone of the East river system, Colorado, United States - L1m2 | ecosystem: Environmental > Terrestrial > Soil > Riparian zone | place: USA: East River...
CAAGCATGAGAGGCGCACAACCCTTTACAACACTCATTAGGGGGTCGCTCCGACGTCTAGCGCGATCGACGAGCTCCTGTTATCTCATGCTACGCAATAGAATTTATTACGGGCTCAAGCCTTTCGTTCCACAAGCCCTTCGAACGGCGATTCGGCGAACGCTGGCCAAGCGGTTACGCAAGCAAATCAAAGGCGTCTGGCCCATCATGCCGGGATCCGAGTGTCCACCGGAAAACTGGCCAGGCTGGCCGGAGGGCAAAAAATTCGCATTTATTCTGACACACGACGTCGAGAGCAAAGCAGGGCTCGACAGGTGCCGGTCCTTGATGCAACTGGAACAGGAGCTTGGATTCCGCTCTTCCTTTAATTTTATCCCTGAAGGCAGTTACCGGGTTCCAGCCGAATTGAGGGAGGAACTCACCGCCAGCGGATTCGAGGTTGGGATACACGATCTTAAACACGATGGCCATCTGTACACCTCACGTCGCAACTTCAAACGACACGCTGAGAGAATCAACCGCTATGCGCGCGAGTGGGGTGCGTCAGGATTCAGATCGGGGTTTATGTTGCGTAATCTCGATTGGTTGCACGATCTCGACGTGCAATACGATGCGTCCACTTTCGACACCGATCCATTCGAACCACAGCCCGAGGGGCGCCACACGATCTTTCCATTCTGGGTCCCAAATCCGAATAGCGACCCGATCAGCTATCAACGATCAGCCATCAACTCTTCTGCCAACGGCTATGTTGAACTTCCTTACACCCTTCCTCAAGACTTCACGCTTTTTGTGCTGTTGCAAGAGAATACGCCGGAAATCTGGATGCGAAAACTCGACTGGATCGCCCAACACGGCGGGATGGCGCTAGTTGACGTCCATCCTGACTATTTGTGCCTTGATAACGCGATTGCAACATCAAGGGAATACCCGGTCGCCCACTATAAATCGTTTCTGGAGTATGTTAGCCGGCACTACGAGGGCGCCTTTTGGAACACGACGCCGAGAAAAGTGGCCCAGTTTTGTGCGCAGGTCACGAAGGCTGCAACAGCTAGCGAAAGCTAGAGCTATCAGACAACTTTTTATATGGATGTAACAGTTTTCGGAATGGGGTACGTAGGCTGCGTGACGGGCGCATGTTTGGCCGAGATGGGCCATTCAGTGACCGGCGTGGACTTACAAGAACTCAAAGTCTCTCTCATTAACTCGGGAAAAAGTCCTATTATCGAACCGGACCTGGAACAGTTGATTCGCCGCGGAGTTGATGCCGGACGCCTGAAAGCCACTCAGCGCGTACAGAGGCTTGGCGACATTTCCCTAATCTGTGTTGGTACACCTAGCAACGACAACGGCAGCTTGGGTCTTGACCAGCTAAAAAGAGTTGTAAGCCAGATCGGCGAATTAATACGAACCACAGATAGCTTCCACGTTGTAGTCGTCCGAAGCACCGTTTTACCGGGAACGGTCAATGATGTGGTGCGACCTTTACTCGAACAAGAATCTGGTAAAAAGGATGGAAAGGACTTCGGCATCTGCATGAATCCAGAGTTCATGCGTGAAACTACGGCAATTCATGATTTCTATCATCCTCCCTTTACGATCATCGGAACCGGTGACGAGCGTGCTGCTGAACGAGTTGCCACTCTTTATTCTAGCCTGAAAGCCCCCGTAGAGCGTACCCCCCTTTCAGTAGCTGAGTTGATCAAGTACGCCTCCAACGCATTCCACGCCCTTAAAGTGTGTTTCGCGAATGAGATCGGAAATCTCTGTAAGGCTATGGGCACTGATAGCCACAAAGTAATGGAGATTTTTTGCAAAGATACAAAGCTGAACATCTCTCCCTATTACCTTAAGCCCGGGTTTGCTTTTGGTGGCTCCTGTCTGCCAAAGGACGTTCGCGCTATTCTTTACAAGGCGAAGCAATTGGATCTGGAAATGCCGGTGCTAGGTGCCGTGCTCGAAACGAATCGTAAGCAGATCGAGCTAGCCTTCAATTTAATCCGCCACACCGGCAAAAACCGTGTCGGTGTCTTGGGCCTCAGTTTCAAGGGCGGATCCGACGATCTCCGTGAAAGTCCGATTGTTGGATTGATCGAAACCTTGATCGGCAAGGGATATAAATTGAGTATCTACGACGAAGAAGTTGCTTTAGCGAGACTCGTAGGTGCGAACAAGCAGTACATCGAACAAGCAATACCGCACATTTCATCGTTGATGGTTTCTTCTGCAAAGGAAGCCATAGATGCAAGTGACGTAGTGGTCGTTGGCAAGAATAATTCGAACATTCAGGAAGCTGTAACGAATAATGGCGATTCAAAGTTAATTATTGATTTGATTCGGTTACCACGAGAAACCGTGAAGGCTTCTCCCAATTATCAAGGCATCTGCTGGTAGCACTGCTACAACACAGTCCGATTATAATGCGATCTCCAATCAAAATCCTGATGTGGGTTGAGAACCATTTCCCACAGGACACTCGTGTCAGGAACGAAGCCGCTTTGCTCACTGAAGCAGGTTACAAGGTCTCGGTCATCGCGCTTCGGAAACAGGGTCAGCCAGGGCGTGAGACCGTGGACGGCGTCGAAGTTTACCGCCTGCCAACGCTGGAACTATTTAAAAAGACTCCATCCACAAGGGTTAACCGACTCCATCTGGCTCTTGTTAAGCTGAAATCCTTTTTTGGTTATGTGGTTGAATACTGCTACTTCACGTCAGCCTGTCTCATAGTTAGCGCTTACATTCTTGTGACGCGCGGCTTCGACGTGATGCACGCTCACAATCCTCCCGATACTCTCTTTTTAGCGGCTTTGCCTTTCAAGCTGCTCGGAAAGAAATTTGTCTTCGATCAGCACGATCTCTGCCCGGAGCTTTACCGGTCCCGTTATAACGCCGCAGAAGGATTTTACACCCGGCTTCTGAGGTTGTTCGAATGGTGCAGCTTGAAACTTGCAGACGTTACCATCGCCACAAACGAATCGTACAAACAGATACAAATCAAACGCGCGAACAAGAATCCTCGTGATGTCTTCATCGTAAGAAATGGTCCGAACCAGATGCGCATGACGCCGGCCGCGCCCAGCGTCCGTTTGAAAGCAATGAACAAGTCCATCTTATGCTACATCGGAAGCCTAAATCCACAAGACGGTGTTGATTATCTACTTAGGTCGTTGCGGCATTTACTCCATGGCTTGAAGCGTTCGGACTTTTATTGCGTCATAATGGGTAGCGGGGACTCACTGCAAGATTTGCGCGATCTCGCTGGAAACCTACAACTTAACGGGTGCGTAGAACTAACCGGCTTCGTCTCCGATGAAGAATTGCAAGCTAACCTTGCGGCCGCCGACATTTGCGTGGATCCCGATCCTTCCAGCCCGTTAAACGACGTGTCTACTTGGATCAAGGTGATGGAATATATGGCCTCTGCAAAGCCGATCGTGTCCTTCGACTTGAAGGAAACGCGCTTTTCTGCCAGCGACGCTGCGATGTATGTTGAACCGAACGACGAAACTCGATTCGCGGAAGCGATCGCCGAACTTATGGACCAGCCCACGCTTCAAGAGAGAATGGGGACCTATGGCCGCCGCCGCGTCGCGGAGGAACTGCAATGGGCGAAGGTCGGCCAAAACCTTGTGATCGCGTATGAAACGCTCCTCAACCGGGAACTAAAAGCGTCCTGTGAAACGCATCGCGGGAAGAAATTCACAGAGATCAGCTCGTGACTGGCTTTGCCCTTTCTGGATAAACCGTCCTTTCCATTCTTGACTACCCAGGTTCCTTCAACTCAGCCACCAAGCGAGATCTTTGTGACAAAGCCAGAAATCCGGCATGCAGGGATTGTTGATGTAACGTTTGGTAAGAACGTCACGGTCGTACAGCCGGTAAATCTCTATGGATGCACAATCGGAGATCACAGCTTCATCGGGCCATTCGTAGAGATACAAAAGGGAGTAACCATCGGAAAGCGATGCAGGGTTCAATCGCACTCATTCATCTGTGAGCTCGTAACGATCGGAGACGAATGCTTCATTTCTCATGGCGCCATGTTCATCAATGATCAGTTCGTTACCGGGGGCCCTAACGCAAATCCGGACTCTTGGCGAGCAACAAGACTTGGGAATCGTGTAAGCATTGGAACAAATGCCACCATTCTTCCGGTCACGATCTGCGATCAAGTCGTCATTGGCGCCGGCGCGGTCGTTACCAAAGACATTACTCAGTCGGGGATTTACGTTGGCAACCCGGCCAGATTGTTGCGACGCCTCGAAAACTCCAGTGTCCGGACCTGAAAATCAGACGATGGTTTTCGCCACTCTACGCATCGCTACCCCTTGGAAAATCAAAGCGTTCCTTTCTTCAATTTGATCGTGGTAACCGCTTATCGATTTAGGGGAACCTGATTATGGGCCTACACTTGCCTGCCAGCTTAGCGTCCTGCCTTACGCTTGCCTTCATCGCCTTTCTTTTCAGGCGAGACATCCGGCAAAGGCCCGATGTAAGCGGCGCGCTGTGGCTCCCACTTATTTGGCTGCTAATCGGTTGCTCAAGAGCCCTTTCTCAATGGCTCAACATCTTCGGCTTACCGGTAAGCGGCGCCGTTTCGGTGGAAGACGGAAGTCCGCTCGACGCTTGGTTTTTCCTTTTCATGATTGTGGCGGGCTCTTGTGTTCTTGTTAAGCGGCAAGTCCGTCTTTCAGAGGTTATTCAGAATAACGGCTGGCTCATCATTTTTTTGCTTTTCTGTTTTATTTCCATTGCGTGGTCTGATTTTCCATTCGTGGCTTTCAAGCGATGGATCAAAATTCTTGGTCATCCGATCATGGTGCTGATCATTCTTACGGAACCGAATCCTGACGAAGCGGTTAAAACATTGCTGAAAAGGTGTGCTTACGTAGTCGTCCCGGTTTCCATTCTGTTCATTAAATATTATCCTCAATGGGGCCGGGGTTTCGACGAGTGGGGCACGGTTACAAGCACAGGTATCACCGCTAACAAAAATATGCTGGGTGCCGATTGCCTGATCCTGGGTTACTTTTTCTTTTGGTATTTGCTGCAAACCTGGAAAGGTGACCGCAACACTTGGAGGCGAAACGAGCTTCGGTTAATTGTCGGCTTTTTGATCGGTATCTGGTGGCTCTTTTTACTGGCGCACAGTGCTACATCTCTGACATCTTTGTGCGTAGGGGCACTGGTTGTCTTGTTTGTCGGCAGCCGTTTGATAAACAAGAATTTTATTGGGAGATACCTGCTAACAGCACTAGTTCTCGTGGTGGTAGCCGAGTTGGCGTTTGGGATTTCAGGCCGCTATTCGGAAGCTCTGGGCAGGGGCTCCGGTCTGTCGGGGAGAATGGAGCTCTGGACAAGCCTAGTAGGCTTGCATACCAACCCGATTCTTGGGGCGGGATTTGAGAGCTTCTGGTTGGGGGACAGGCCACGGCAGTTGGAAGGAATTTTCTTTTTTATCCCAAATGAGGCCCATAATGGTTACTTGGAAACTTATTTGACTCTGGGGTCAATTGGGGTGTTCCTTCTGATTGCGCTTTTTGTTGCGACATTTTGGAAAATACGCCGCGAGCTTTTTTGGAATTTTGAATGGGCGCGGTTTCGATTGGGCTTTCTTACCGCAGTCATCCTTTACAACTGGACTGAGGCTGCTTTTAAAACGGTTAGCGCGATCTGGTTCATTTTTTACCTCATTGCCATGGATTATCCACGATCTCGCCTGGCATCTACAGAATCATCCGTTGGGCTTGCGAGAACAGAAGAGGACCCGGAATTGGCTTATGTCGAAGGAAATCCTTAACGCGGCGTTTCCTTCCGCGAATCATCCAGCAACCTTTGGGAGACGCTGCAATTATGAAGGTGTCGGGAATTTTTCTGGTTATCCTTATTTTGGGTGGCTTCTTCGGTCCGCGCTGCGCGGCCACGATTTATCATTCCAATGGATCAGCGGCAAACGTGCAGCAGATTCACGACACACAAGCTGTCGATGGCGACACCATCACGGTGCCTGCCGGAACTTTCAGTTGGAGCGCGCGGGTCAATTTCACCAAGGCGATTATTCTCCAGGGCGCTACCACATGCAATTCCTCAACGGGCGTCTGTGACGACCAAACTATCATTCTGGATAATATCCCGCGAGATCTGAACCGAGGCTTGATTGAGCTGCGCGGAAACGCCGGTCAAAGGATTTCTGGATTGACATTTCAACCGGGTCTGACGAGCACTGGCTACAACGGCCTCATCAAGGTCGAAGCTGGGACGACCCCCGTGCGGATAGATCACTGTCATTTCCACGGATGCTATTGGTCGCCTCAGATAGGTGTTTTCTCGCAGAATTGGGGCGTGTTCGATCATAATGTCATGGATAATAATGTTTTGGGCAACGGCGGATTTGTCCATTTCTGGCCGGGGTCGCATACCGATCTTGGCGACAGCCTGTTTGAAACATCAGCCGGTTTTGGCGGGCCTAACTTTCTGTTCCTGGAGGACAACTGGCTCGATGGAGGGACGGACATTACAGCTGGCGGTAAGATATGCGCCCGCTACAATAAATTCTTTGGCAACAACAGCCTGGGCTCTCACGGAACAGCAAGAACTTTTCCTGATGCTCGTGGCGGTCGGGCCTACGAGGTTTACGACAACGAATTCAACTACACTAACAACACCGCGTCGTTGGACGGGATAGATAGCGGTTCGTGCATCTATCACCACAACGTTGCGATACCGCACACCTACGGAATCTCGATGCAGGTGTATCGTGCTATACACTCATTTGGCTCACCGTTCTACGGGGCCGATGGCGCCAACGCTTGGGACTATAACGCCACAGAAGCCAATGGAACGCGTGTTGATGGACATCCGCCTTACCTGTTCGATAGCGGAACATTGTCTGCTGCGTCAGGCTCAACCCTGACGGACTCGACGAAAAACTGGAGTCCCACAAACAAGTGGGTCGGCTACAGTGTGCGGCGTCCATCAGATGGAGCAACGGCGGTCATAACTGGCTGCACGAACAACACACTGACTATCGCGCAATGGAATTCTCAAGGATGGGCAGCCGGGAACGGCTATCAGATTCGCAAGACCTTGCGAATACTAGACCAGCCGGGGCTTGGAGGTGGCACTCGCATCAATAGAAATTCTCCGGCTTGGCCTAACCAAGCGAGTGAACCATGTTACTCGTGGAATAACACTAACCGTGACGACGGTTCCCATGTAAATTTCGCTGTTGGGATTGGCGCGGCAACCATTTTACGGAATCGAGATTATTTTAACGACACGCCCATGCCTGGCTACACGCCTTACACTTATCCGCATCCGCTGACTGCGTCCCAGCCTCCACGCGAGCGCGGAGCGAGTTCCTCACAACAGGCCCAGAAGAAAAGGAAAAAATGGGGAAAGGGCAAAGAGAAACTTGGCGAATGAGATGGCCCAACCTGACCAATAGTATCTCCCCTTGTAGCCATTCATTCTAATTCCTGATTTCCGTCTTCTGATATTTGACTGATGAAATACGTCCTAATCACCTCGGCGCGCAATGAGGAGGCTTTCATTGCAAAGACACTTGACTCAGTGGTTACGCAGACGGTTCTGCCCGAGCGATGGGTCATTGTGGATGATAACTCAACGGACCAAACGGCGAAGATCGTCGAAAATTACGCAACGCGTTATCCTTGGATTGAACTGGTTCGCCAAGTACAGGATCGTACTCGCAATTTTGCGTCGAAAGCGCACGCCGTTAACGGCGGTTTAGAGCGCGTTAATTCGCTTCAGTTTGAAATAGTGGGTAATCTCGACGCGGACGTGTCATTCGAACCGAATTACATGGAGTTCTTGATGCAAAGATTTTCTGAAGACCCAAAGTTGGGTGTTGCGGGAACTCCTTTTACTCAGGATGGAGATTACGACTCCAGCAAAGACAGCTTCGAGGGTGAGAATTACGTAAGCGGGCCGTGTCAACTTTTCAGGCGCGAATGTTTCCAACAGATTGGCGGTTATGTACCAAATCGGGCGGGAGGATTAGATTGGATTGCGGTCATGACAGCACGGATGAAGGGATGGACAGCGCGGTCGTTCCCCGAAAAACGATTTCATCATTACCGAACGCTTGGGACGGCCGAGAAGGGGCCTTTACGCGCCCTCTTCTCGTATGGGAAAAAAGACTATTGCCTGGGCGGTTCCCCAATGTGGCAATTGTTCCGCGTAACATATCGGATAACAAAGAAACCGGTTCTGCTGGGTGGAATTGCCCTGCTTTTGGGTTATGTGTGGGCCGCGTTGCGAAGAGTTAACCGCATTGTGTCGCCGGAGTTAATGCGTTTTCATCGGCACGAACAAATGAAAAAGCTGAGAGCGATTTTTTCCACTCTTCTTCGGTTCGAGAAGGTGAACAGTTTTCGACTAACGCCACCCAAAAGCCATATTCAACCTTAAGGCGACGTTGGGCAATCAAAATATCCTATTCTAACGACTAACTCAATATGATTACTACAAACACCGATAAGTTTATGGAAACAAATGCTTACTTAGACCAATACTCAGCAGAGAATGAGATCTCGAAGTACACCTGGGCCACGGCTGGTTCCGGAATTAACTACCTTCTCGATCACGATTATAAGGCGGTTTACCTTGAAGCGCTCAACCTGTTGCCTGAGCAAACCTGCCAGGATGGCATTCGTATCCTGGAATTTGGTTGCGGAGGCGGGATGAATCTCCTTCGACTTGTTTCGATGCTGAAAAGCAGCGGGATTCACACGGCACAAGCTATTGGCGCTGACTTTTCCCCCGCGATGGTTGAAACGGCGAGACGCGAGGCCAAGGATTACCTTCACGGGCAGAATTCTGACAGCCTTCAATTCTGCGTTGCCCGAAATGAGAGCTTGATTAGCGATATTTCGACGTCGGCTGGAATAGACAAGTCGTCTCTCCAGAATTCGTTTCACTTCGTTCTCGGGGTAAACACAATTCGATATTCCCACGACGCGAATAAGGAGCGGGATTGTGTTAGAGACATTTTCAATTTGCTCGTGCCGGGTGGTATATGTGTTGTGATTGACATGAACAATCGGTTCCCGTTGTTTCGCAGTGACCTCAGGAACAGGGTGCGTCGGAAAAAAGAGAAACAGTGTTATGTCCCATCCTTGGAAGAGTACGCGGCGCCATTCGTGCAAGAAGGGTTCGAGTTACTACGAACAGAGCATTTCTGCTGGGTTCCTCATTCCGCCGGTCCGGTGATGACCGGAGTTTTTCGCACGTTATCCCCGATCTTGAATACGGTCGCTCGCTCGAGGGCCATGAGGTCGTTAGTCGTCGCCAGGAAGCCGTTATAGTCCCTGACTGTCTCTAGCGACTCAACGCGGACCAAGTCAGAATCGATGCAAGAAAAAGCATTGCTCCTAACCGCCGACTACTCATCAGCCGACGATCAGAGGGCCGAAAGGCTGCTCAATTTTTTTGGCGTGCGTTACTTAAAGCGGCGTGCGACAGAGCTTGGACTACCAGAGAACAAATCCGTCGAAAAATATAGACTCGTGTGTTCTGTGCAGGCCTTTGCACGCGTGGTGGGAGATCTGCAAAACGGATCATGCAACTCCAACTCCCTCGCGCGGCAAATCCATTCCGTTTTCTTGTATTCCAACGGCGATCCTGTCGCGATTGCAAACGCGGTAAGCCAGCTTTCCGGAGCGACGATCTCAATTCGCAGAGGAGCAGGGCGTGTTACCGAGTGGCATATCGCAAATGAGCCTGACGGCATGTTCGGCGCCATGCGCGGTCTTCGCATACAGCCTTCGGCCACCCACCTGGGCAGCGGCGATTTCTTCCATACGGATGGAGAGTCGCTGACTCCGCTGATTGCCGGGGAAGATAGGGCTGGCTTCGTGAAGTTAAATTGCAATGGCCTGCCGGTGTTCGTCTCGTCTGAACGATTGATCGACATTGACGCCGAACTGACAACCTTCAACTTCGACATCCGCGATCACTTCTTCTCTGCTGTCCCACTCGTTTCGTACATTAGATGGGCGTTTTCTCAGAGCTCCTGGCATGCCCCCGAAGCAAGCGCCTGTTTAGTTATCGACGACCCTCTGTTAAAGCCGACGCATGGATTTGTGGATTTTCAGGAGCTTCTCTCCCTGATGAAGCGACACCACTTTTCTACGAATATCGCATTCATCCCCTGGAACTGGACCAGGAGCGTTCCGGGAGTTGTTCGGCTCTTCCGGGAAAACCCGGAGCATTTCTCACTTTCGGTCCATGGTTGCGATCATACCCGGGCGGAGTTTGGCAGCCCGAGTCAGCAACGCCACTATTGGAAAGCTCGGCAAGCGCTGGATCGTATGGACCGTCATAAGACTGCTACCGGAATTTCGCACGATCCCGTGATGGTATTTCCTCAAGGTGTTTTTTCGGAAGCTGCCATGAGCGCGCTAAAGCGCACCAACCTTATTGCATCTGTCAATAGCGACATCATTAGCGCGGACCCGCATCCTCGTACGATCACAATCTCCGACGTGTGGGACATTGCAGTCATGCGTTATCCCTTTCCACTCTTTACCAGGAGATACCCATGGGAAGGGATTGAAAACTTTGCCTTCGACGCTTTGTTGGGGAAACCCGCGATAGCAATAATTCATCATGATTATTGCAGCGATCACTGCGCGCGTCTGGTTAACTTTGTCCAGCAAGTAAATGCTCTGCAATGCGCGCCAACCTGGCGTAACCTGGGCGACGTAGTTCGACGCAGTTGCCGTCAACGGCTAGATTCAACCGGCGCGATGAAAGTGGAGATGTACGGCACGGAGCTACGGATTGAGAATCGCTTTGACCAGCCAAAGCGTTTCTTAATTAGAAGGCGAGAATGTGAGGCTTCGGCGATACAACAAATTTGCACCGATGATCAGGAGGTTGCCTGGAAACAGGTGGACGAGTGCATCAACTTTGAAGTCGACCTCAAAGCCGGTGAGAACCGAGTCATAAAAATAAAATTTCACGACTTGGTGGGGAAAGAACGCAACGAAGACAATCTACCGTACAGATTCAGGACAATGCTGAGACGTTATCTTTGCGAGGTGCGTGATAATTATGTTGAGCCAATGAGATCCAGGTTCGCTGGATCGCGTTAAAAATATGCCCAACATCGAGTGTGAACGGTTCAATAAAGTAAGGATTCAAATGGAAGCAGCAAAGAGATCGGACCTATTGGCGTCCAAGGTCTCGGATGTTCTAACGGACTTTGTCGAGTGGCTGGATCGCTATGGTGAAAAATCGTGGGATTTTCAGAGCTTTTATGCTGGATCGGTCGGCGGTCGAGCCAAGGCACTCTACTATAGCCATAGACTTATTGGGACGGCAGCCGTCGCTCCCATAATTTTCTGCGAAGCATTCCTCCCGGCAGCGCGGCGACTGTTCCATCATCCGATGCGATTCCCGATTGCGGATGCTCATTATGCAATGGGTTTTGCTTTCCTTTACCAGGCGACTGGAGATTCGTCGCAACTGGAAAACGCGGTTCATTTTCTAACCGAGTTAGAAAGATCGCGCTGCAGCCAGTTCAAGGAATATTGCTGGGGTTATGAATTCGACTGGGTCTGGCGCGGGGGCACCATTAAGCGGCAAACACCTCTGATCACAACAACGCCTTACGCATACGAGGCATTCCTCCACATGTGCCAAGTCCAGCCAAGAGGCGAGTGGAAGCTGATTCTGGAATCGATTGCGCGCCACGCCGCAACTGATATCAAGGATTTCCCGACATCAGATACTGCAAGCAGTTGTTCATACACTCCTTTTGACGAGGGCCGGGTGCTGAATGCGTCCGCTTACCGAGCGTTTTTACTGACGAGCGCCTCTAAAGTTTTTTCCAACGCAGATTACTGGAGAATCGCAGAACGAAATTTGAATTTCGTTTTAGAGAATCAAAATGCGGATGGCTCCTGGTTTTATGCCGTTGATGGTGTGCGAGACTTTATTGATCATTTCCACACATGTTTTGTGATGAAAGCATTGGCCAAGATCCATTCTTTAACCGGCCACACGGGAATCGGTGAAGCATTGACCAAAGGCGTCAGTTATTACCTGAATAATCTCTTTGACTCGGACGGTCTGCCCAAGCCGTTCTCACGCGCTCCCCGCCTGACCGTTTATAAGCGCGAGCTTTACGATTGCGCGGAGTGCATCAACTTATGTTTGTTGCTTAGGGACCGTTTCCCCCAACTAGAAGCTACCTTGGAGAAGGTCGTCGCGCACGTTTTGGGTGTATGGGTCAAGCGCGACGGATCGTTCCGCTCCCGGAAGTTACACATCGGTTGGGACAACGTTCCCATGCACCGCTGGGGCCAGGCACAGATGTTCCGAAGCCTCGCGTTTTATCTATACGAAGCGCGTCGAGTGACGAGCGACAAGACGCCCGCAAAGAATGCCTGGGAACATCAACTCTTGTCCCTCGCCTCTCAACCTCTATAACAGAATGTGCGGCATTGCAGGCCAGTTTAACTTCCAGCGACGCGAACCAGTGGAGCGCGAGACGATTGTTCGGATGGCGCGTTCCATCGCTCATCGCGGACCTGATGATGAAGGCTTCTTCGTCGCCGGTCCAGTGGGCTTGGGGTTCCGGCGACTATCGATCATCGATCTCACCGGTGGCCATCAGCCCATGTCGGACGCAGAAGGAACTGTGTGGGTAATCTTTAATGGCGAGATTTACAATTACAAGGAATTACGAGCGGAACTTCAAAGCAAGGGCCATCAGTTTAGGACGAATTCCGACACGGAAGTGATCGTTCACGGCTACAAAGAATGGGGCACTGAGGTTTTCAATCGTCTCAATGGGATGTTTGGTCTGGCTATTTGGGATGTGCCTAACCAGCGCCTAGCCGTGGCGCGGGACGCCATGGGCATCAAGCTCATCTATTACAAGATCGACAATGGAACCTTAACTTTCGGTTCCGAAATCCGTCCAATTCTGGCTGCGCAAAACTCACGACCAGATGTCGATCCTATCGCGTTGAATCTGTTTCTCCGTTTCCGTTATACGCCTTCTCCGTTGACGATATTTCAAGGCATTCGCAAGCTGGCACCCGGGACAATGCTGGTTGTGGAGAAAGGCCAGTGTCGCGAAGAACGTTGGTACAAGTTCATCCCGACTCCCTTTTCGACGCCCAAGAAAAAGGAAGAAGCCGTTGGCGAACTGCTCGAGTTGTACAGAGGTGCGGTCAAGCGTCATCTGCTTAGTGACGTGCCAGTCGGAGTACTTCTAAGTGGCGGTCTAGACTCGGGCCTGCTGCTGGGGTTAATGAACGAACAAGGCGGACCCTGGCCAGCATACACGATAGGCTATGGCGAGAGCTTCCAAGACGACGAGCTAACCGATGCCGCGGAGACCGCCGCCCTTTTAGGCGCGCGGCATATAAGTGTAAGACTTGATCAGACTGAGTTTGAGCGCTCGCTCCCGAAAATCGTGGAATGTCTGGAAGAACCTATTGCGACATCGTCGATCGTTCCGATGTACTTCGTCTCGCAGCGCGCGCGGCAGGATGTAAAGGTTGCCTTGATTGGCCAGGGTCCGGATGAACTCTTTGGCGGCTACAAGCGGCACCTGGGTATTCACTACGGAAATTGGTGGCGCGGACTGCCGGCAGGTCTCCGATCGATGGCCGGCTTCGCCGTGAATCGATTGCCGCGCAATGAAATGCTAAAGCGTGGCGTTCGTTCACTCGGAAGCGCTGATCGGCTAAAGCGCTATCAAGACGTTTTTTCGCTGGCACCAGCAGATATGATCGATGGTCTCTTTCGCGACGACACTACCCTTCCGGGGAATAGCCACGAATTACTCGATTATTGGCGCGAATTGCTGCCACAAATGGAGCATACCGACGAGCTTGGCGGTTTTCAGCTTCTGGAAATCCGCTCCTCCCTACCCGACGAACTGCTCATGTACGCGGACAAGCTCTCCATGGCCCACAGCCTCGAAGTCCGCGTGCCTTACCTGGATCGGACTGTTGTTGAGTACGGTCAACGGCTCGGAGCGGATCTAAAAATCCGTAATGGAACGCGTAAGTGGGTTCACAGGCAGGTCTGCCAAAATTATCTCCCGTCACGCATTCTCAAACGTAAAAAGCGCGGTTTCGCAGCGAACGTGGTGGACGAATGGTTTCACTCGTCACTCAAAGGAGGGTTTTGGGAAGTCCTCCTGGATGAAAGCTCTCTTATGTTTGGTTTACTTAATCCTAACACGGTGCGAGGACTGCTCGAAGGTCATCAGTCAGGCCGCCAGGATAACCACAAACTTTTGTTTAGCCTTGTGATGGTCGAGCAGTGGTTGCGCGGAGTTCGCTCTAATCAAAGACCCGCCTTACAGCTAAATTCTTTGGTTGTGTGATCAATGACTGCTTTAAACGCAATGCGTTCTTGCAAGAGCACATTAACCCTGTCGGGGTCATATCAAAGACCTACGAGAAATCGTGTCACTACAATGGAAGTTGATGGCAAAAGAATCCTAATTGAGGGAAGAATTCCGCGGATCGCGAAGCTCGACCCCTGGTATCAGCAAGAGTGGTTTGAGGACGTGGAGAACCCTGAAGTGCTGATTGATGCGCTTCGAAAGAGCAAACATCCCCCTGACATCCTGACCTTCTGGCAACGTCTGCCGGACACAGAACCCAAATACTCCTATCCCATGGAGCTGGATTCGATCGCCGCGCTTCCAATTAAGAGCTACTCCTCTTGGTCGGAGAACCAAATTGACCGAAAAACACGAAATAAGATCCGAAAAGCTCAAAAGAATAACGTCATTGTGAAGCCGGCTACGTTCGATGATAACTTCGTACGGGGAATCACGTCGATTTTCAACGAAACTCCTATCCGGCAAGGGCGATCTTACTTACACTATGGAAAAGATTTTGAAACGGTAAAACGCCAGTTCAGCCGGTTCTTGTTCAGAGAGGAGATTTTCGGCGCGTATCTCGGCGAAGAACTGATAGGTTTCATTATGCTTGCCTATGCCGAAAATTACGCATTCTTGGGCCAGATCATCTCAAAGATAGCTCATCGGGATCTAGCGCCGAATAATGCGCTTCTGGCCAAAGCAGTAGAACGCTGTGCGGAAAAAGGCGTGCCGTATCTTGTATACGCGCTTTGGCTTGAGGACAGTCTTGGCGACTTTAAACGAAGCAATGGCTTTCAAAAATTTGATCTTCCCAGGTACTACGTGCCTCTAACCAGTAGAGGAAAGCTGGTCCTGAAGCTCGGCCTTCACCGTGGTTGGAAGGCCGCGCTTCCGAATCGGCTCAAAAGGCCCTTGAAGGAGTTGAGGAAATTCTGGCATCGGTTGAATAATAGGTAGGAGTTACGTCGCGTTTATGCCGCTCTTAAAATCGACTGTCTGCGTCGCAGAGGACCGAGAGGAATTCGAGCCTTGCCTCAAGCTGCTCCTGACGAGCCTGAGTCATCACTCTCCCGGCATGGCCATCAGCCTGTTCTATCCTGTCGCCAACCAGGCATTTCTTCGATGGGTCAGTGCGTACCCGCAAGTACAGCTGCAGACTGATCGGCTGAAGAAAGGTTACGGTTGGAACGTAAAACCTGAAGCTATTATGCAATTGCTCGATGCTGGCTTCGACGAAGTCATCTGGATCGATTCGGATGTCCTTATCACCAGGGACATTCGTCCATTGTTCAATACCCTCGACGAGGCGGTCTTTGTGGCCGCAGAGCAAATGCTTGCGCCGAACCGCGAAGATGACGATGGAGCCGGGCGTCGCGCACAGGGATGGCAGCTTTCGGTGGGTCGCGTTCTCCGAACTGGACTTAATTCCGGCGTACTCCGGGCGACCAAACGGCATTATCACTTAATGAGACGATGGTGGGAGCTGCTACAATCCGACGCATACCAAAGTTGCCAGCAAAAGGAGTTTCGGAAAAGACCCATTCACATGTTAGGCGATCAAGATGTATTGTTCGCATTGCTGACTTCTACCGAATTCGCGCAGACTCCGTTAAGAACACTTCGCAGGGGTAAACATATAATCCAGTTTGACGGGGTATGGGGCTACACGACAGCCGAGCGGACGCGGAACGCGTTTGGCGATGGTCCGACGTTTATTCATTCTATTGGCGGCAAGCCGTGGGCGGCACGTTGGGAATCGGAGCGACCCAATCACCTGAGAGAGTATTTGAAGATGGTATATCTCGATGTTTCACCGTACACTTTGTCTTCTGCTAAATTCAAGCAGGATTTGGGATGTGACACGAGCTGGATGCGCGCACATTACAAGCTGAGCTCAATCCTTCGAGTGCTAGCGATGCGGCATCCAGCGCTTACTGGTCTGCCGATGGCCGTCTTTGCCGACATTACATGGCTTATAAAACGTGTGCACCAGTCGCTATTTCGACAAGATCGGATTCCTCCGAGTCCGCAATTGCCATCACGGCCGCATGGGGCCGAAAAACCTAGAAAACGAACTTACGCCTGAGAGATTTGAACCTCGATTTCTGAAAATTTTTCAATGCGATATTACTCCGTCCAATCTGGGCGTGAAGAGAGAGATTGTTCCCAAGGAGAATTCATGAAGCGACTGCGCATTTTGGTGTTAGGACCGTACTGCGATCCAGAGGGCGTCAGCATGCCTTATGTCACTTATTCTCATGCGGCAGCGCTTGCCCAGCTTCATGACGTCTCTCTGGTTGTTGGATCGCCCAGCGAGGAGAAGGTGCGCCGCGCAAAGGACCCGTTTCGCAGCATCGAGGTGGTACGGATGCCATTGCTCGAGCGTATCTTTGCCTGGAGTTTGCGCAGGATCTTCAAATTCAACTTTGACACCCAGGTGTTGACCGCTTTCAGCTATCCGTTTTCACTTGCCTTTGAATGGGCCGCCTGGCGACAGTTGCGGCGCCGCATCTTTGCCGGCGAGTTCGATGTCGTTCTACGCGTCCTACCGATGACGCCTGTTCTGCCGAGTCCCTTCGCTTTCTTCCTGCGCAAGGGGCCTATACCCTTCGTGATCGGTCCCCTCAATGGTGGTTTGCCATGGCCGCCCGGCTTTAGCCAACTCGAGAACCAAAAGGAATGGGTCTCCAACCTTCGGAATCTATATCGATATCTTCCTTTTGCTCGCTCCACCTATCGTCACGCGGCAGCGATTATAGCCGCTTCGTCCCAAACTCATTCGGAGTTTGCCGAGTACAACGACAAACTGTTTTTTGTCCCGGAGCCAGGGATCGCTCACTCTTTGTGTTACGGTGATTCGCGTAATCCGGAACCTGGCGCCAAACTTGAGCTGATCTTCGTTGGCGGCTTAGTTCCCCGGAAAGCGTGTGATCTTGCTTTGCGGGCTGCGGCTCCACTTTTGCGCGGTGATTTGGCCCGCTTTACTGTGATCGGTGATGGCCCGGAGCGAGACCGCCTGGAGCAGCTTGCAAGATCCCTTGGAATCGAGAAGGCTGTTTCTTTCTGCGGCTGGCTCAGTCACGCGGAAGTCCTCAAGCACCTGCGATCTGCTGATGTATTCGTGTTTCCATCTCTTCGCGACAATGGTGCAGGCGTAGTTTTCGAAGCCCTCGGCACTGGCGCTGTACCTGTGGTCGCGGACTTCGGCGGGCCCGGAGATATCGTCCATCCAGAAGTTGGATACAAGGTGAGTCTTACGAATGAGAGTGATATCGTGGTGCAGATGGAAAAGATCCTGACGGAACTAGCCCGCGATCGGGATCGACTCGAGCAGCTGCGGCGACAA
>Ga0193747_1000317_pt1 | contig 17710 bp, 16 predicted proteins | sample L1m2metaG_FD_143048 | JGI IMG/M metagenome (GOLD analysis project Ga0193747, IMG submission 143048) | Soil microbial communities from a riparian zone of the East river system, Colorado, United States - L1m2 | ecosystem: Environmental > Terrestrial > Soil > Riparian zone | place: USA: East River...
ACTTGCGGCGCGAGCTGGAAGCAATCGATACCAACATCCCGCCGCCGGCCATTAGCGAAGTACCAGTCGCCGAAGTTCCACCCAGCCAAACCCTCAGCGCCACGATCAGCACAGCGCCCAGCTCGCTTTCGATTCGCGCCTCGAGTGCCGAATATATCGTCGCCGGAATCAAAAAGTATAAGTTCGCGGCGATCATGGTCGCGGCGTTGATGGCGCTGGCTATATTGGGAGTGGGCTTCGGAGCGTACAGAATCCTGCGGCAAAAAAAGCGCACGCTCTCATTTCAGTCGGCAAAATTCACCCGGCTCACAAGCACCGGCAAGTCTTTACGCGCAGCGATCTCGCCTGACGGCAAATGGCTGGTGCGGGTCATAGATGACGGCGGGCAGCAGAGCCTTTGGCTCAAGCAGATGGCGGCCCTTAACGGCGACACCCAGATCGTTCCGCCCACGGAACTCTACTACAGCGGCGTGGCCTTCTCGCCCAACGGCAACTACATATATTACTCGGTGCAGGAAAAGAACGATCCCAGAGGAACACTCTTCCAGGTGCCCGTGTCCGGGGGCCCGGCCCGAAAACTGCTTACCGGGATTAACAACGCGGTGGCGTTTTCTCCTGACGGAAACCAGATAGCCTTCTTCTACTATTTTGAAGATCAAGACCGGTTGATGATCGCGAATGCGGATGGCACGGGGGAACGTCAACTTGCCCTGCGAGGCGGCAACGAGTTCTTCTTTAGAGCTGCTTTTGCTGCCATGTCGTGGTCGCCTGACGGAAAACTCCTCGCTGTGCCGGTGGGAAATAACCTGGAGAATTATATGAGTGTGGCGACGATTCCAGTTGCCACGGGCGAAATCAAATTACTCACTCCGCAAAAGTGGTACGAGGTGCGACAGTTGGCGTGGCTCGCGGACGGGAGCCATCTTTTATTTACCGCGAAGGGAAAAGGATCAAGCAACTTCAAGATCTGGCAGATTACTTATCCGGCGGGCGAGGCCGAGGCGATCACCACCGACGTAGATTCTTATTCCACCATCAGTCTCACGGCGGATTTCACTGTGCTGGCAACGGTGCGGACCGAGGCAGTGGCCAACCTCTGGGTGATGCCCGGCTTTGATGCTGCACGGGCAACACAGCTCACCCAGGGATGGAGTTTTAGCGGCGAGCCTTCATGGACCCCGGACGGCAAATTAGTCTACTCGTCGAACGTGGGTGGCGGTTCTGATCTGTACTTGATGGATGCCCGCGGCGGCAACCCAAAACAGTTGACCGCAAACGCCGGCGCGAACGGCCAGCCGACGATCTCGCCGGACGGGCGCTACATTATTTTTTCATCCGACCGGACAGGGGCGCCGCACCTCTGGCGAATGGAGGTTGAGAATGGAAATCAGAAACAATTAACCGACAATCCCGACGTCAGTCCGGACTGTTCGCCGGATAGTCGTTGGGTGGTTTATTCGTCCAGCGCGAATAAGGAAACGATTTGGAAAGTCGGCATTGATGGCGGCCAGCCCCGGCAGCTCACTGAAAAGTTGTCCTTTTCGCCGGCTATCTCACCCGATGGAAAACAGATCGTTTGTTCTTATCTCGAGGATCAGAGTTCTCCCGTCAAGCTTGCCATCATCCCATTTCAAGGTGGGCCGCCCATCAAAACATTTCCGTTGGCAGGTCAGCTGGGGACGAACTTAGCCTGGAGCAGAGACGGCAGCGCGGTCGTTTACGTTCTCACCAGCGGCGGCGTTTCGAACCTCTGGGCGCAACCCATGAGTGGCGCGCCACCGAAACAGTTGACCGATTTTACTTCGGAGCGCATTTTCTGGTTCGCCTTCTCGCGCGACGGCAAACAACTCGCGCTCTCGCGTGGCACGCAGACGAGCGACGTGATCTTGATCAATTTCAAACAATAACCTGACGCGTAGTGGCGCAGTTTGACAGAGTGGCACGGGCGTCCCGCCCGTGAATCACGCGCAAGATGCGCCTGCCACATGGCCCCCTTAACGCAAGCTATTCGACGCCAGCCAGTGACCGCCATCGATGACGATGATGGCGCCGTTGATGTAGCTGGCCGCGTCTGAGCACAGAAATACTGCGGCATTCTCGATGTCTTTGATTAATCCGAAGCGGCCAAGCGGAACTCTCTTGCGAAGTTTTTCTTTGATCGGCTCGGGAACCAGCCGCTTCATTCCTTCAGTGTCTTCGATCGGGCCGGGGGCGATTGCGTTAACTCGAATGCCGTAACGGCCCCATTCAACTGCGAGATTTTTCGTTAGGGCATCGACGCCGGCTTTCGCGGCCGAGACGTGAAGCTGCATTGGCGTACCGAGGTAATGCAGCGTCGCGCTGATGTTTAGAATCTGGCCACCGTTCTTTTTCAATTCTGCGAAGGCCGCGCGACAGACATTGAAAGTTCCTTTGAGGTCGATATCGACGACAGCGCCGAAGCCATTGGGCGAAAGCTCCTCGGCGGTACAAAGAAAATTTCCCGCAGCGCCATTAACGACGATATCGATTTTGCCGAAGCGTTCGACAGTAGCAGCAATTGCTCTTTCAACTTCTTCGGGTTTGCGCACGTCGGCGGCGACGGCAAAAGCCTCCCCGATGCTCGTGCTTTCCGGATCGGCGCTCTCCCTGACTGTTGGGCTAATGCCCCGCGCGTGTGCTTCATTGATCGCTGTCGCGGCGGTGTCGAGATGTTCAATGCTCCGGCTGACAAGCGCCACGTTAGCTCCTGCTTCGGCCAGCGCGCGCGCCACGCCGCCAGTGATGCCGGTGCCACCGCCCGTCACGAAAGCGACGTGGTCTTTTAGAATTCCATCAGCGAAAATTGCGTTACTCATGTTGATTTAACCGAGAGCAAACCGTTCGAACCAGAGCCAGCTCAACTTAGTGATATGGCGCCGGTGCGAAAGTCCAGATTGAGTTCCCGACTGCGGAAGAAGTCCAGTACCAGCAAACCATTAACGCCTGCACTCGGCGGGAGGGTGTGAGCTATTACATGAAGACCAAGGCGCTCTTGCCCCAGCGCAACGATTCGCATAACCGCCAGACGCGGCGCGTACTCAACAGCACTGCCAGTAGTCATTTCCACTCGCTCCGGCGCCGACGAAGGATCGTAACCCATCGCTACAAGTAAACCAGTATTGATCGTCGTTGTGGTCGCACCGGTATCAAGTGCGAGCGTCAGAGTGCCGGTACCCTGCGGTCCAAAGACTTGAGCGCGAACGAGGATTAGACCGTGCCCCGCATTGAATGAATAGCTCACACTACAACCTCTGAACCTTCTGGTATTTCACCGGTGTAGAGAATCGCGAATCGTTTGGGACGAACGGCTATCGCTTTACGATATACCTCGTCTCGGTCCTTGCTGTGATGAACGACTTTTCCCTTCAAAACCTCGAGTTGCTCGTTAGTTTCGGGTTCGATAACTAAGACCCACTCTGAGTCAAACTCAGACTCAATTTCAGCATTCGTCATCACTTTTTCCATAGTATCCAACTCCTTTCTTTGATTCAGTATAATCGAGGCTTCTAGTAGAAGGGATCAGCCGCCCGGAATGAACGGCCGCGACTGAACGATGTAAATCTGTCCTTTCATGTAGGCCCATTCGATGTCCTGGTCCTTTCCGCCGAAGACCCGCTTGAGGTTCGCCGCGGCGGTGGCCAGACGACGAACCACATCGTCACTCAATACGACCCGTTCGCCGCTGATCGGAATTTCTCTGACTCCGCCACGCTCATCGAAGGTCAGGAGACTGTCTTCCTCCGATCGCGTCAACACCTGCACGGCGTTCGCTCGCGGTCGATAGACGACCTGCTCGGCGATCCGCTGTCCTTCGACGACTTTCATTCCCAGACCGCGTTTGGCGCTGATGTAGATGGCGTCTTTGTCATCGCGATCGAAAGGGTCGGCGGTAATCATGACTCCGGAACTTTCCGAGTTGATGCCTTTTTGAATCAAGACTGCCATGAAAATCTTCATGTGATCCACGCCAGCGCGTTCACGGGCCTCGTACGCTTCGAAATTCCACAGCGAGGCCCAGACCGTCTTGATGCCTTCGATGATCTGTTGCGGCCCGCGCGTGTTCGGGACGGTCGTGTAAAGACCGGCGCCGCTGAAGTTGGGCAAGTCCTCGGAATTCGAAGAGCTGCGCACGAACAAACCCTCGCCGGGAAACTCGCTGGCCACGCGTCGCAGAACTTCAGCGCGGAGTTTGGAATTCAGTGTCCCGCGTTGGAGACGATCACGCATCTCGAAGAGGCGCTGTCGCCGGTATGCCGGATCGTGCACGAACTTCTGGTCATTCAGCATCTCATAGATGGCGTCGTCGAATTTGTTCTCTTTGATAAACTCGTCGTAGTAATAGAAAGGAATCGTGAATCCGTCTGGGACGGTAATTCCGGGCAGGCCCGCGTGCATCACTTCGCCAAGATTCGCCGACTTGCCACCGTAGGCGATGATCATCGAGCGGCGCTGCTGTGCCAGACCGAGCAAACGTGTTTCCGAGAGGTCGTAGCGCGGCTTCATCACGTCCAGCCGTTCTTTTAATCTCTTCTGGTATTCGTCGAGGGCTTTCAGGTCGGCGCGCTTGATTGAATAAGTATCGCGGCGCGCATCGAACTCAACCCACCAACCGTTATATTGCTTGAACAACTCCTGCGCGTTCTTGATGTAAACGTTCGGAATTCCCCAGCCTTTCGCCAGCAGATTGATGTGCGACAAGGGCGTCGATGGTTTGGTCGTGATGATTCCCGCAACCGGAGGGAGTTGTACCGGCACTTCGTCGAGCACCAGGATTTCGTTGAGACCGATCTCGACGTGCTCGTCGAGTTTCGGGATGACGTGAATACGGCCCAACCCTTTGGCTACGTTAAGCGCCTGATAGTCCTGCTCTTTTGAAATGTCGGTCTGAAGCACGCGCTGCAGACCCGGGATGCTTGCCGAGACTTGCTCTTGCCGCAGAGAGTTTGGCTTAAAAACAACCGGAACAAAGAAAGTCTTGTTAATAATATCCGAGGCCAGTTTGATTTGATCGGCGGGAATCAGATCGCCTTCCCAGAATTCGAACGTCCAGCGACGCACCGGAGTCTGATAAGCGATCGTGCCCATGATGAAACGACGATTCGCCTTCAAATAGTTATTCTCAAAAAAAACCTGGCCACGTTCCAACGAGAGATAAGTGCCGTTCACGAAGTCTTTGTGAAAGGCGTAGCGCTTCGTGTTGACGTAATAGATGCGATTGCCGTTCTGGCGGTCAATAACGAACAGCACGTGCGGCAACGCGTACGGCGTATTTGGATCGTAGACGACCGCGAGCGAATCGAATTCGGCGCGCGAATTGATAGCTGGCAACGACCGCGGAGATCCTTGGGCGGGCTTTTCTAACTGCCGCGCATTCGGCGGTAATCCCGCGAGCACTTGCGCGCCGGCCCAGGTGCCGAGCATCAACGCGATCGCCCACGCCGCAAGATAGCTTTTCGTCCGGCTATTCCGTTTAGGAGATCTGCTTAGCATCGCCTGGTCTCGACACTCGACGCGGGTATCAATTCTCGTATTCGAGGCCTGCCCCACTGCCAAAATAACTCTCGAGCTTCCCGATAAAGCTGTCGAGCCGATTCGTGTTCTCGTTTATTGACGCTTGCGTATCGCCAAGCGCTTTCAGCATCAGCCGATTAGTCTCCACCAATTCTTTGCACAAGTCCGCATATCGCTCCATTTGGTCAGTCACTGACTCGGCGACGTGAATCCAACGCTCCAGACGATCGGTTAGCGAGACCATGGAATCGATAATCTTTTCCGCGCCCTCGGCAAATTTCTCCTGGCTGCCGACCAAGGCGTGAACGTATTGGCCAAGTTCGTTCTCGATGTTCACTAAAACTCTCCTTTCCGAATCTGTTCGCCTTCAAAGACGAGCAATTCTACCAGATCGTTTACATGGCGGGCCTCAGTCAAATAACTATTTATGTTGACCCGCAAAGCCCGCCGGTGGTGCAAAATCGTTGATGGAAAGAAAGCTTTGCCACTCTTTTCGATTCGTTGCTGCAAAGCCTGTTGGACCCGATCCTGATCCGTTGGAGACAGAGCACGTACCCATGCCGGTAAATAGCGAAAGCAGCACACGGCCGTTTCAATCTCGCCGACGCGTTCAAAGTCCGGCAGTTCGTCAAGCCGGCCGGCGAAGTACAGCGTTAATTCAATATGACGCTCGACCGTTTCCGCATAGCCACGCTTCCCCATAAACTTGAAAGCCATCCAAAGTTTCAGCGCGTTGAAGCGCCGCGTACCCATCTGGCCGTAGCGAAAGAAATCGTATTCGACGTCGGCGCCCCCACGATCTTCGCTGAGATACTCCGGAGAAATATCAAACGAATCGCGCAAGACTCTTCCGCCGTCGCGCACCAGCGTCGCACCGCAGGCAAATGGAACGAACATCCATTTATGCGGATCGAAGGTGATCGAATTTGCGAGCTCGATTCCTCGCAGTTTGTCTCTTTGCCGGTCTGAAAAAGCGAGGCCCCCGCCATAGGCTGCATCGACGTGAAACCAGCAGTTGTTCTCACGAGCAATCGACGCGAGTTCGGGCAATGAATCGATTACGCCGGTCGAAGTAGCGCCGGCCATTCCCACGATGCAGCAGGGAACGCGCCCTTTAGCTCGATCGTCATCGATCGCTTCGCGAAGTAAATCGAGCCGGATATGAAACCGCGCGTCGGTATCGATCTTCCGTAAGCTCTGTCGCCCCAGACCGAGAATGTCGACGCTCTTCTCCACAGAGAAATGACATTGTTCCGAAGCATAGACTATCAACTCACCCGCGGTGCGCATTCCGAGTCCAGTGATTCTGTCCGCTACGGAATCGCGGGCGCATTTCAAAGCAATCAGGTTCGCCTCCGAGCCGCCGCTTGCGAGGACGCCAAAAGCGCCCGGCCCGTAACCAAGTAACTCGCATAACCATCGGATTGCGCGATCCTCGATGAGCGCTGAGGTTGGACCGTTTCTCCAAGCGCCGGCATTTTGATTGAGGGCCGAACATAAGGCGTCGGCCCAGACGCCAATCGCGAGCGGCGTTGGATTAAACTGGCCGAAATACCGGGGGCTGGGAATCTGCATCGCATGCGGCGCCACGTCGCGAGCAAACTGGGCCAGAATATTTTCAGCAGCCATTCCATTAATCGGCAAAGGCTCATCGAATAGCGTCCGCAGTTCGGCTGGCGTTGCCGGTGAAGTCACGGGCGCAGAATCCAGTTTGGCGGCCTGATCGCTGATCAGTTTCGTTACCGCGCGGCCTAAAGATTCGTGCTGCTCTTTTAGTGATTCGCTGGTCATCTATTCGTTACAGAACCGGGAGCGGTAGCGACCGGATCGTTATTTGTCGTAATGTAACATGATCCGGTCGCTACCGCTCCGGGTTCTGTAACGAGCCGCCAAATGCCAGCATCGATTGAAAGGTTCCGCGCAGCGCTGGATGACAAATCCGCAGACTTCGGAATCCAACTCACAGACAGCGACATCGAGCGATTGAGCGACTACTACGCGCTCTTGCTGAAGTGGAACCCCCGGCTGCATCTGGTTGCGCCGTGCTCACCGGAAGAGTTTGCTACGCGTCACATTCTCGAGTCGCTCATGCTAATTCACCATCTGCCATTGAACGCCCGCATCGCGGACATTGGTTCGGGCGCGGGCCTTCCCCTCGTCCCGTGTCTAATTGTCCGACGCGATCTCTTCGTCACCTTAATAGAATCTTCGCAACGGAAGCTTGTTTTTCTTCGCGAAGCTGTCCGCCAAAGGAATAGCGGGACGCCTGCGCGTTTGATCGGAGCACGATTCGAGGTTACCCCTGTTCCGAAGGTGGAGTTCATCACCTGCCGCGCCCTGGATCGATTTCAAGAGATGCTTCCCAAATTAATCGATTGGGCGCCGACGAATTGCACACTACTGCTCTTTGCCGCCACAGCGCTCCGGAAACAACTCGAAACTATGTTTCCGCGGGCTAAGTCCGAGCAAATCCCGGCCTCTGCGCGGCGTTTCCTTGTCGAAGTCAATCTAAGTGCCCAAACCTAAAAACGGTTGATAGCAAAAGAGAAGCTGGCTTTTTTTTGGAAGCCCTATTCAATTATCGGTTTCTTTTCCTTGCAGTTTTTCTTCTTAGAGTACGCGGCGGACGCTGAAGTTTCACGTTTGGGTGACATTAGCGCATTCGACGCTATTTCAATTTCCGAAGAAAACGAGGGAGATGCAAATGCGATTTCTGACTAAGGTGACCTTAGGGCTGGCTGCTCTATTAATCTCGTTAACCATTGCACCGGCGACGAAGGCCGATTCGATCACGATCAATACCGGAGGATTTTCACTCACCGGCTTGGGCAACAACGGCGGCGGCGTCCCGGAGATGGACTCGCTGTCGGGAACAGCAACTTCCGCCGGTCACACGATAAATGGCTCCGGGAGCTTCATTGCGCTGTTGAATCCTTTGACCTTTACTACTGCCTTCACCGGGCATGGTTCCGAAGGAACATACAACTTTAACTTCGCCCAGGACGTGACGATAAACGGAGTGACGCAAACTCTGAACATCGTGGGCACGATAGACATTGGAACGTTCGTCGATACCGTTCACATTATTTCGTCTGACCCATTGACATTCGACTTTGGCACTTTCTCAGTCGACGTCAGTGTCTTGCCGACGAGCATCGACGGAATTGGCCCGGGCGAGTTCTGTGATTTTCTGAAGGCCCAGTTTGTCATCAACACGGAGCCAACCGCGACGCCTGAGCCGGCAACTCTCAGTTTACTGGGTCTTGGTCTGGCAGGTGTGGCAGCTAAGTTACGGCGACGCCGGAAGTCTTCGCAAGCTAAAATCACTTAACCGTTCCGCATCTCGTATAGCGCACTAACCTGCTGGTGCTGCGTAATAGTTTCTCCAGGCCGGAAGTCGCGAAATCTCCCCGCAACTCTTCGTGCGGATAGGTTCTTTTTGGCACCGATTTCCCACGCTCGTCAAGTACTTCGAAGCCAAGAGTTGAATCGAGGTCGATTCCACTTTTATACATGACGCCCTCATGGACAACCTGATTTGATGTATTCGTCAGGCTAACTTTGATCGAGACATCACTTCCGGCGACAACTGTAGGGCTTTCCGCGGTAATGGCAATCTTGAAAGGCGGATTATGAGGCTGCCGGCAAAGCGCAAGACTAACAATTCAGGGAGAAGCAATGGAGTGCCGTCACAGTTTGCTCGGCGAAAAACACTACTAACCCGCCATGATAAAAGCGCCTCTGAATAATAGATTAGATTGACGAGAAATATGTTAGCCCATCAAGCAATTCGCGGCTATGCGAGCCTATAAGCGTTGGCCCGGTATGCATTGACGTCGCACAGAACCGACAAACTTCGCGTTAGAGTCTGTGCTAGTTGGCAATGTATTTTTGCACAACAAGAAGTCTTTGTCGTCCTCTGGGATCAGTCTGGTGGGCAATGCGATCTTGAACGAATGGCGCCGCATCGTCTTTTAACACGCGCGTGACCACGTACGCCGCACATTGTCCAATCTGTTCGTCATCCGTTCCTTCCGCGCGCGATAGAACAGGATCAACTGAAGGCTGTCCGATTTTGATCAAAGCTCCGACGCTGGGGAAAAGATCTTCTTTCGGTTGAATCCTTTTCGTTTCCTTATAGAACACGCGTAGAGTGAGATGGTCGACCAAGAGTGGGATGGAGCCGCTGGATTGGAGGTCACCAAGCAGACCGATCGCTGTTTTTGCGGTCCCTCTTCGTTGTTCGTTGTCGGCAAACTCTCGGACGATGTTCTCGATTTGAATGATTGCACCCGGATTTTTCAAGACATCCTGCTTTCGCGCAAGCAGCGCCTTGGCGGCGTTCTCTCGTTGGTTTATATCATCGGACCTCAACTGAACCAAAAGAGTTTGCATTTCTTCATGCTTCGTACGGGCAACCAATAAACCAAAGACGCTAGCTATAACAACCAAGGCCAGAACCCCGACCGACAATGTTTTACTCATAACCGCCTCCTTCCAGCAAATGAACCACATGAGTGAGAATCGGGTCAACCAAGCAGCAGACGTCCTCACAAACAACTCTATTGAAGGTTCCATGTCAACCGCGTAGTCCCGTACGCGGCTTGATTATCACCGGTAACGTCAGGGGGATTTATGATCCCCCAACTAGATCCACTCGGCGACGCTATTTGCTGCATCGAAAACCTAACAAAGTATAGTCTGACTTGCGAAGAACGTATAAGCGCACCGCTTGGTACGTTTGCTCCTGTAGTAAAATCAGCTGAACAATTGACTAGGTTTCCGTTGCAGAGTACGGCAAAGGCTTTGAAGTTATTACGCGTACGCCTTATTTCGCCCTGCGGCGAAGTAGGCCTCTCGAGGCCGGGAGCATCGAGATCGTAAATCGTTCCATTTTGACTCGGGGTGTCATCTCTATATTGCGGGAAACTGGTGTCGTTGCCTGGGGGAATGGCAGTGTTAAAAGTCGCTTGGTCGATCGTCGACGTAACGTTACCGATCCAATCGTGGAATTCGTAGTCTCTTTCAAGCCTGATCTCAAAGTTCGGGTAGCTGAAATTCGAAGGATGCACGACCGCAGCGGCTTCATCTCCCCAACCAAATCGATCGGTGTAGGTTTGAAGTCCCAGCTGATCCCATCCGGCCACCGTGTGGTTTATGTAGTTACTCCTTTTGTCGTCATCCGCAGATACCTGACCTGAGAAAACAACGGTGGGCTGATCTGCCCAAACAACCGTGAACGTGGCTTGATCAGTCGCCGGGCTATCGCCGTCGGAGGCGACCTGTAGGGTGATGTCTCGCATTGAGCTACTAAAACCGGCGCCTTGAACGTAAAGCGATTTCGGGAGAGATGAGTTCGGAAACTTGTTATCCGTTCCATTGAAAGTAATCTCGGAACCGCCGCTGCTGGCAGTGAAGATCTTAACGTTTGTGCTACTTCTTGTGAGGGTTACGTTGCCTGCGTATGAGGTCGGTTGGGCTTGTTCAACCGTGATTTGTTGTCTTAGAGCATTGTTGCCATCCGAATTCAACACAACCAGTCCACCAATCGTAGACTTATCCGCATTGGCTACTCCACTAACGGTTATGCTCACGGTCACAGGCGGACAGTCCTCGGGTCGGAGCATCTGGCTGTCTTTGTCATTCGGCGTAACATCGTCGCCCGGCAGATACCCAATCGGGGCATCAGCGGGTACGAGCGCTTTGCCCGCTTCCTTGGTTTCCTTGATGGTCCTGATCACCGCCAAATACAATGTGCTCTTTGAGTACTTTTCCCACGGCGACCGCGCGTATGGCGATTCATCCTTCAGCACCGTGTTCATTTCGGAAGTTACGTTGTCTAAGATTTCCACACTAGCGAGTTTTGCCGACCGTTCTTCCTCAGTTTGGTACGATCCGAGTTTTCCCGGACTCGCGTGATAAAGAACCAACGCTCGATAGGTGCGTTGTTTTCCATTGAGACGTGCGGTGACCTGGTATGAGGTGTAAGCCGTAACGCTTGCGAAGCGCTCGCCACCACGCGCGAACATTTCCGCGATTGTCCTCGCGGTAATTGGCCTGGTTGGGTCTTCACCGATAGATACTGCGGGCTTCTTTTCATTTCCCAGACTATCCGCAGACTCATTGCGCTTCACTGAAGTAGTCCATTCAGCCGTATACGAAGCATGTGGAGGATCGCTACTTTTTGCTTTGCTCAGGTGATTCGGCGTAATCGTTAACACTTCACCGTCTCTGGGAGTTATCAGCTCGACTACCGGCTTGTTATAAACCTCGCCAATCGCGCCGGTATGAATCGCGCGCAATTCAAACGTCAGGTAGTCCTGGGGGTTGGCTTCTTTCTTATCCTTTTTTGACAGCTCCTTGACGGCCGCTGACTGATAACGCATCAGGCGTGCATAGACGTCGCGCACCAGTCTCTCCTCGGCGCCCATTTCTGCGTGTGGCGTCTGGGTGGACAAGTTCTGACGCGGCTTGCGATCGTCGGGCGAGCGCCGGCGACTACCTTCGTCTTGTGAGTGAGTGACCGATGACCAAATGCCAAGAATCGACAGCGCCACTATGGCAATGGTTGTTATCCTTTGCATCTTGTTCATCCGTTACCTTCCTTTCTCGCGGTCGCGCTCACCTCGGTCACTCAAAGACAACTGAAGACTTGGTCATCCCTGTTTGGTCCCGAAATTACTAGGGGATTATGCCGCCGCCGGGAGGTGGAATCACTTTGTGGATCTCTCGCAAAAAGTCGCGGGCAGACATGCCGCGGTATTTCAACACGACCGGATCGCTGAGGACCGTGTCCGCCGGATCGACTAGCCCGTTCGTCAGCGCAAACAGACCCTGGGTTTCAGAGGTCAATAAATACCCGTTGTAGACAGAGACTGCCGGTTTTGCCTTTAGGAAAAAGACATAAATCTGACCGTCTTGGGCATCTTTTGCACCCATCGAGAGCACGGCGGCTACTGCTCCATCCGGGAATTTATAACCACCGCCGGGCAGGCTCACGAGAATCGACCGAACGGAGGTTTTGAGCAATGGATTGGTCGGCAAGGTTCCTTTGAGCAACTCTTGCACCTTCACAAAATAGTCTTGCGTTATGAATCTTCCATCGGACCTTAGCATTGATCGATGGCCGATCGTCTTTCCAACGACGATGAGGTCGCTTCGGTTGGTCAGTTCGGCGACATTGGGATAGATCGTGCTGCGGTTGGGCTTGTATTTCAGCACGAATCTCCCCCCGTTTGTGATCGCGAGAGCATGGAGAGAGACACCGATCGGTTGTTGGGCGAACGAAGACCAACTCGCTACCCCAGCCGACCCGACGATGAAAAGTACCAATGCTGTTTTCCTCCACATGATAAACCTCCCCGAACCGAAATGTAATTGCTTCTCAGGTGCTCTTCCACTCAGGTTACTCTTCCATCAGCCAGCAATAATCGTATTCACAGCAGTATCCGTAGTCGTAATCGCAGTAGCATTCTCCCGTGTCCCAGCAGCTGCCGCCGCCACCGCCACCGCCACCGCCGCCTCCGGGATCACAATACTCGTCAGCGCTATAACAGAACCTCTTGGCCTCGTACCGAGTACTATAGACGGTGGTGCCATCCTGGCAGTACCGCGTATACTCTTCCGTCCAACAAGTGCAGTCTTGCCAATCGTAGCTCTCACAGTAGCTGCAATCGGTCTCACCGGATTGCCACGTCATTTGTTCGGGCCCGGGATTGCATGGAGCCGGCTGACAGGAGCAAGTGGCCGCGTCCCACGTTCCGCCGATAGAGGTACAATAAGCCTGTTGGGAACCATCCGGGTCACAACTGTAGTCGCAGGTGCAAGTGTAGTCGTCCCAATACCCACCGTTATTGATACACGCCCACCGGTCATCCGGATTGCAGCCGCACGTAGCGCAGTCCACATTTGAGCCGCAGCCTGACACGCAGTAGCAGGCGCCGTCGAGACACTCCCAGTGTGGATCCGTTTCACCCTGATTGACGCAGCACGACTGGCTACCATCGCATCCAGTCGTCGAGACCGTGTCGCGAGTTGCGGCGACGCTGTCGCGAACGGATGCTTCTTTTCCACTCTTATTCCGAATTCCCGCTGGTGCGCCATGCGCCAACCAGACGATTAGAACCAGCAACGCTAACAGAACAGATGCTCTTTTCATTTTGCCCTCCCGGACCAGGCAATTTTTCAACGGCAAGACTTAGTTAGGCTTTGATTTTGTTAAGAACCTCGGCTTCTCTTTCGGGACTCAGCCGGCCAATCCAGGCTTGCCTCACTTTTCCATTGCTGTCGACGATGATTAGGGTGGGGGTGCCTCTGACTCCGATAGAATTGAGCGTTGCCTGTCTTACGTCTTTGATCGGCACGCCCAACTTGTCGAGGTACTCTTTCCCCTTAACCATCTCCTGTGGAAAGACGGCAATCAGCCGCACGTCTTTTCTTTGCGACAATTCATTTGTTAGTCGCTGATAGAAGGGAGCGCTCTCGGTGCAGAAGTGACACTGATTTGAAAGCGCCAAGACCACGCTCTCATTCGTCTCGCTCCAATTAATGTCCGGCAGCGAAACCTCTGAGCCCTCCGCCGGCCCACGCGGTAGAGCCGCATTGTCAGTCGCAGCTTTGGAAGCGCTTTGCGTCACCGGCGAATTGTCGGACGGTGTTTGCTTGACCCCAATGGTGCCTGGGTGAATGAGATAGTTTTTGATCAGTACCGTGCCCCCAATCAGCGCTAACGCGATGATGGAGACGTTGGCGACGATCTCGATCGTCGTAGCGAATTTACTTTTCATGTTTTTCGCCTTTGCTTCGGACACAGATCCACCTTAACCTACCGACCGTTGGAGGCTACCTCTCCGAATGGTCCGTCAACGCTCTGTCGGCTGGTCTAAGCGCGACGAAAAGTCATCCGGAACTCGACGTTGCTAGCTAAGTTAACTATTTGGCGGAGATGCTACTCCCCAATAATCAATAGAGGGTTGCAGAAGGACGCCAAGAAACTTGTGAGATCGTTGCAGCTTTTGAGGCAAAGGTGAGCTTAGGGCGGGTGTGGCAGCGAGGTTGCGACGGCGGAAGTCTTCGCAATCTTGTTTGGCACCCAGCCGATGCCTACCTTCGCTCCGGCCTGGTAAGCCTTCCTCATAATCGGACTGAAAGGCACCGGAGGAAGGAACTGTCACACGCGAAGCGTTTGGACGAGTCGCCCGCCATTGTGGATCAGTGATATCAATCAACTCAGAATCGCTGACGTAGGGGGGCTTCATGTCCACCATCCAACTGTACTCCTCGATAACCGCGGATATGGATATTGCTTGTTCGAGTGGCCGAGATCCGCCTATACCAATTGTGATCCGGCCGCCCGGAGAGAGTGTCAATATTTCAAGCCTGACCCCGTTTGTTTTTGTCGTTTGCGCCAATACTTGCAGGTCTTAGCATCAAGGTCTTGAGGCTTTTGCATCGCGATTTGACACCGATGTGGCAGGCCCGCTGTCGGAGATGTTCTTGTTCACCTCGTTAACGATGCTTTCACGCTCGCCTCGATCGCTGACGTAGGCGTCCAAATACGTTTTAAGTTCGTTGGGGTCGTAAGGAGCTTGCGAAATACATATGGACGAGGTTCTTCCTGGCATTATTGCTGGCAGAGAGCAAAACTAACAACCAGGAAGAAGCAATAGAATGCCGTGAGAGTACTCGTGGCATTTTCGGTTTTATAGCAATGCTAATGTCTTGATTTCTCAAGCTTTTTAGCAAGTGCTTCTAGACGATTTGCTGCAACCGTGAGATGTTGGGTGGTCAAAGGCGTGGAGGATTTGGCAGCCGCGCTGCGCAAGTATTTCACTCCTTCCGATGGGTTTTCGCGAAAAATTGACTGCACTGCATATGTCGAATTGTCACTCTCGACCGAATCTGTTTCGTAGACTTCAATTACTCTTATGAGCGCCGGAAGAGCCGGCCTTCCAATCTGAAACAATGCGCTCGTAGCAGGATATCGATTGCCGGAAGTTACAGGCTGGATCTCTACGCCGATCCCATCGTTTCTCTCCCACCAAAAAGTCTGCCTGAAGGATAGCAGTTGTGTCAGATCGTCAATAGCCTCCGTGGCTCTCATGTCTCCGAGCCGCTGAATAGCTTTGATCACTTGCTGGGGATCGCTGCTTCGCAACTGTTCATTACGAACAACGTAAAGCAATCTGTTGATCTCCGCTTCTCGACTGGCTTGCATTTCAAATCCTGCTATTGTTTGTACCAAGCAGATTAGTATGACCAGACCAAGCTGTAAACATCTGAGATGGAATGAGCGAAGAATAGTCATCGTAACGGTCATTTCTGATCTTGGCCTCCAATTTTCTTCAATTATACGAAGACTCATTGCAGATTCCAACTGACATTCGTGAGCCCCGAACCAGCCATGTTGTCCCCCGGAATGTCGCTCTGCAGCACATCTCCGATGACGGTTTTCCTAATTGAGAGCCGTGAAAACCACTGCAAGTCATCCGAAACGCGCACGCCTCCATCAACCGTTGCCCACTGCCTATAATTTGTCCGAGCACGCAGAATGCTATCATTCGGATTGCTTGGACTGCTTAAACTTACGCCTGGTGCGTCAAGATCGTAGACCTTACCACCGGAACCCCCCGATTGGGGATCATCATCCCGAAAAGCGGGATCTGAAGCATCACCGTGCGTGCCCTCACTTCCGATGTTAATCTGATCGTTGTACAAACGAGCCCCAATCACTTCTCGGGTGAGGACGACAGGGAACGAGAAGTTTGCAGGAATTACTGTAGCAACGATCTCCACGTTGGTTCGCCACATCTGGGCCGCGGTTCCCGTGCTAAATCTCGTACCGAGACTTGTGGTGCCTATTGCGCTCGAATAATTCGCTTGGGCGGCATTGTCGGACGAGACGGAGTCACCGCTACTGCTCTTCAACGCCAGCGTTACGAGCAAGACTGTAAACCTTTCTGACGTAAGAACTACTGGATCCGAAACATCGCGCCTGGCTTCCAGTGCTATATTCGCGGCCGTGCTGCTTTCAGCAACACCTCTAATTTCTAGCGTCGTCGATTGGGTTATGGTCACCGTTGTGGAATCATTCGCCGTAAATCGGGCCAAGCCCGTCCCCGACAGAGTCGTAAGGCTCAGCGTAATCGAAGTATTAGCAGGATTGATTGTTACTTGGACCGTGTTCGTAAAACCTTTTCCTACGGCAGTGATCGAAGAGAAGAAGACCTGTACTGTAGAACAATCTGCGGCAATGCTCTGCATATCTGACTTATTTGGCGTAACATCATCACCCGGCAGATAGCCTATTGGCGCGTTCGCAGGTATCAGTGGCGTGCCAGCTTCTCTAGTCTCTTTGATTGTCCTCGCGACGGCAAGGTACAACGTGCTCTTTGAGTATTTGTTCCAGGGCGAGCGCGCGTACGGGGATTCGTCCTTCAGCACCGTGGTCATTTCCGAAGTCACGTTGTCTAAGATTTCTACACTAGCGAGTCTTGCCGACCGTTCTTCCTCTGTTTGGTACGCTCCAAGTTTTCCATTGCCAGCGCGATAAAGAACCAACGCTCGATACGTGCGTTGTTTTCCATTGAGGCGCGCGGTCACGTCGTATGAGGTGTAACTCGTAACGTTTGCGAAGCGCTCGCCGCCACGCTCCAACATTTCTGCGACCGTCCTCGCGGTACCTGGCCTGGTTGGGTCGTCACCAATTGTTCCCGGCTCCTTTTCGTTTCCAAAACTATCCGCAGACTCTTTTCGCTTCACTGAAGTAGACCATTCAGCCATGTACGAAGCGTGCGGAGGATCGTTACTTTTGTTTTTGCTCAGGTGATTCGGCGTGATGCTTAACACTTCGCTACCTCTGGGAGTCATAAGCTCGATTACCGGCTTGTTATAGATCTCGCCAATCGCGCCTGTGTGAATCGCGCGCAATTCAAACGTCAAATAGTCTTCCGGCTTGGCTGCCTTCTTGTTCGTTGTCGACAACTCGCCAACGGCTGCTGACTGATAGCGCATCAGCCGCGCATAGACGTCGCGAACGAGTTTCTCCTCGGGGCTCATTCCGGTCTGCGCGGGCGAGGGGCTACGTGCGCCGCCATCTTTTGCAATTGGCTGACCCTGATTTTGAGAGTGGGTGGCCGATGACCAAATGCCAAAACTCGACAGCGCCAGCATGGCAATG
>Ga0193747_1000318_pt1 | contig 17649 bp, 19 predicted proteins | sample L1m2metaG_FD_143048 | JGI IMG/M metagenome (GOLD analysis project Ga0193747, IMG submission 143048) | Soil microbial communities from a riparian zone of the East river system, Colorado, United States - L1m2 | ecosystem: Environmental > Terrestrial > Soil > Riparian zone | place: USA: East River...
CTTCGCCTCGCGCGCCTCCGCGACCTCGCGGCTCGAGCCGGTCGGCCCCATCACGAGGATCCGGACGAGCGAGAACTCGCGGCGCAGCTCGAGCCCCTCGGCGACTGTCGCGACGCAGAGCGCGCCTGCGCCCTCGTCGACGAGCGCGCCCGCGACGTCGACCGCGCCGTGGCCGTAAGCGTTCGCCTTGACGACCGCCCAGAGCTGCGAGCCGTCGAGCACGCGCAGCAGCGTCCGGGCGTTGCGCCGGACCGCGCCCAGGTCGACGGTCAGCTCAGACCGGTGCATCCTCACCTCCCGCGCCGCCCTGCTGGACGTTGCTGAGCCAGAGCTCGAAGAGCGGGTCGACGAAGACCGTCCGCCCGTTCTCCTCCTCGAGCTCGCCCTTCGCCAGCAGCGAGCGAACGGCGTAGTGCGCGCCCGACTTCTTCAGGTCCACGGCGCCGAGAGCGCGGGCGCCGTAGGGCGCCTCGGGGAAGAGCGCGACCGCCCGCAAGGCCCGTTGCTCGTTGGCCTCCAGCCCGCGCCAGAGGGCGTCGAACTCGGCGGCGACCTGGTTCCTCGTCCGCGCGAGCGCCGCCTGCCAGTCGTCCTCGTCCGCGGCCTTGCCGCGGGCGACCTCGTCCCAGAGCCGGTGCGCCAGCAGCATCGCCCGTTGCGGATGCCCCCGTGCGGTCGCGAGCAGCGCGTCGAGGACGCGGTCGGCCCCGCGCCTGGTGCGCGCGAAGCGCTCGGCGATGTAGGCCGCGATCTCGTCGTCGGGGAGGCGGCCGAGCCGCAGTGGCTCGGCCTGGCCGTAGAGCGGTCGTCCCTTCACGTCGAACAGCTCGCGCATCATCCCCGGCTCGGAGCCGCAAAAGATGTACGAGGCGACCTCGCCCTGGTGCTGGATGTGGCTGCGGAGGAGCTTGTCGAAGTCGCCGACCTTGACGATGTCCTGGAACTCGTCGAGCGCGACGAGGACACGCGAGCCGCTGCGCTCCGCGACGCGCTCCGGCAGGTCGAGGAGCGCGTGGAGCGCGGGCAGCGGGTCGGTCCGCGGCTCGAGCTGGAGCTTGACCGAGATCCCCGGCGCGCCCAGCGAGAGCCCGAGCCCGGTCGTGCGCAGGATGCTCTCGATCGTCTTGCGGATCGGGCCGTGCAGGTGGGCGTAGGCGCGCTCGATCCGGATCGTGACGTCGGCGTAGCTGAGCACGCCGTAGAGGTCGACGAGCACTGGCACGAGCTCGCCGCCGCGCTCGGCCTCGGCGAGCGCCTTGCGCAGGAGGCTCGTCTTGCCGAAGCGCCGCGGCGCGTAGAGGCGGACGTAGTGCCCGCCGCCGGCCAGCGAGAGCAGCTGGCGGATCTCCGGCTCGCGGCCGAGCACGTCCTCGGGCGCGACCGGCCGCGAGTAGACGAACGGGTTGATGTCTCCGGCCACGTCCTCACGCTAGCAAGCTGGTTCGACGGAACTGAACCAATCGGTTCGAATGGACTGAACCGGTTCAGCGGTCGAGCACGAGCGGGAGCGCGCCGATCAGGTCGCTCGCGACGGCGCCGGCCTGCGGGACTTCTCGCGAGGCGAGCTGGTGGGCGATCGCTGCCGCCGCGGCCGCGAGGCGGGCCTCGAGCCCCTTCGCCAGGAAGGCCGCGACGATTCCGGTCAGGACGTCGCCGCTGCCGGCGGTGGCGAGCGCCGGCGTGCCGAGCGAGCAGACCCAGACGCCCTCGCCGGGCGCCGCGACCAGCGTGTCGGCGCCCTTCAGCAGGCAGACGCAGCCAAAGCGTTCCGTCGCGCGCCGGGCTGCCTCGAGCCGGTGCGCGGCGACCCAGCTCGACTCCTCGCCGAGCAGGCGCGCCAGCTCGCCTTCGTGCGGCGTCAGCACGGTCGGGTTGTTTCGCTCGAACGGCTCGAGCCCGAAGAGGCCGTCGGCGTCGACGACCACCGGCACGTCGAGCTCGGCCAGCAGCCGCGCGACGACCTCGTGCGGACCGTCGCCCCGTCCGAGCCCCGGCCCGAGCGCCACCGAGCCGGCCTTCTGGGCGAACTCGGCGATCGGCTCGACCGCGCGAGGCGAGATGCGGCCCTCGTCCTCCGGGCAGGCGAGCTTGACCGCCTCCAGCAGGCGCTGTTCGAAGATCGGCATGGTCGAGGCGGGTACCGCAACCGTGACGTAGCCAGCGTCCGCGCGGAAGGCCGCCTCGGCGGCGAGGCTCGGCGCACCGGTCAGCCCGCCCGAGCCGCCGACCACGAGCACCGTCCCGGCGGTGTACTTGTTCTGGTCGGCCCGCTTGCGGGGCACCCGCCCGAGGATCTCGGCCGTGACCAGCCGGTGCTCCGTCTCCGCGTGCTCGAGCCCGATGTCGGCCACGACCACCTCGCCCGCGTGGAAGCGACCCGGTGCGACCTCGAGCCCGACCTTGCGCCCGTGCATCGTCACGGTCACGGTGGCGTCGACACAGGCGCCGGCGACCTCGCCGGTGGAGGCGTCGACGCCGGAGGGCAGGTCGACCGAGACCACCGGCGCCCCGGCCGCGTTGATCGCGGCGATCTTGCGCGCGGCGTCCTCGCGCGGCTCGCCGTGGAAGCCTGTGCCGAAGAGCCCGTCGAGGATCACGTCGGCGCCCTCGACGTCGTCGCTCACGACCGCCTCGCGGCCCGCCGCGGCGATCACGTCGACCGCGATCCGCCCGTCACCGCCGTTTGCGCCCTTGCCGCAGACTGCGACGAACCGCCGCGCGTTCGGGAAGCGCCGCATCGCCTCTTCGGCCACGACCCGGCCGGCGCGCGCCATCAGCTCGTCGACGTCGTAGCCCGCCTCGGCCTGCTTCATCTCCTCGGCGGTGTAAAGGGGCTCAAGCATCGGCGACGAGGGCCACCGCCTGGGCGAGCTCGCGCGAGTGGGTCATCGAGAGGTCGATCTCCCCCGCGCCCACGCGTTCGGCCCACGCCTTCGTCTTCCCGCTCAGCGTCACGCGCGGCTTCGGCCGGCCGGCGATCTCGACCTCGTGCCAGTTGAAGTTCATGCCCGAGCCGAGCGCCTTGCCGACGGCCTCCTTGCCCGCAAAGCGCGCGGCGTAGTGCTGCGGCGGGTTCGGCTTGGAGTCGCAGTAGGCGCGCTCCGCCTCGGTGAAGCAGCGTTCGCGGAAGCGCGCATAGCGGGCGAGCGAGCGCCGGATCCGCTCGATCTCGATCAGGTCGACCCCGACTCTCAGTGTTCCTCCAGCCAGGCCGGAAGCCCGGCGATCGAGTCGATCACGCCATCCGGCTTGACGGTCGCCTCCTCGAGCTCCTCCTCGCGGAACTTGCCGGTGCGGACGAGGACGCTGCGCAGGCCGAACGCGGTGGCGCCGCCGATGTCCGCCTCAACGTCGTCGCCGACCATCCAGGTCTGCCCAGGCTCGTAGTCGAGCGCCTCCAGCGCGGCGGCGAAATAGGCCGCGCTCGGCTTGCCGAGCACGGTCGCCTCGGTCTCGGCCGCGTACTCGAGCCCCGCGACGTACAGGCCTGCGTCGAGCATGGCGCCGCGCGAGGTCTGCCACCAGCGGTTCTTGTGCAGGCAGTAGAGCTCGGCGCCCTCCTGCAGCTCGGCGAAGGCGCGCGCGAGGTTGTAGTAGCTGAACACGCGGTTGGTCTCGTAGCCCTCGTCGGCGCCGCCGAGAAGCACGGCGTCCGCTCCCTCGCCGACGAGCTCGATGCCCTCGAGGTCCTCGACGATCGCGGGCATCGTCAGCGCCAGGACGCGCTTGCCGGCCAGCGCGTGCGCGGCGGCGATCGGCGTCGTCTGCAGCTCCTCGTCCTCGAGCTCGACCCCGAACGAGCGGATCTCCGCGGCGAGCGCCTGCCGCGAGTGCGTCGTGTTGTTCGTGACGAATCGCAGCGTGTGGCCGGCCTCGCGCAGCTTCGCGATCGCCTTGGCGCCGCCGAGGATCGGGTGCCCCGACACGTGCAGCACCCCGTCCACGTCCAGGAGAATGGCGGCCATGGAGCGCGAGTCTATTCAGGTCACACGGTCGGTCTCTATCCCCCGCTCGGAGATCGAGCTGCGCTTCTCGCGCTCCAGCGGGCCGGGCGGGCAGCACGCGCAGAAGAGCGACACGCGGGTAGAGGCGACCTTCGACGTCGAGGCTTCGCCGTCGCTGACGGAGGCGCAGAAGCGGCGGGTCCTCGCGCGGGCGGGACCGGTCATCCGGGCGGTCGCCCAGGACGAGCGCAGCCAGTGGCGGAACCGCGAGCTCGCCACCGAGCGGCTGGTCGAGGCGCTACGCGAGGCGCTGAAGGTGCCGCGCCGGCGGCGGCCGACGAAGCCGAGCCGCGCGGCGGTCGAGCGCCGGCTCGAGCAGAAGCGCCGCCGCAGCGAGCTGAAGCGCCGGCGCCGGGAGCTGGACTGATGCTGCTGTTCGACCACGGAGCGGCGGCGCTCGATGCGTTCGTCGTCGCCATGATGCTCGGCTCGTTCGTGGCGCTCGGCGTGATCTGCTGGATCTTCTGGAAGGCGAAGAAGCGCGACGACGCCGAAGAGGCCGCTAGGCGGCAACCTCCGCCCGGCGGATGAAGTCGCGGACGAGCGCGAGCGTCTTCTCCGGCTGCTCCGCCTGCGCCATGTGCGAGCTCTCCTCGAGCACGACGTACTCCGAGCCGGGGATTGCGTGGTGCGCCGCCTCGGTGCAGGCCGGCGTCACCTCGTCGTAGCGGCCCGAGAAGACGAGCGTCGGCGCCTGGATCCTGCCGAGCAGCGGCGTGATGTCCCAGTCCTTGATCGTCCCGATCACGTGGAACTCGCTCGGCCCGTTCATCGCGTGGTAGACCTCGGGATTCGCGTCGAGGAGCTGGAAGCACTCGACCAGCCAGTCGGGCCAGGGGTCGGCGCGGCAGACGTGCCGCCGGTAGAAGACCATCGCCGCCTCCTCGTACTCGGGAGAGTCGGTCGTGCCCGCCTCTTCGTGCCGCCGCAAGGTGGCCTCGACCTCGGGCGGCAGCTCGGAGCGCAGGCGGGCAACCTCGGGCATCCAGTCCGGCACGCTCGGCGGCGAGCTCTCGACGATCAGCGAGACGAGCCCTTCGGGCTGCTCCGAGGAGTACTGCATCCCGAGCATCCCGCCCCAGGAGTGGCCGAGGACGTGGACGCGCTCGAGGCCGAGCGCCTCGCGCACGACGCCGACCTCCTCGACGAACAGCTCCGGCGTCCAGACCGACGGCTCGTGCGGCTCCTCCAGCCCCGAGTTGCCTGACCCGAGCTGGTCGTAGAAGACGACGCGCCGCTCGTCCGCCAGCGCCTCGTAGGGCTTCAGGTGCAGCCAGTTCGCGCCCGGCCCACCGTGCAGGCAGAGGAGCGGCAGGCGCGCCGGGTCCTCGTCGCCGGCCGCGACCGACCGGTACCAGGTGCGGCCGCCGCGGAACGGGACGAAGCCTTCCTGGACGCGGTCGGCGACGGCCACGCCGGGATCTTCCCACAACTTCTTACGTCCGCTTACCGAGGCCTTACAGGCCGCACATCGGCCCATGACACCTCGGAGCGACCATGAGCGTGAAGTCACCATCGACCAGGAGGATCAAGATGAGACGGCAGCTTCTCCCCCTCGCGCTCGTTGCTCTCGCCGTCCTCGCAGCGGGCGCCTCGAGCACCTTCGCCGCTCGGAACGGCGGCGGAGCGCTCTTCATCTTCAACGGCCATCTGATGGCCGATGCCGGCAACTCGCCGACGCTCTACGTCGACATCTCGGGCGGCAACCGGATCGCGCTCAAGAAGCTCGTCGGCCAGGGCAAGAGCCAGCAGTTCGCGGTCGGCAACAACACGCAGTACATCCGCTGGACGAACGGCGTGCCGACGGTCGTGCCCGAGTCGAACCTCGTGGCCGGCGACCGCGTCAGCGTCCGCGTCCGCTCCCCGCGACGGTCGTCGCTGGCGCAGATCGAGGCGACTGCGGCCGGCCGCGTGGCCGATAGCGGGCCCAACGCGGGCTTCGCGCACAAGCCGCTCTGGCTGTTCATCGGCAAGCTCGACGGGCCGGCCTCGGGCGGCCACCTGACGCTGCACATCGCCAACGGCAACCAGCGGGCGCTGCAGCGGATGCTCGGGCAGCCGCTCGACCAGACGTTCAGCTACGACGCGCACACCATCTTCGTGCTCTGGCAGGGCGGCGTCCCGACGCTGATCTCGCCCAGCCAGCTCGTCGTCGGCGACCGGATCTCGGTGCGGATCCGCGCACGCGCTTCCGCCTCGCTCGGGCAGGTCGAGTCGGTTCCGGCGAACCACGTCGGCGACCACGAGCCCGGCAACTAAGTCGCAGTACCCCTCCCCCAAGAGAGAGGCCGCCGTTTGGCGGCCTCTCTCGTAGCTAGGGTCCAGAACGGATGCGGCTACTTCGCGGGTCCTTCGGCGGCGGCCGCGACCTAGCGGTCGATCTCGGCACGGCGAACACGCTCGTGTTCATCCGTGGGCAGGGGATCGTGCTCTTCGAGCCGTCGGTGGTCGCGTTCTCGGAGGAGACCGGCGAGGTGCAGGCCGTCGGCTCGGAGGCACGGAGGATGATCGGACGGACGCCGGCGACGATCCGCGCGATCCGGCCGCTGAGGCACGGCGTGATCGCCGACTTCGAGATCACGGAGCAGATGCTGCGCCACTTCATCCGCAGGGCCGGTGGGGGCCGCTTCTCGTTCGCGCGAGTCGTCCTCTGCGTCCCGAGCGGGATCACCGACGTCGAGCGGCGGGCGGTCGACGAGGCCACGCGCTCGGCCGGCGCGCGCTCCGTGTACCTGATCGAGGAGCCGATGGCCGCGGCGATCGGAGCGAACCTCCCGGTCGGGGACGCCGTGGCGAGCATGGTGATCGACATCGGCGGCGGCACGACCGAGGTCGCGGTCATCGCGCTCGGCGGGATGGTCGTCTGGGAATCGATCCGCGTCGGCGGCTACGAGATGGACGACGCGATCGCGGACTACGTCAAGAGCGCCCACAAGCTGCTGATCGGGCAGGAGACGGCTGAGGCGGCCAAGATCGCGGTCGGCTCCGCGTGGCCGGTCGAGGAGGAGCTGGCCGACACCCAGGTCGCCGGGCGCGACCTCGTCACCGGCCTGCTGCGCCGCGTGACGCTCGGCGCCGACGAGGTGCGCCGGGCGCTGGAGCAGCCCGTCGCGCGGATCGTCAGCGCCGTCAAGGACACGCTCGAGCGGACGCCGCCCGAGCTCGCGGCCGACCTCGGCGAGCGCGGCATCGTCCTCGCCGGCGGCGGCTCGCTCCTGCGAGGGGTCGGCGAGCGGCTGCGCCATGAGGTCGGCCTGCCGGTGCAGCTGGTCGAGTCGCCGCTGACCTGCGTCGCCGAAGGTGCCGGCCGCAGTCTCGACGAGCTCGAGACGCTGGAACGGGCCGCGAAGGCCCAACGCCGCTCGCGACGCTGACTTTCGTACCCCGAACGGGGGATTTTCGCCGCAAATCCGCAAGGTTTCGCCGCAGCCGGGTATCTCCAGGGCATGTCGCCGCAACCACCGGTCAGAGTTCTGATCGCAGACGATCATCTCCTGTTCGCGGAAGCGCTCGAGCTCACGCTCGCCGCCGACAAGCGCGTCGAGGTCGTTGGCAGGGCTCCCGACGGCAAGAGCGCGGTCGAGCAGGCGGGCTCGCTCCGGCCCGACGTGATCCTGATGGACCTTGACATGCCGCTGGTCGACGGGATCCAGGCGACGCGCACCGTCCGGCGCTTCATGCCCGGCTGCCGCGTCGCCGTACTGACCGCCTCGCTCCTGCCCGAGGACGCGCTGCGGGCGCGGGCGGCCGGCGCCGCCGCCTATCTGACCAAGGGCTGCTCGGCGCACGACCTGCTCGAGGCCGTCCTCGAGCTCGGCTATTGCAATCTCGCCCAGGAGTCACACACTGAGAGCGAGGTCGTCGCCCAGACGTGAACTCACTGCCGGCCACCAATCTCGAGGCCGAGCTCGGGTCGCTCTTCGAGCGGCACTCGGGCCGGATCTTCGGCTACTGCCTACGCCGCCTGCCCAACCGCGAGGAGGCGGAGGACGCCGTCCAGCACACGTTCCTGAACGCCTACCGTGGGCTGCGGCAGGGAGTCGTGCCCCGGTCGGAAACCGCGTGGCTGTTCAAGATCGCCGAGAACGTCTGCCGCGAGCGACGCCGCTCGGCCTGGCGGCGGAGCCGGATCGAGAGCGCCGCCGACCCGGACGGGCTCGCGAGCATCGCCGCCGCGCCGGAGCGCTCCCACGACGAGCTGGCCGGGCTCGCCGACGCGCTTGCAGAGCTGCCGCCGAACCAGCAGCGCGCGATTCTGCTGCGCGAGTGGCAGGGGCTCTCCTACCGCGAGATCGCGGGGGAGCTCGGCGCCTCAGAGGCCGCCGTCGAGACGCTTCTCTTCCGCGCCCGGCGCTCGCTGGCGCGCAAGCTCGACCGCTCGCGCGGCAAGACGTGGGGCCTGAACCTCGGCGGGGCGCTCACCTGGGGCAAGTCGCTCTTCGGCGGTGCCGCTGCCAAGATCGCGGCCACTGCGGTCGTGGTCGCCGGCGTGGCGGTCGCCACCCCGGCCATGCGGCACGACCTCGCGCAGGCGCTCATCCTGACGAAGCACCATCCCGCCCGGCCCAGCTCGCCGGCCTCGAGCCCGACCCACTTGAGCGCCAGGGTCCCGGTGGCCGGAGCACGCGACGACGCGGTGCTGTTGACCGGGGCGAAGAAGCTTCGGAACCGCGCTCATGTCGTCCAGCCGCCCACTTCCACCGGCCAGCCTCCTGCGGGCACCGGCCTGCCGCCGGTCTCGCCGCCCGCCACGGCGCCGCCGCCTCCGCAGCCGCCCGCCCCTCCGGCGCCCCCGGCGCTGCCGCCACCTCCGACGCTTCCCCCGCCGCCGACGATCCCGCCGCTGCCGACGCCGCCGCCGGTCAGCGTTCCGCCCGTGCCGCCTCTGCCACCCCTCCCGCCCGGCCTGCCGAAGCTGCCGTAGTCAGCCAGAGCAGCGCGAGCGCGACCAGCGTGAAGACGATGTTCAGCGCCGTCGTGTAGTTCCACGAGACCCCGCGGTTCGCGATCGAGTCGATCGAGGGCCGGTGCTGTGGGATCAGCCCGGCCCAGCTGAAGATCCCGTCGACCGCGAGCGCCGCGAGCACCATCGACCCGAACATGACCGCCACCAGCCGCGCTGCCAGACGGCGGCCGTAGTAGCGGGCGTAGATCACGATGAGCGGGATGATGATCAGGTCGGCGTAGATGAACGCGATCACGCCGGCGAAGGAGATCCCGCCGGCCCAGAGCACCGCCGCCAGCGGGATGTTCCCGACCGAGCAGACGAACGAGAGCACGGCGACCACCGGCCCGATGAGCACGTTCTCGAGCAGCTGCCCCGCCCCGCCCGTGTGCGTGAGGAAGAGCGAGTTGAGGACATGGAGGGGTAGCAGCGAGACGAAGCCGGCGATGAGGAAGCCGCCGACGATCTCCTTCCAGAGCATCTTCCAGTCGTGCCGGAAGTTGCGGGCGACGTCCCGCCAGGCGTCGAGCGAGCGCCACGGCGAGCCGCCGGCGGTGTGGTGCACGTGGCCGGCGTCCGCGGCGAGCGCGTGCTCGCGGGCGCGCTCCTCCGTCCGCCGCGAGACCAGGAGCCGCAGGGCAAGCCACATCAGGCAGATCAGGATCAGCCCGCCCACGAACTCCGCCAGCGTGAACTGCCAGCCGATGAAGACCCAGATCACGATCCCGATCTCGAAGACGAGGTTGGTCGAGGCGAACTGGAAGGCCATCGCCGCCGGCAGGCTCGCGCCCTTCTGGAAGGTCGACTTCGCGATCGCAACCGCCGCGTAGCTGCACGACGACGAGGCAGCGCCGAACCCGGTCGCGAGCGCGGCCGACCGCAACCCGCGCCCCCCGAGCAGGCGCTCCATCCCGTGCCGCGGCGCCCAGGCCTGCACGATCCCCGAGAGCAGGAAGCCGAGCACAAGCGCCCACCAGACCTCCCACGCCATCTGGAACGCGTTCCAGAGCCCCTGCCCGATCTGATCGAGCACGTCCACGCGCCGAGCGTAGTCGCCGCTACTCGACGGTGACGGTCTTCGCCAGGTTGCGCGGCTGGTCGACGTTCAGGCCGCGCAGGCGGGCGATCCGGTACGCGAGCAGCTGCAACGGAACCACGGCGAGCACCGACTGCAGGAAGGCCGGCGTCCTCGGCACGTAGATCACGTCGTCGGCGTGGTGCTGGATGTCCTCGTTGCCGTCGGTCGCGATCGCGATCACGTGCGCGCCCCGGGCCCTCGTCTCCTGGATGTTCGAGACGATCTTCTCGTAGATCACCTTCTGATCGGTCGCGACGCAGACGACCGGCGTGCCCTCCTCGAGCAGCGCGATCGGCCCGTGCTTCATCTCGCCGGCCGAGTAGGCGTCGGTCGGGATGTACGAGATCTCCTTCAGCTTGAGCGCGCCCTCGAGCGCGACCGGCAGGCCAATGTGGCGGCCGAGATAGAGGAAGAACGGCTTTTCGTAGACTCGTTGCGCGATCTCCTCGACCGGGTGGTCGCCGTCCAGGAACTGGGAGATCTTGTCCGGGAGCTCGTAGAGGCGGTCGAGGATGAACTCGACCTCGTTCGGCTCCAGCGTGTTGCGCACCTGCGCCAGCTTCAGCCCGATCAGCGCCAGCAATGCAACCTGGGCGGTGAAGGTCTTCGAGGCGGCGACGCCCACCTCGAGGCCACAGCGCGTGTAGAGCACCGCCTCGGCCTCGCGCGTGATCTGCGAGCCCATCAGGTTCGTGATCGCGACCGTGCGCGCGCCGAGCTCGCCGGCGAGCTTGATCGCGTTGATCGTGTCGCGCGACTCGCCGGACTGCGAGATCCCGATTACGAGCGTGTCCTTCGAGAGCACCGGGTTGCGGTAGATCCACTCGCTCGCGATGTCGGGCTCGACCGGCAGGCGCGCCCACTCCTCGATCATGTAGCGGCCGACGACGCCCGCGTGGTACGAGGTGCCCGCGGCCACGACGACGATCCGGCGCAGGTTTTGGAGCTCGGTCTCGGTCATGCCCAGGCTCTCGAGCACGAGCTTCCCGTGCCGCACTCGGTCGCCCAGCGTCTCCGCGACGGCCTCGGGCTGGTCGTAGATCTCCTTGAGCATGAAGGTCTCGAAGCCGCTCTTCTCGGCCGCCTCGAGGTCCCAGTCGACCTCGATCGTCTCGCGCTCGACCTCGCCGTTCTCGACGTCGAGGAAGCGCGCGCCGGCCTCGGTGATCGAGACGACCTCGCCGTCCTCGATCAGCTGGATCTTGCGCGTCTCGGAGATGAACGCGGCCGCCATCGAGGCGAGGAACATCTCGCCCTGGCCGACGCCGACGAGCAGCGGGCACTGCAGCCGCGCGCCGACGAGCTCGCCCGGGTGGTCGTGGTGGACGGCGACGAAGGCGAAGTGGCCCTCGAGCTCGCGGTAGGCGGCGCGGACCGCCTCGGCCAGGTCGCCGTCGTAGTGGCGCTCGATCAGGTGCACGACCACCTCGGCGTCGGTCTCGGTCTTGAACGTGTGGCCGTCGGCCTCGAGCGACTCCTTCAACTCGCGGAAGTTCTCGACGATCCCGTTCAGGACGATCGCGATCTCGCCGTCGTCGCAGCCGCTCAACGGGTGTGCGTTCTGCATGGTGACGGCGCCGTGCGTCGCCCAGCGCGTGTGGCCGAGCCCGGTTGTCGCCTGCGAGCCGTTCGAGCCCGCGGTTTCCTTCAGGACCTGGAGGTTGCCGACGGCGCGCACGTAGTCGAGGCGCGCGTCCTCGCGGAGCGCGAGCCCGGCGGAGTCGTAGCCGCGGTACTCGAGGCGCTCGAGGCCCTGGAGCAGAAGGTCCTTACAGGGTCTGGGGCCGACGTAGCCGATGATCCCGCACACGCAAAAACCTCCCTAGAAAACGCGAAAGGCCCGGCTGCTCCCCCGTCCCTTCGTCGAGGCGGGTCAGCCGAGCTCTCGTGTTACGAGAGCGGAAATGGTAGCACAGGCTGTTTCGGCTTCAGGGCTCGTTTCGGCCTCTGCAAGCACCCGAATGAGGGGTTCCGTGCCGGAGGGCCTGACCAGCACGCGGCCGTGGCCATCGAGCTCGGCGTTCAGGCGCTCGACCGCCTCGACGACGCTCTCCGGGAGCTCCCGGCCGGCCACCCGAATGTTGGCAATGGCCTGCGGCATCCGGGGCATCACGGCGGCCGCCGTCTCGAGCGTACGCCCCTCGAGAGCCCGGCAGAGCAGCAGGCCGGCGACCAGGCCGTCGCCGGTCACGTGGCCGTTCAGGTAGATCAGGTGGCCCGACTGCTCGCCTCCGAGGACACCGCCCTCGCGCTTCAGCGCTTCGAGCACGTAGCGGTCGCCGACGTCGGTCGTCACGACTTGGATCCCGCGCTCCTCCGCGAGCTTGTGGAGACCGAGGTTCGTCATCACCGTGACCGCGACCAGGTCGACGCCGAGGTGCAGCATCAGGATCGCGAGGATCTGGTCGCCGTCCACGGCTTGCCCGCGCGCGTCGACCGCCAGCATTCGGTCGCCGTCCCCGTCGAACGCGATCCCGAGGTCGGCGCCCGACTCGGTGACGGTCTGCTGCAAGGCCCTGAGGTCAGTGGCGCCGTAGCCGACGTTGATGTTCGAGCCGCTCGGATCGGAGCCGATCGCAGTCACCTCGGCGCCGAGCTCCTCGAAGGCCCTCGGGGCGATTCCGGAATAGGAGCCGTTGGCGCAGTCGACCACGACGCGCAGGCCGGCGAGGTTGGAGCCGAAGCGCTCGACGATGTGCTCGAGGTAGCTCTCGGTCGCGACGTCGACGTGGTCGGACCGGCCCGGCTCGGCGGCCGGCGGCTCGTCCAGCAGCGCCTCGATCGCCTCCTCGGCCGCGTCGGTCAGTTTCTGTCCCTCGGCGTCGAAGAGCTTGACGCCGTTGTACTCGGGCGGGTTGTGCGAGGCCGAGATGACGACACCGAGGTCGAGCGCGAGCAGGGCAACCGCGGGGGTCGGGAGGATGCCCGCCAGGACGGCGTTGCCCCCGGCCGAGACGACGCCGCGGGCGAAGGCCTCTTCCAGCTCCAGGCCCGACTCGCGCGTGTCGCGCCCGAGGAAGACGCGGCCGCCATCAGACCAGATCGTCGCCGCGCGGCCGAGCCGCTCGACGAGATCCGTGGTCAGGTCCTCGCCGACGACGCCACGGACCCCGTCGGTCCCGAAGTAGCGGCGCGCCAAGTTAGTGCCACTCCCAGCAATGGACAGCCATCACTGGCAGTGGCACTAGCGCTTCGAGAACTGCGGCGCCTTGCGGGCCTTGTGGAGGCCGGCCTTCTTGCGCTCGACGATTCGCGCGTCGCGCGTCAGGTAGCCGGCGCGTTTGAGCGGGATGCGCAGCTCCGGGTCGGCGTCGACGAGCGCGCGGGCGATCCCGTGCCGGACGGCGCCGGCCTGGCCGCTCGGACCGCCGCCCTGCACGCGCACGCGCAGGTCGAACGTTCCCTCGACGCCGGCGACCTTCAGCGGCGCCAGCGCCAGCTCGCGGTGCGCGGCGCGCGGGAAGTACTCCTCGATCGTGCGGCCGTTGAACCAGGTCGCCCCGTCCCCGGGCTTGAGGATCACGCGCGCGACCGACGTCTTGCGCTTGCCGGTGCCGCGGTACTGCGCCAGCTCGCTCACTGCGTCAGCTCCAGCTCGGACGGCGCCTGCGCCTCGTGCGGGTGCTCGGGGCCGGCGTAGATCTTCAGCTTCTTGATCTGGGCGCGCGAGAGGCGGTTGCGCGGGAGCATGCCCTTGACCGCCTTGCGCAGCACCTCGGTCGGCCGGCGCTCGAGCTCGTCGCGGAGCGGCCGGCTGCGCAGGCCGCCGGGATAACCGGAGTGGCGGTGGTACATCTTGTCGTCCAGCTTCTTGCCGGTGACCGCGATCTTCTCGGCGTTGACGACGACGACGAAGTCGCCCGTGTCGACGTGCGGGGTGTACTCGGCCTTGTGCTTGCCGCGGAGCGTGTCCGCGATCTGCGTAGCCAGACGCCCGAGCGTCTTCCCTTCGGCGTCGACGAGGTACCAGCGGCGCTCGACCTCGCCAGGCTTTGCGTTCCAGGTCTTTTGCATAAAAAGCGGCGAACTCACCGTCCGCCGGGGCGGAATCGTAGCAGCCCGGTCTGGAATTCCGCCGCGCCGCCGTGGCTCGGGTGCCGCACGTACGGAGCGCCGAGCGCCGCCTCCGCGCAGCGGCCGACTGCGATCACGCGGCGGCCTTGGGCCAGCTCGCGGGCGAACGGAAGCCCGGCCTCGATCTCGGCTGACCCCGGCGGCCGGTTCGAGGTTGCGCTGCCCGGATGGGTGGGCACGACGTTCCACAGCAGCACGCTCTCCTCGAGGCCCAGCTCGGCGAGGACGCGATGGACGATCGTCGCGCTCGCCTCCGCAGGGCCGCGGCCGGTGAGCTGCCGCTCGGAGGTGAAAGGGATTCCGGAGATGCGAGCGCCGCGATAGCCGGCCGCCTCGCCGACGAGCAGCAGCGGCGCGTCCTGCCGCGCTTCGAGGTAGGCGCGGAGCCGCTCCCTCCGCGCGGCTGCGCCATCCCCGTCACGATAGAAGTTGAACGTGGCGCCAATCCTGGCGCGCGCGAGCCGCTCAATGAGCGTAGGCTCGACGGAGCTCATCAAGGAGCGGAGGTGCCGGCTCTGCCGGCGCCGGTAGCGGAAATGAGCTCTTCCATCAGCATCCGCACTCTGACGGACGGCGGCCAGCCGGCGCTGGAGGTTGCGCAACTCGTGGCCGGGTTCCTCGGCGAGGCTCAGCGCTCGCTCGACCTGGCGCAGTACGACCTCAACCTCCGGCCGGAGACCGCGGCTCTGGTCGGCGGCGCGCTGAAGGACGCCCACGCGCGCGGAGTGGCGGTGCGGATCCTCTACAACGTCGACTCGGCGCGGCCGATCCCGGTACCGCCGCCGCCCGAGCCCGACGTGGCGCTGATCTCGTCGCTGGGGGTTCCGGCGAAGGCGGTCGCCGGCGTGCCGGACCTGATGCACCACAAGTTCGTCGTCCGCGACCGGGAGGCGGTGCTGAGCGGGTCGACCAACTGGACCGACGACTCCTGGTCGCGCCAGGAGAACGTGGTCGTCACCGTGGCGTCGAAGGAGCTCGCGCACGCGTTCACGCTCGACTTCGAGGAGCTGTGGAAGGACGGCGACGTCGAGCACAGCGGCTTCGTCGAGCCACGGCCGGTCGAGGTGGACGGGCTGCGCGTGCGGCCCTGGTTCACGCCGGGGTTCGCGGACGCGCTGACGCACCGGCTCGCGAAGAAGATCGGGCACGCGCAGCGGGTGCGGATCTGCTCGCCGGTGATCACGTCGGCGCCGGTTTTGGCCACGCTCGCGCAGCGGATCGCGGACGGGCACGGCGACATCGCGGGCTGCGTGGACGCGACGCAGGTGGACGAGGTGATCCGCCAGTGGCAGGTGGACGGGAACGTGTCGTGGAAGCTGCCGCTGCTCAGGCAGGTAATGGCCGGTGACTTCTCCGGCAAGAACTCGACGCCGTGGGCGCCGGGCAGCCTGCACGACTTCATGCACGCGAAGCTCGTGGTCGCCGACGACGTGGTCTTCGTCGGGTCGTTCAACCTCTCGCACTCGGGCGAGCAGAACGCGGAGAACGTGCTCGAGATTCCCGACGCCGAGCTCGCGGGGCGTTTGAGCGCGTACGTGGACGAGGTGCGTCGGCGGTACCCCGCCTACAGCGCCCAAGCCGATTCTGCCGCGTAGACCCGGGCCGTGGCGGCCGGAGTAGGCTGGCGCGAAACGGCGAGGAGGAGGTGCGCGATGGAAGCGGAGCAGACATTCGTGGAGCGGCTGGCGCAGCGGGTCGGCGCGAGCTTCGGGACGGCGATGCTGTTCGGCGAGCCGGTCGAGCGCGGCGAGGTGACGGTGATCCCGGTCGCGCGCGCGGCGTGGGGCTTCGGCGGCGGCTCGGGCCCGGAGCAGGTAGGGGGCGCAGGCGGCGGAGGCGGCGGCGTTTCCTGGCCGGTCGGCTACATCGAGCTGCGCGACTCCGAGACGCGCTTCCGCCCGATCGTCGACCTGCGCCCGCTCGTGATCGCCGCCGGCGTGGGCCTAGCCGCCGGCCTGACCGCGGCGGCCAGGCACCGCTGAGCTACTCCCACTCGATCGTCGAAGGCGGCTTCGACGTGATGTCGAGGACAACCCGGTTCACCGCCGGGACCTCGTTCACGATCCGCGACGAGATCGTCTCCAGCAGGTCGTAGGGCAGCCGCGCCCAGTCGGCCGTCATCGCGTCGTCGCTCGTCACCGCCCGCACGACGACCGGGTAACCGTACGTCCGCTCGTCGCCCTGGACGCCGACCGACCGGATCGCCGGCAACACCGCGAACGACTGCCAGAGCTCCCGGTAGAGCCCCGCCCGTCGCACCTCCTCCAGCAGGATCGAGTCGGCCTCGCGGAGGATCTCGAGCCGCTCGCGCGTGACCTCGCCGATGATCCGGATAGCGAGCCCCGGCCCCGGGAAGGGCTGCCGCCAGACCATCCGCTCCGGCAGGCCGAGCTCCTCGCCGACCCGTCGCACCTCGTCCTTGAACAGCAGGCGCAGCGGCTCGACCAGTTCCATGTCCATCTCCTCGGGCAGGCCGCCGACGTTGTGGTGCGACTTGATCGTCGCCGCGACCGAGGCGTCGCCGCCCGACTCGATCACGTCCGAGTAGAGCGTCCCCTGCACGAGGAACGGCAAGCGGCCCAACCGCTCGGACTCCTGCTCGAAGACGCGGATGAACTCCTCGCCGATCGCCTTGCGCTTCTCCTCGGGATCCGAGACGCCCTCGAGCCGCGCCAGGAACCGCTCCTCGGCCGAGACGTGCACCAAGGGCACGTGGAAGTGCCCCTCGAAGGTCTCGACGACCTCCGCCGCCTCGTCCTTCCGGAGGAACCCGTGGTCGACGAAGACGCAGACGAGCTGGTCGCCCACCGCCTTGTGCACGAGCAGCGCCGCGACCGCCGAGTCCACCCCGCCGCTCAAAGCGCACAACACCCGCTCCGAGCCGACCTGCGCGCGGATCCGCTCGACCTGCTCCTCGATCACGGCGGCGGCCGTCCAGGTCGGCGGCGCGTCGGCGACCGCGTAGAGGAAGTTCTTCAATAGCTCCTGCCCGTGCGGCGTGTGCACGACCTCCGGGTGGAACTGCACCCCGTAGAGCGCGCGCTCCGGATCCTCGAAGGCCGCGATCGGCGCCGACGGCGACCCCGCCGTCACACGTGCGCCCGAAGGCGCGGCGGTGACCGAGTCGCGGTGGCTCATCCAGCCGGTCTGCTCCTCCGGCAGACCGGCGAACAGCGCGCTGTCCGGCTCGACGCGGACCTCGGTCTTGCCGAACTCCGAGACGCCGGTGCGGTCGACCGCGCCGCCGAGCTCCTGCGCCATCAGCTGCATGCCGTAGCAGATGCCGAGCGTCGGCACGCCCAGGGAGAACAGCCCCGGATCGACGCGCGGCGCGCCCTCTGCGTAGACGGAGGCCGGGCCGCCTGACAAAACCAGCGCACGAGGCCGCCGTGCCCGCGCCTCGGCCGCGGAGATCGAGTGCGGCACGAGCTCCGAGTAGACCCGCGCCTCGCGCACCCGCCTTGCGATCAGCTGCGCGTACTGCCCGCCGCAGTCGAGGACGAGGACGGGCCGCTCCTCCGGCCCCTCCTCACGCGCCGGAAGCGGAA
>Ga0193747_1000319_pt1 | contig 17642 bp, 24 predicted proteins | sample L1m2metaG_FD_143048 | JGI IMG/M metagenome (GOLD analysis project Ga0193747, IMG submission 143048) | Soil microbial communities from a riparian zone of the East river system, Colorado, United States - L1m2 | ecosystem: Environmental > Terrestrial > Soil > Riparian zone | place: USA: East River...
CTCAATCAGTGGCCGCATCTCGCTGTCAAGTAAGTTAGTTTCCTTAGTATCGAACAGTTCATCCGTACTCGCGGTTTTCGGCGAAGTGTTTGCGGTCGAATCGGCGCGCGGAGTCTTCTGGGATGTTTGCGCGTGAATCTCTATTAAGAAGCAGGCAGCTAGAGTTAGCAAAAGAATCCTGACAATGGCTGACGAACTTCGCGCGTTAATCATCTGACCGTCTCCTTAAATAGAGTCGAGAACGAGATTGTTGATGGGCGCATATGGTAACGCAGCCGTTACAGAACCGCGAGCGGTAGCGACCGGATCATTGTCATTTATGATTTGACAGTTTTCATTTGTCATCGGGAGTTGGCGACTGGACGCCGTGTTTTGCGAGTGGCAAATGGATAAGTGACAAATGGAAAATGATCCGGTCGCTGCCATTCACCGTGCGGCGGCATACTTACCAACGATTGACGCGCTTGCGCCATTTCGAACGGCTCTGTTAGAATTTCAATTCGTAATTGATAACATATCCACTGGTCATAATGGATTCAGTTGGTTTCACTTTTTGATAGGATGCTCCGGAAGACCTTCGTCATGAATCGAACATTTACTCGATTCACATTTTGATTGCCGGAACCCGACACGTCGGGGCCGGCGGCGAAGGCGCTCCTATCGAATCCGATCATTTAATAGCAGTAAATCGTAGATGGTAAATCGTGATTGGTAGGAGCGCGGAGATATCGAAGTTCCGCGGCTGTGCTCAATTTGCGGAGGCTACGCGTTAGCCCCGTAGGGGCTTGATGTTTATAGCTTCTGGGAAGTGCAGAATCCTTCAGGCTCCTTTAGGAGCGTGATGGGATTTGGGGATTATTGAATAAGGATCGAGGTTACATTGCGCTCCTTAAGGAGCTCAACGGTTTGGTTGGGCAAAGGTTCTATGAATATTTCGCTCCTAGCGGAGCGAAGACAAGCTGACCCTTAACTGAGAAGATGAGCGAGATAAGCGTACAACTTGAAGGTGGTGCAAGCGTGCTGCTCCCAAGCTCGACGACCGTCGCTGAAGCGCTGAAGAAGCTTGATCGCGATCTCGCCAAGAAAGCTCTGGCCGCGAAGGTCCGAGGCGTGGAAGTTGATCTCACAGCCCAACTTGACGCAATTCCTGAGGCTTCCGGCGCTGAGGCCATGAATGAATTCATGCGCGATGGCGTCTTGAAAATCGAACCAATTCTTCCAGAGAAACGCGAAGGACTGGAAGTCCTGCGGCATTCGACCGCGCATCTGCTCGCGGCGGCCGTGCTTGATCTTTTTCCGGGCACGAAGCTGGGAATCGGGCCGGCGTTGCTTGAAGATCCGCGATACGGGTTCTTTTACGATGTAATCGCGCCGCGACCTTTGACGGAAACCGATCTTTCGGTGATCGAAAAGAAGATGCGCGACATCGCGAAAAGGAACATGCCTTATCGCCGTGACGAGATTTCCAAAGCAGAAGCACTGCGCATCTTTTACGAGCGCGATGAACCGCTGAAATGCGAATTGATCGATGAAAAGGCTGGTGATGTGGTCAGCGTCTATTACATCGACGGTTCGCCGTTCATCGATTTCTGTCTCGGACCACACGTGCCGAACACGAATCGCTTGCGCGCGTTCAAGTTATTGTCGCTCGCGGGCGCTTATTGGAAAGGTGATGCCGAACGGCCGCAGATGCAGCGCATCTATGGCACGGCCTTCTTCACGCAGGAAGAATTGGATGGTTGGTTGAAGCAGCGCGAGGAAGCCGAGAAGCGCGATCATCGGCGTCTCGGTCGCGAACTCGATCTATTTTCGATTCAGGAACAGTACGGACAGGGACTGGTTTTCTGGCATCCCAAGGGCGGCATGGTACGGCAGCAGATGGAAGATTATCTGCGCGAAGAACTGATCAAGCGCGACTATAGTTTTGTTTATACGCCGCATATTGCCAAACGCGAATTGTGGCAGTTGAGTGGACACGAGCAGAACTATGGCGATTCGATGTTCGCCCCGACGACGCTGGAAGAGACGGAGTTCCGTCTCAAGCCAATGAATTGCCCGATGCATATCGGCATCTACAAATCGCAGCAGCGATCCTATCGCGACCTTCCGCAGCGTTACGCGGAAATGGGCACGGTCTATCGCGCCGAGTTGTCGGGCACGTTGCACGGATTGATGCGCGTACGCGGCTTCACCGTGGACGATGCCCATTTGTTCTGCACTCCGGAACAAATTCCGCGCGAGATCGATGATTGCGTGGACTTTGCTTATCAAGTCTTGAAGACGTTCGGCTTCGATAAAATTAAGTTCGAACTGTCGGTGAAGGGAAACGAAACTAACAAGCTCTTTTTGGGCTCCGATGAAGAGTGGGAGAAAGCAGAGCAGGCTCTGGCGGCGGGGCTCGATGCGCGCGGAATTCAGTACGAGCGCATTGAAGGCGAAGCTGCATTCTACGGTCCCAAGATTGATTTCAAGATCGAAGACGCCATCGGCCGTCTCTGGCAACTCGGCACGGTGCAATGGGATTTCAATCTCCCCAAGCGTTTTGATTTGGAATACATTGGCGAAGACAACAAGCCGCATCGCCCGGTGATGGTGCATCGTGCGTTGTTCGGTTCGATCGAACGTTTCTTTGGCGTGCTTATCGAACATTACGCCGGCGCGTTTCCCATGTGGCTGGCGCCGGTGCAAGTTGCGGTGTTGCCAATTACGGATCGAATCAACGAATATGCCGGGAATGTCGCGCAGGAATTGCGCGTTGCGGGCTTGCGGGTTGAAGTAAATGTGCGCAACGATAAGATTGGCGCGAAGATTCGTGACGCGCAATTGCAGAAGGTTCCGTTCATGCTGGTGCTCGGCGACCGCGAGATGCAGGAAGGCAAGGTCGCGGTGCGTGAAAGAAGCAAGGGAGATATCGGCGCGATGCCGCTGGATGAATTCAAGCGGATGGCCCACGGGTTAGTTAAATCGCGCGCGCTGAAGAATGATTTGGAGTAGCGTAGACTTCAGGTCTGCGGATTCCAAAATCTCAACTGAAAAAGGGTCGCAGACCGGAAGTCTGCGCTACTAACTAAGGAGGTGCAGAAATAGCTACAGGTTTTCGAGGCCGCGGTCGCCCCGATTTTCGCCGCGCGCCCGTGATAAGAATTAACGAACGGATTCGCGTGCCTCAGGTGCGCGTGATCACCGATGACGGCGAGCAGTTCGGCGTCATGGATACGCGAGACGCGGTGCGCCTGGCGCGCGAAAAGGGAATGGACCTGGTTGAAGTCGCGCCCAATGCCGAACCGCCCGTTTGCAAGATTATTGACTTTGGCAAATTCCAGTACGAGGCCAAAAAGAAGGCGAACGAGGCCAAGAAGAAACAAGTCGTCATTACGGTTAAAGAAGTTAAGTTTCGTCCGGGAACTGATGAGCACGATTACAGCTACCGCATGAAGCACGCGCGCGAGTGGCTAACGGGTGGAGACAAGGTCAAAGCTACGATTTGGTTTCGCGGACGAGAAATGACGCACCGCGAATTGGGCGCGCGCATTCTGGACAAGCTTGAAAAAGACTTGCTGGATGTTGCCGAAGTAGAGATGCGGCCCCGTATGGAAGGCAACCAGATGTTTACGATCTTTGGGCCAAAGCGGCATAAAGGCGGCGCGAAACCGGAACGGCCGGCGACGCCGACAAGCCAGGACCGTGGAACTAGCCAACCGCCGCCGGTTTCTTCAGGACAGAACTCGCCGAGCTAGATCTAACCAGATCTACATAAAAGCGGTTCGAAGCGGGCGCTTGAGGCGTCAGATTTAAGACAAAGAATCGAGAAAATGAAATCCAAAAGGGGTAATCATGCCAAAACTAAAAACACATAGAGGCGCGGCGAAGCGTTTTCGCTTTACGGCCTCGGGCAAAATTAAGCGCGGGCACTCGCATGCGCGCCATATTTTGACGAAGAAGACAAACAAGCGGAAGCGGCTTTTAGATATCGATGCGTTGGTTGCGGACGGTGATCAAAAGCGGGTCGAGCGGATGCTGCCGTATGGAAGAGATTGATCTGATTTTAGATTTCAGATTTCAGATTTTAGATTAGTGATTGGGCGGACCAGAATCAAAAATCGCAAATCAAAAATCGAAAGTGTTCTAGGAGGGAGTCATGCCAAGAGCAAAACGTGGAAATAAGCGCCTTGAGCGGCGCAAGAAAATTCTTAAATTAGCAAAAGGCTATCGCGGTACTAAGTCCAAACTTTATCGCTCGGCAAAAGAGTCAGTCGAACGCGGATTGAACTTCGCTTACACCGGACGAAAGCTCAAGAAGCGAGACTTTCGTTCGCTTTGGATTGTGCGCATCGGCGCCGCCGCGCGCCTCAATGGTCTAAACTATTCACAGTTCATGCACGGTTTGAAGCTGGCCGGAATCGAGCTCGATCGAAAGATTCTGGCCGATTTTGCCGCCAAACAGCCGGAGGCTTTTGCGGGACTGGCAACGCAGGCCAAGAAAGCTTTGGAGGACAAGCCTCAGGCGCGAGCCGCGGCGTAATTGATTTGCTCTGAGAGGGCATCCTGACATCGAACGATCTGTTTTAAGGAGATACCGATGAAACGCATTAACAAATTATTCTGTTTACAAATCTCGGCACTGGCAGTATTGCTTGTGCCGGCGATTGTCCTGGGCCAGGGCGCCGTCAGCACAAATCAAAAAACCTCCACGCCGTTGACGGGAAAGTACGAAGGTACAGCAAAGAGTCCTGACGGCGATGTGAAGCTTACGTTGGAGTTGATGGACGACTCCGGAAAGTTTTCCGGCTTGGCTATCACCCCCCACGGAACGTACAAGGTCGCTAAAGGTCACCTTGTTGACGGCCTGTTGACTTTGGAGTTTGAAACGCCTCCAGCCAAGCTCTCTCTCCGGCAAAAAGATGACAAGCTCGTTGGCGAGCTTATGGTCGATGGAAAAACTGGGGCCGTCGAGCTTCGAAGAGTAGCGAAGGATGAAATCTCTGGTGAATGGGATGCGGCGGCCGATGCTCAAGGTCAGCCTTTTCCTTTTACGCTCTCGCTAAAAGTTGATGGCGAGAAGGTGACTGGGAGCAGCAGTTCTCAACTTGGCACCTCGACGATCTCTTCGGGGAACTGGAAAGATGGCAAGCTGGCCCTGGTGCTCGAGTCAGGGAATGGACAGATTGCCTTGATGGCGACCCTCGATAGTGGAAAGCTGGTTGGCGATTATGATTTCGCCGGGCAGTTCTCAGGAAAGTGGGCCGCAGTTAAGAAGAAGCCTTAGCCCGTTTCGCGACCAGGTTGATTTAGTCCGCGAAGCGGACCATTGAAAACAGCCCACCGATTCAGAGTCCGTGTCAGAACCGAGAGCGGTAGCGACCGGATCATCAAGTTTCGCGGAATTGTTAGATCCCCGGTAACAGTTTAATCATCGATGTCGGAAGACAAAGATCCAAAGCAAGAAGTTGAAGCGGCGCGAACAGCCTTCGAACGCGATTTTGAGCGCTTTGACTTCTTCGCAAGTCCAGTTGTTCTAACGAAGCCACCAAGATTCTCAGAACTGGAGGGTGAACAGCGAGCGTTGGAGGACCTGCGCACTCGGCATTTAGGAAAAAAGAGTGCAATTGCCTTAGCCAAGAAACTTATTGGCCGCGTGACGTCGGAAGAGCGAGCTTCATTTGGGCGACTCGTTCAAGACACTGAAGGGGCGATTAGGCATTCCATCGACGAGGTTGACCGATCACTTAAGCGTCTGATCGAAACTGCTCGCGTCGAACGCGAAAGCATCGACGTAACGCTGCCCGGTCGCCGGCCACGCCCGGGACATCTGCACCCGATTACGCTGATGCGGCAACGTATCGAGGATATCTTCGTTTCGTTAGGTTATGCCGTCGAAGACGATCGGGAGATCGAGACGGACTTCTACAATTTCGATGCGCTTAATATTCCGGAAGGGCATCCCGCGCGCGATCCGCAGGACACGTTCTACACTACTGAAGGATTCGCTTTGCGCTCACAAACCTCGACGGTGCAAATTCACGCGATGCAGAGACGCGGCGCGCCGGTGCGCATGATTGCGCCGGGCCGGGTCTTTCGCCGCGACACGCCCGACCCGACCCACAACCCAATGTTTTATCAGGTCGAAGGGTTGTGCGTAGATCGCGGGATCACAATGGCGCACTTGAAAGGCACGCTGGCTGAATTCGTGCAACGCTTGTTCGGCCCGGAAACGAAGACGCGCTTCCGGCCTTCGTACTTTCCATTCACCGAACCGAGCGCCGAAGTCGACTACAGTTGCTTCAGTTGCGGTGGTCCAGGCTGTCGCATTTGCAAACAATCAGGGTGGATCGAGCTCGGCGGATCGGGCATGGTCCATCCGAATGTCTTGCAGGCGGCAAACGTAGACACGGAAGAGTTCACCGGCTTTGCCTTCGGCCTCGGCATCGATCGCACCTGTGCCCGAATTTATCAGCTCGATGACATTCGGCTTTTGTTTGAAAATGACGTTCGGTTTCTAGAACAGTTTAGATAGCTGTCAGTGGTCAGTTGTCAGTGGTCAGTTGTTTTGATCTCTGCCACTGACAACTGACAACTGACAACTGACAACGGACAACTGACAACTGACAACTGACAACTGACAACTGACGATGTTGATTTCCTGCAACTGGCTGCGCGAACTTACCGATACAAAGCTGTCTCCTCAAGAGCTGAGGGAACGGCTGACTAATGTCGGTCTGGCTGTTGATGCGGTTGCAGAACGTGACGGCGATTACGTGCTTGACGTTGAAGTGCCCTCGAATCGCGGCGATTGTTTGTCGCACGTTGGGATCGCGCGCGAGTTGGCGACGATTGAAATGTCCCGGCTCTCAGATCTGAAATCTGAAATCAGGAATTCACAGGGAAAAGCGAGCGATTTCACTGCCGTTGAGATTCGCGATCCGGATTTATGTCCCCGTTATGCCGCGCGCCTCGTTCGCGGCGTGAAAATCTCGCCCTCGCCCGAATGGCTGCGAAAGCGGCTCGAGGTGCTCGGACAACGCCCGATCAATAACGTGGCCGATATTACGAACTATGTGCTGCACGAGTTGGGCCAACCGCTGCACGCGTTCGACCTCGCGAAGCTGACTGAGAACCGAATTATCGTTCGCCGCGCTGAAAAGGACGAGACGATCACAACTCTCGATGGAGTCGAGCGCAATCTTGATAAAGAGATGCTCGTCATAGCGGACGCCACGCGGCCCGTCGCCGTGGCCGGGGTGATGGGCGGCCAGGACTCCGAGATTTCAAACGCCACGACTGATGTTTTGATCGAAAGCGCCTATTTCAATGCCGCGTCGGTGCGTCGCACGGCCAAACTTCTGGGTTTGCACACCGAAGCCTCGCATCGATTTGAGCGTGGCACCGATCCTGATGGCGTTCTGCAGGCACAGGAAAGATGCGTCGCGCTCATTTGCGAAATTGCGGGCGGTGTTGCCAGCGAAGACGTGCTGGACATTTATCCGAGTCGCGAGAATGAGCAAGTCGTCAGTCTTCGCCCCGAGCGAGTCGAGACGGTTACCAGCCTCAAGGTTTCGAACTCTGAAATCACTCGGCTTCAATCTCTCAGAAGAGGCGGCCGCAAAACTCACTTTCACAGTTCCTTCATGGCGGCACGACGTCGCGATCGAGGAAGATTTGATCGAAGAGGTTGCGCGTCACACCGGCTTTGATCGCATCGGCACTGAACTGCCGCCCTCGAGTCTTTCCGGCGAGTATCATTCGACCGAGAGGCGCAAACGGGCTTTGCGTCGATCTCTATCTGCGCTTGGGTTTGATGAAGCGATTAATCTCAGTTTCACTGAACTCACCAACGCCTTCGAATTGATTCCCGAATTTGTTGGCGTTAGCGAAAACAATCTGGTGACGTTGACCAACCCGATTATCGAAGAGGCCTCGCGAATGCGGCAGACACTGTTACCCGGCCTCTTAAATTCGATCCGTCACAATATCAATCATGGCATTCGAGATGTCTGGTTGTTTGAATTAGGTCGGCTATTCGCGGCTAATGAACCGGGAGTACTTCCGCGCGAACGGGAAGCATTGGCTCTGGCCGCCACTGGGGGAATGGTGAACGCAGATCAGGCACAAGCGGAGCGTGAGCTCGACTTTTTTGATCTCAAAGGAGCGTTCGAGGCAGGCGTCGCGGCGATGAATTTGCCGCCGCTTGAATTCGCTTTGGCTGAGGCCGCCCACCTGCAAGCTGGGCAAGCCGCCGCGATCAGTTTCAGAGGTGTGCACGTGGGTTCGATTGGCCGGCTGGCCGAAACAATCGCCGGTCAATACAAGTTTCGCCAGCCGATTTTCGTCGCTGAAGTAGATCTCACGCCGCTCTTGGAGACTGAAGAACTTCCAGTGCTCTATTCACCGCTGCCCAGGTTTCCTTCTATTCTGCGCGACGTTTCGCTGCTTCTCGAACGGAAAATCACGGTCGCTGAACTCCTCCGGGAAGTGCACGATGAAAAGGTCGAGCACTTTGTCGACGCCAGGTTCGTCGGGACCTACGAAGGGAAAGGAATTCCCGAAGGCAAGCGCTCAGTGACGCTGCGCTTCGAGTATCGCGCTGACGATCGAACGCTGCGCGACGAAGAAGTGGATGAAATTCATTGGCGCCTCGTCAAAGCACTCCAGGAAAAATTTAGCGCCGAAGTTCGATGAAAGTAGCTTAGACTTCAGATCTAAGTATTCACGAAGAAAAAGGAAGGCTCCGATCATTATCCGTTGACGCGTAGCGTCGTCATGAATTTAGCCCGGCGTTTCAACGCCGGGGTAGGGATCGAAGTAACATTCGTCGCGTCGCGACGCCTGAAAACAATTTGAGATACCGTGGAAATCAGTCGTCGCTACGCGACGCGAACAACCTCCCTCGCAATCCCGCGGCGTTGAAACGCCGGGCTAAATTCATGACGACGCTACGCGTCGAGGAGACTCGATCAGAGTTCTCTGAAGTCTATGCCACTTTCGAGGTAATGATGCAGTTTGAAAAGTGGCCCGGGCGTTTCGCCCGTGAAGCCACGCGCAAGATGAGCGTGCCACATCAAACTGCATCACCCAATTTCGAATAACTCTTGCGCTCGCGACATTGAAAATGGATAATCGGCCAATCAGCGCGTGTTAGATCGCGAAACGGAGACCGAGCGATGGTAGCAAACAACGGACTCGAAAAATTCTCGCACCTCGAAGACAAAATCTACCGCACGATTGAATTGACCAAGGCCCTTCGCCAGGAGAAGGAAGACCTTGAAAGGGAACTTGTCACCCTGCGCAGCCGCGCCGGCGCAAGGGATGAACTCGCGGTGGAGAATGAGCGCCTGCTGGCTGAACGAGAGGCGATCAGGATCAAAGTGCAGCGAATCCTGGAGAAAATAGATGCAGTCGATCCTGAACTTGCGGAGGCGATTAGCGGATGAACACCAACACCATAGACTTCGACAGAAACTTCGATGCGAACGCCTCGCCGACTATCAAGGTTGAAATCTACGACCAGGCCTATACGGTGCGCTCTGACGGCGATCCGGAGTATCTGAAGGAATTGGCCGAATACGTAGATCAGCGCATGCGTGAGATTTCTTCCGGAACGCTGACCGTCGATTCACGCAAAGTCGCCATCCTCGCCGCTCTCTATATCGCCGACGAACTTCATCAACTGCGAAAAATGCATGAGCAAGCCGATGCCCAATTGGCGACGCGCAGCGCCGAGTGCTCAGAGATGCTCGATCGGCTCCTGAAAATTCCACGCAGTTTCGACCAGCCGGCGAGCGCCTGATCATTTTCCATTTGTCATTTGACATTTTTCATTGGTGAATTCAACTTGGGAGTGCAACAGTATATTGTTTGTAGCTTCGCCCCGGAGGGGCGAGATGTTTATAGCCTGGCGGTCCTTTCTTTGGTCCGAAGCTCGGTAGCAGCGCAATCGCTTTGCGTGCCTGGCGAAGGTTCCGCTGCCAGGTTTCGCTCCTAACGGAGCGATATCTTTAGGCGTGCGCTCATAGCTATAAACATCTCGCTCCGCTGGAGCGAAACCGAATTCGACTGTTGCAGTTGTAGTTTGAATTCACCATTCGCGATTTCTCGAACGTCCTACCGTGTAGATTGGGGCCTTGTCCCCTCGCACCAGGCTAAGTCCACACTCCCAAACGGAGGCTCTCACGAAATGGCAAATGCCAAATGGAAAATGATCCTTTTTATGTTACTATCCCTTTCGGCAGGGGGAAGTTTTCTGCCGGGTTCGTCACCGATTATCGTTGATTGAGCCAACGCCGTTACAAAGGGAGGCCGACTCCGCATGCAAGTGCGTTTCTTCATCGTTAAGAAACGCCAAAGTGGCGGTGAAAAAAAGGCCACCCACCTGTTCACAACAGGTTCAATTACGGCTTCGGAACGGCCCGGTGGTTTCCCTCTCGCCAACAAACGCCGTAAATGATGAATGGGTACGCAGGCATCCTGCCTGCAAGATCCGGCGGCAGGCATGATGCCTGCGTACCCGCTCATCCTTTACGGCTTTTGTCTATTTACTATTCACCATTTACCATTCACGAGCTTATGAAAGTCTTAATGATTGGCGACGTAGTTGGGAAACCCGGCCGCACCGCCCTGCTCGATCGCTTGCAGGATTTGAAAGAGCAGCACGCGATCGACTTCGCCGTGATGAATGCCGAAAACGTTGCGGGCGGCTTTTCGATCACGCCGGCAATCGCCGAACATCTGTTCTCGTCCGGCATCGACGTGATGACTTCCGGCAATCACATCTTTGACAAGCACGAAGTCGTCGAGTACATCAAAAAGCAACCGCGTCTGCTTCGTCCTGCGAACTATCCGCCACACACGCCGGGCAACGGCATGTGGACGGGAGAAGTGAAGGGCGTTCGTATAGCTGTAATAAGCTTACTCGGCCGCGTCTTCATGCAGCCGGCGGACGATCCTTTTCGCATCGCTAACGAATTGATTACTTCGCTCTCCAACGAAGTAAAGATTCGCCTCGTCGATATTCATGCCGAAGCAACTTCGGAAAAAATTGCGATGGGCTGGTTCCTTGACGGGCGCGTATCTGCCGTCCTGGGCACGCATACCCACGTGCAAACCGCCGACGAACGAATCCTGCACCAGGGCACGGCCTATCTCACGGACCTGGGCATGACTGGAAGTTACGGTGGCGTCATTGGCATGAAGAAAGGCGACATCATCAACCGCTTCACCTCCCCAATTCATCGCAAACCCGATCACTCGAAAAGCGAAGCGCGCATCTGTGGCGCAGTCATCGAGGTGGACGAAGCCACCGGCCACGCGCGCGCGATCGAGCGGATCAATCTAAGCCATGAACCGTGATTCAGGCCAGTACCACCTGCGTTAGCGGGTGGGTGATCTTGGGCGATTCAGTCGGTGCGCGGGAGATCGTCTTACGACGAACGCAAGGCGACCTGATCGTCAGAATTCATATTGAGCACTCGGATCGTGGTTCTGCCCGTGGCTGTCTTACCGATCACATGGACTCCTTGCAACCCGAAATGTTCGTTCCACTCTTGCCGTCGAGGGTGAAACAGCTCCGTAACTTCGCTCGTTTCCGGATCGATTCCAGTCAGATTCGTTCCTTTGTGCAGATTGCAATCGATGCAGGCAAGAGCCAGGTTGTCGAGGATGTCGCTTCCGCCATGAGTTTTTGGAATGATGTGTTCGATGTGAAGAGCGGCCAGAGGCGAATCATCCTGACGCAGATGACAATACTCGCAAGCGTTCTGGGCGCGCTCGCGGACTTGGGCTCTGGTCTGCGATCCGATCATCTAGGACTGGGAGTCGGCAAGCTGTTGTGCTTGGCGTTTAAGAATGGCGACGAACTTGAACGCCAAGCACAACAGCTTGTACTCGGCCCGCTCATCTTCGGCGAGTTCGCCTGCGGTTGATTTTCGGGCGAGTTCTTCAATCCGGGCCTGCAACTCGGGGTCGGCGCGAAAGCCGATAACCGCGTCCGCCTTTTCCGGCAAGACAATCTTCATCACGGGCCGCACGCCGCGATCGAATGCCAGACTTTCCGAAGTTGTTGCCATGTGCCCGAACTTACCACGCAGATCGTCGTTTGGCAATGCTATCATGACACCAATCACTATGAATGAGATCGACGCCAACCGTTACGACTATCTTCGCCGAAAGCGCTACCTAGTTCACGAAGAGCACGAGCAGTTTATCCGGCCGGAAACCGTGTCAGAACCGCGAGCGGTAGAGGCTGTGTGAAAACTCTGAAATCTCGGAAAATGGTCCATCAAAAATCATTCGCCGTGATCGAAAAACCTCTTACAGGTCGAATATGGCCCAAGATTTTCTCAGGTAGTTTTTTCATCAGAGTTTTGACACAGCCTCGGTAGCGACCGGATCATAAGTCCAACTTGAGTCGTGAGAGCCCGTCGCTACCGCTCAGGGTTCTGACACTGCACTCGTTCGCGACCGACTAATCGGCCTGATTCACCAGGAACTAAAGCGGCGCACCGATGAACTTCTCCGCTTGCGACAAGAGCATCCCGAAGGCTCGAATCAGGAATGCATCTGCATGGACATGATCACGGAACTAATCAGCAAGCTCGACCTCGAAGACTTTCGCACAATGAAAATCGAAAGAATCTTTGATGACCTAAGTGTCTAATCAGGGGTCGCAAGTATGGCTACCGATGAATCGCGGTGATAGATTAGACACGTTGAATATCGCCATCGAGTTACCGCAAGAGATCGCCAGAAGGTTGGCAGGTCCGCATGATGACCTTTCGCGCGTAGCGTTGGAGGCATTGGCGGCCCATGGCTATCGCGGCGGCAAGCTGACTCGCGCCGAAGTGCAAAGAATGCTCGGCTTCAATTCCCGTTGGGAGACCGACGCCTTCCTCAAGCAGGCCGGAGCTTACCTCGATTACACCGAAGCTGACCTTGAGCAAGACCTGAATGATTGCGGCGAGGCCGCGGAGGGCTTGATTAACTAATTCTGAATCCGTGAAGGCTTGCGCGACGTTGGCGTTAACAATCTTCTCTCCGCACTGAGGACAGACGCCGGCGTGGCGAAGGACCAACTCAATCATCTTCGGAAATGACCTGCAAGCCCTCTACGCCTGCATAGTGCCTTCCGTTGTGCGTTATCAGTGGCACGCCGAGGAACAATGCGGTGGCGGCGATCCAAGCATCAGCGCTGGCTATGGGTCGCCCGTTCGATCGTGCTGTGTTGGTTGCTCTGGCCCAGTGATTACATAACTCATCTTCGGAGTGAATCACGAGGTAACGCGAGAGATAATCTTCAAGTTCTTGTCGTCTTCCGTCGCCCCAGTTTCTTTCAAGTGTCCAGCGACGCAGTTCAGCAAGCGACATGAAGGAAATTATGAACGGTGGATCGTCTAAATGTGGCAGGTACAACTCAGCTCGCGTATCGCGCTTGTAAAGGTAAGAGACAACGTCAGTGTCGAGGACAAGGGCCACTATTCGAGGCTCCGAGGTGATGGCGTGTCCCGCCACTTCCGAATCGCGCTAATCATCTCGTCTGCTGTTTCGTCCGGGGGGCCGCCGTTTCCAAGCAACTCCTGAAAAGTTGTCGCGAGAGCAGACGTCTGTTGCTGAGCCAGCTGCAATACCTCGGCTCGCACGACTTCGCTTGAGCGCATATCACCGGCCCGGTCGCTGTCGATTCGTTTCATTTCCGCACCTCATTCAAAAACGGCTCTGTACGACCGAGTATCTTCAAGCGGGCGATAGTGAAGCTTCTTGCGGCGCGCGCGCTTGAGCCAGGGCATCTTCCGCGTCTTCGGCTCGCTCCAGAAGTTCCTCGTAATCCTTGATCGGAATAATTACCGACACAGGCTTGCCGTTTCTCGTTACGATTTCCGGTTCGCGAGCGGTCGCTTTCATGGTTGCTAAGTTAACATCGTCTGGACTTGAGGTAAACCGCTGCGTGCCCTCCGCGGGTCGAATAGCCGGATCGGAATCTCTCCACAGACACTTAACTAACTTGATGCTCCGGTGTAGACTGCTCAGCATGTTAAAGAGAATTCTCCTGGGAGTCTTATTGTTCACCGCGGTGGCGGCGCAGACGGGTTCTTCGCGGCTGTACCCGATTGACGTTAATCATTCGACGATCGGTTTTTCGGTTCCGATCATGAATGGATTGTCCAAAGTCACCGGCAAATTCACTGACTTTACGGTCACGCTTAACAACGACGAGAAAGACACTACGAAATCATCGGTGAGCGCCATAATTAAGACCGCCAGCATCAGCACCGGAATTGCAGCCAGGGATAATCATCTGCGCACGGCAGACTTTTTCGATGCTGAGAAGTACCCCGAGATTTCTTTTCAAAGCAATCGTATTGAAAAGAAGGGGAAAGAATTTATCGCGGTTGGCGCTTTCACAATGCACGGCGTAAGCAAAGAGATTTCGATCCCATTCACGATTGCCGGTCCGACAAAGAATGCCGCTGGCGACAAGGAGAATCTTGGTTACGCGGCGCACATTACGCTTAACCGGCGAGACTTTGGCATCAATTGGGAGCATAAGACTGTTCCCAATTTCATCGGCGACAATATAGAGATTGAACTGCTCTTAATCACTAAGGCCGTCGATACGAAATAGAAGAAACTTACGCATGACTGATTATCTAATCGCCTTCCGCGCCGGCGCGCGTTTGTCCGCCTCCTTCAGCAGACGATTCACCCAGCGCTTCTCGCTCTCAGTCTGCTCGATCACTAGCTGGAGCATCCAGACGGCTTCGTGATAGGGATGACCGACTTCATCCAGCACATCCTTTAGCGTGGTGCGTTCGTCGGCCAGGCGTTCTTCCAAAAACTTCTTCCGCTCATTCAGTTGTTTGCGAAAGGCACGCGGGCGCGCCTGCCATGATAACGCCAGCCAAATCAGAAACGGTTGATGCACTCGGTTGTTTACCCAATGCTTGCTCTCAAGCGCATCAGCCAACCGGTCGCGCCCCAGCGCCGTCGTTTCGAAAACCCGGCGCTCGGGTCCGTCAGCTCCCACGCGAATAAAGCCAAGTCCCGTTAGCTTATCAAGCGAATAATAAATTTGCGGACGAGAGACGGGCGCCCATTCACGTATCTTTCGATCCTCGAGGGTAGCGTTCACCTCATAACCGTGCATCGGCCGCTCAGCGAGTAAACTCAGGATGACGAGATCAGGAGTCGTCAAGCGGGTCTCATTGGCGTGCGGTGACTGCTCATCAGCGGCCCTCTTTTTCCTCTTGACAGCCTTGGGCATGGCCGCTATTATACCCCGGTCGTCTAAATTAGACTAGCGAAGAAAGATGAGCTGCAATTAAACTCAATCAATTGGCGATTGCGGCCGCTGCCGCATCCCTTGGTTTGCTGGCCTGGACGGCCATTTCAAAAGCCCATGCGGGCAAGGAGAACATTGTCATGATCAATAGATCTACACCAATTCTTCACGTGAAGAATGTCGAGCCCAGCCTGAAGTTTTGGACAGAACGCTTTGGGTTCAAGTCCACGGTCCAGGTACCCGAAGGCAACCATATTGGCTTTGTGGCTTTGGAGAGCGGTCCGGTCGAATTGATGCTTCAAACCTACGAAGGCATGCAAACCGATTCTACCAATCCTTTGGCCAAAGCTGTCGATCAAGGGCCAAGTTTTATCTTTATGGAAGTGCCGGACATTAACGCCGTCATCAAGTCTCTAGATGGCGCAGAGATTGTGCAGGGCCTGCACGAAACCTTCTACGGCGCGAAAGAAGTTGTCGCGAAAGAACCGGGCGGCCATTATGTTATCTTCTCGCAACTGCCGTCGCAGTCCCAGAAATAGGAGCAATCAACATGCGGACAGAAACTCGTCAGATTAAGGATTTGGTATCAATCGGTCCGGCCATGCTCGAAGATTTCGAGGTACTGGGAATTAATAGCGTTGCTCAATTGCGCAGACGAAATCCGCAGCGCATGTATCGAGAGCTTTGCCGCATCAAGAAACAAGTAATCGATCCCTGCTGTCTGGATGTCTTCGTCGCGGCAGTAGCCCAAGCCAAAGATCCGAACTTGCCGATCGAACAACGACAGTGGTGGTACTGGAGCAGAGTGCGAAAGCGCAGCCCGAAAGCATCAACCCGCCCGCGCGGTCGGTAGCCAGCGCGGCGCTAATGCTTCGTTGCGCCGTTCACTTCCCACTATCCATATGCCAACCCGGATTCACCCACTGGCCATTTCGCAGGACGAATACTTCGGTCACGCGACCGGTGTTAGTGTTGCATTTGCCACCCACCTCGAGTTCGTACGAATAGATTGAATAGATCACGGCGGTCATTCCGTAGATCTGAATCTCAGTCTTGGGGAATTCGAGTTTGATCAACTTTCCGCCGCTCTTCGCAAACTCGGCTGGGCCTTCAAGGATCTTCTGGCGACCTGACCAGTTGGGATCGCCGCCGGGATCGATGGCGATTGTCTCTTCCGGGATTAACTTCTCCAAGCTCGCGCGGTCGCCGGCAAAGTAAGCGCGCCACACGGCTTCGCGCGCCTCAAGCAGACGCTTCTTCATCTGATCGCCGAGCTGACGCGGCGCGGCCATCTGCTGCTCCATCGATTCGGCATGCAGGGCAGTGTCGCTCCCGTTTTGAATCCACTTGCCGTCGTTCTTGGTGTAGAAGTCGCAGATGCGCAGCGCGCGATGAAATGGACCGTTCGGTGTATTCGAATCGACGTCGGCGACAAAACAGACGAAGGCAGCGTCGCCTTTGAAGATCATGTCGAACTCGCGGAACTGGTAGCTCTTCATGCCGTAAGGGCTCTTCGGATCGACCTGGTTCCAATCCATGTAGCCGCCGATTCCCTTAATCGCCTCGCGCGATCCTTCGAGATAGCCGAGCCAATTCTCGGCGTGTGTCGCTCGTAGCGCCGCGGCGTCTTTGTTGATGAACGCTTGAAAGATGCTTTCGATGTGCGCCTTGACCGCTGCGCGGTCCGCGGCGCGATCTTCCTGGGCCTGAACGGTTGAGAATAATACGGCGAATGCGAAGAGAAGCAGCGCCAGGCGCAAAATTGATCGATTCATTGAACTGACCTCCGGATGTCGCGATGCGATAGATACGAATTCTCGTGAGACCAGGTTTTACACCTTCGAGTGCAATAGTGGCAACTGCACAAAATTCTTAACTAATGACTCGCCTGAGGTGTAAACTGCTCAACGCAAAGCCCCGATGATTTCTAAATTGATCAGGAGGTCTCTGTCATGATCCGGAAAGTTTTTCCCGCATCGGCTTTGTCGCTGTTGACGCTCAGTCTGGCGATGGTGCTCTCATGTGTCTCAAATGTCGCGGCCCAGGATCAGCCAACGATTCAGAAAGACTCAGTGCAGGTCACCGCCTTCACGCTCAGCTCTTACAAAAAAGATTTCAAGGTCTTTAGTTGGGTGCCCAAACTGAACCTGCGCGTGAATGGACCAATCGCCAGCGGCAGCCAGATCTACGCGGAGTTCATGGCGCCGGGCGCCGGCCCCTGGAAGTTTGATTGTAAGACCGAAGAGACCGGCGCGGGGCACTGGTGGCAAATCGAGGATTGCGGCGGTCGCGATGCCCTCGGCGAGGACAAAGGAACCACTTATACTGGCCCGGTTAGCTTTACGATCAAGATGAGAAATGAGTTGGCGGGCGG
>Ga0193747_1000320_pt1 | contig 17559 bp, 19 predicted proteins | sample L1m2metaG_FD_143048 | JGI IMG/M metagenome (GOLD analysis project Ga0193747, IMG submission 143048) | Soil microbial communities from a riparian zone of the East river system, Colorado, United States - L1m2 | ecosystem: Environmental > Terrestrial > Soil > Riparian zone | place: USA: East River...
ACCGAGAATTATTAGCTTCACCTGTCCTCCCAGTTTCCCTCTGCTTGTCGCAATGGCTCGATTGCCTTTGAACCTGAGGTGCTCGCTTTGAATCTTTACAATAAAAGAACGCTGCGGGCAAACGTGCGCGTTAGGGTGAATTGCTTCCGCGGCCAATCAAAGCTCTGATATAGTGCGTCCGATTCAGGGGTTGAATTTATCAATTGATGAGAGGTGGAGACTATTGAGTGTCGACGAAAAAGCCTTTGCCGGGCGAGTTGCAATTGTCACCGGCGCGACGCGAGGCATCGGACGCGCAATTGCCTTGGAACTCGCGCGGCGCGGCGCGGACGTAGCGTTCAATTACGCCAAGAGCACCGAAGCGGCTGAAGGCTTGAAGTCAGAGCTTGAGGGGCTGGGCGTACGCGCGCTGGCAGCGCAAGGCGACGTCGCTAATACTCATGGTAAAGCAAGTCAAAGACTCGTTAGGCCGGATCGATTTTCTGGTCAACAATGCGGGCATCGTGCGCGACACTTTGATTCTGCGGATGAGGGAAGAGGATTGGGATGCGGTCATCGACACGAATCTTAAAGGCGCCTGGAACTTTGCCAAGGCGGCTCTACGAGTAATGCTGCGGCAGGAAGAGGGCGGCTCGATCCTCAACATCACCTCCATCAGCGGCGTAGTCGGGATGGCCGGGCAGTCCAATTATTCAGCTTCGAAAGCGGGCATGATCGGCTTAACAAAAGCGTTAGCCCGCGAAGTTGCCAGTCGCAAGGTTACTGTAAACGCGCTGGCGCTTGGGATGGTCGCGACCGATATGGCCGGCGCTCTTGACGAAAGCTATCAAGCAAAAATCCTGGAGCAGATTCCTTTGGGTCGTTTCGCCGAACCGGATGAAGTTGCGCGCATCGCCTGTTTCCTTTTGTCCAAAGATGCGCGCTACATCACCGGGCAGGTGATTCAGGTTGACGGTGGATTGGCGATGTGAGGCATTGCCGATTTCCGATTGCCAATTGCCAATTTGAAATCCAGCGCAGGTTGCTGGCCGCACTTACATCAGTCGAGCCTCAAGCCGACAGACTGAAGCTACACATCGGCAATCGGCAAATTGAAAATCGGCAATGAACAGAGATGCGCCCCGCCAATTCTTGCAAACTGGCGGGGCGAAGACTTTCCGGGCAGGTTCGGGAATCACAGGGGTGTCAAAGCAAAAGACTTGAGAATCGTCACATATGGCCGATCCCGTACTTAATGGTGGTGCTTTTATTGACGGGCGAGATAAAGTCTTGCGGGCTTAAAATAAAAAAGCTTGCCGCCGCCGCTTTCGAAAACTGCACCCCTTTGAAGTTCTTGCCTCGAAACCCCAATTTCAAACACCTGAAAGCCTGGTAAACTCGAAATTATACTCGTCTGACTCCTCGCGTCAAGTTAAAAACGAGAAAATTGTAACAGCTCTGTGACAGAACCGCCGGGCTAGTGTCCTGGAGTGCGGACTTCTGAGAGGCGATAAGCTTGCCTTCGAACCCCCTCGGAGACGTTCCGGTTGAGTGAGATCGCCTTAAGATCCTTCGTGCGGATTCGCGGCAGAATATGAACTGCGGTCGCCAGTGGTGTGCGAGGGTTGCGCGCCAAATTGTGAATGATCGGATACGAGCGAGCCCACGCGCGATTCATTCCGATCAGTCGCAGGACTTCGTCGCACACTGTCCGCATCGCGGCGATCTTTTCGACTTCTTGATCGCTCAGACGTGGATTGTGGATGACAGCCGTGGCCACAATCTTGTTCGCGTCGCGCACCAGAATTCCGCGGGCTTCGCGATCGCCTTTCAGGGCCAGCTTGACGCGATCCTTAACGTTCATGAACATGATGCGTCGAATTAGCGAGACGCGTTCCGGTGAGACTTCGCCGTCGAGGCTCTCGGAGTTGAGCACTGCTTGAAGGTTGGCCGCAATCTGTTCAGGAGTCTCGACCAACATCTCTTCGATGAACTCGCGCGCCAGCCATGAGTCGTCGATGTCGGCATCTGAAACTTCGATGTGTTGTGCAATCAGCCAGGCTTCGTCGAAAGATATCGCGTGGGCGTCCGGCGTCAGCTCAGCAGTCTCGAAGAACTCGGCGGCCGCGTTGTTGCCCTGAGCGCGCAACTCCTGAGCAATTTGACGCACCCCGCGTTCTTTCTCGAAAAACTCTTGGCGAGTTTCTTTTGCGCGTCGCTCGGCTTCAGCCGTACGCGCCGGATTTAGCAGAATTGCATCGATAATCTCCGGCGCGCGAATTAGTCGTTGCTGATTCAGCGTGACCAATTCGAGCAAAGAACCATCTGTTGCGGCTCGTGCCAGCAGCGCGATTGCTTCGTCAGGAGTGTTGCCATTACCGACGACGGCTTCATGAATGTCACGATTTGCATTAGGGCGCGAAGCCAAATAGCCAAGCACCGCCGGCGCGGCACTTTCGGATTTAGCAACACTCAATAGATCGTTCGGTTGCTGACTTTCGAGAGTGGCCTGCGCCTCGCGCGCAATTACGGGATCGTTATCCGCGCTTAAATGGACCAAGACTTCGAGCAGATCGGCCTGCGGCAGCGGCAACAATCCCCGCCCCGCGGCCATCCGCGCCGATGGCGGAGCGTTGCCGGAAATAATTGATTGCACGACGGGATTAGTTGAGGTGCTTTGCGCGCTCATTTAGAAGCTTATCTAGAAGAGTCCAGCCTGAGATTCAAAAATAAAACTCATGCTCCGGAACATAAGGCGCCAGACCTCGCCCGTGCTTAAACTCATATGAAAGAGTCGTAAATTGTGAAACTGGCTTGCCGTCCCTTGTCGCCGGCGAGAATCTAATATGGCGGGCGGCTTCCATTGCGGCCTCTGTCAAACCGTACTTCAAAGGTTTCATCGGGAAGATATTTTTCACTGTGCCATCACCGGCCAGAACCAGGCGAAGCCGAACCTCTCCCTGCGCGTTTGCGGCCCGAGCTTCAGCGGGATAGGCAGCGGCAGGAGCGTCAATCAGGCGAGCCCGCTTGTCTACTTCCGTGACGCCGAAAACCGAGCGACTTGCCGGTGGGCTTACCGGCTGCGAGTAAAGCCACATCGTATCGCTACGCTCGCGCCACATGTTCTCGTCGGGAGGATGAAGCTTGACGATCTCGTCAATCGTGGCTTGAGCATCCGCAAAGCTGCGCGCGAGATCATCTTGCCATTGACGTATACGTTCGCGAGGGTCTGAAGGGTAAACTTGCTTGCCCGGTCCATTTGCAAAAAGATGATAGATAGTGCCGTACTGCTCTTGAAGCTTCGCTTTGAGTTGCTCAAGAGTGATTTGTTGGGCGACGACCTGGCCGTGCCACAACCACGGAACAGTGAGGCTTATCACCAAGAGAGGAAGAATGCGTCGCGAGACGGCTTTGAAGGCGATCATTGTCATATCAGTTACCTTGAGAAGGCTGGCCCTACACGGCAGCGCCGTGGCATTTCTTATATTTCTTTCCGGAGCCGCACGGGCATGGATCGTTGCGGCCGACTTTCGGTTCGCTGCGGACGACGGTTTTGATTTTGCCGGCTTCTTCACCGGCGGCGGCGGCGCCTTGGTTGGGCCCCGTAAACTGCAGCGAACCACGCCGTCGCGCGGCGAGGCGGCGGCGCTGAATTTCTTCCGGTGATTCCTCGGCCACGACTTGCAGATTGAACAGCGAACGAATCGTGGTCGTGTCGATGCGATCAAGCATCGCCTGAAACATGTCGAAGCTTTCTTTCTTGTATTCGACCAAAGGATCTTTTTGGCCGTAGCCGACGAGTCCGATGCCCTGCTTCAAGTGATCCAGCGCCAGCAAGTGGTCCTTCCACTGGGCGTCGATAATGTTGAGCATGATGATGCGCTCATAGGTGCGCATCGCTTCGTCGCCAATCTGTTTTTCTTTCTCGGCATATTTCGCCTTCAGTTTCTCCCAGAGGGTCTCCTCGATTTCCTGGGAAGTGAGGTTCTGGAAATCGATTCCTTCAGCTTCGCAATCAAGCGCGTAGACGGTATGAATCTGAACCTTGTAGTTTTCGACATCCCACTCATCGGGCGAGAGATTCGGATCGAGATACTGCTTGGTGAGATCGGCGAACAGATCGCGAGCCACGCCAGTTTCGCCCACCAGGTATTCACGCTGATCCGGCTCCTCCATCAACTGCCGGCGCAAGCCATAAATGGTCTCGCGCTGCTTGTTCATCACATCGTCGTATTCCAGCAGGTGCTTGCGCGTTTCAAAGTTGCGGCCTTCGACCGACTTCTGCGCCGCGGCGATGCGTTTGGAAACCATCTTGGATTCGATGGCCACGCCCTTCTCCATGCCCAGACGCTGCATCAATGCCTTGACCTTGTCGCCGGCGAAGATGCGCATCAGATCGTCTTCGAGCGAAAGGAAAAAGCGCGACGATCCGGGGTCACCCTGACGGCCCGCGCGACCGCGAAGCTGATTGTCGATGCGTCTTGATTCGTGACGCTCGGTGCCGAGTATGTGCAGTCCGCCCAGGGACACGACTTCCTTGTGCTCCGATTCGACGATGCGCTTCGCCCGCGCATAAACTTCTCGCCACTGGTCGTCGGTCGCCTCGTCCGGATCGACCTCCTCCTCTTTCAAAAACTCGCGCGCCATGAAATCGGGATTGCCACCCAGCAGAATGTCCGTGCCGCGGCCCGCCATGTTCGTGGCGATCGTAATTGCGCCTTTGCGGCCGGCCTGCGCCACGATCTCGGCTTCGCGCTCGTGGTATTTCGCGTTGAGCACGTTATGCGGAACCGAGACCCGCTGTAGTCGGCGAGCGATCAGTTCAGAATTTTCCACGGAAACCGTGCCGACCAACACCGGCTGGCCGTGCTCGTAACGTTCTTTAATTTCTTCGACGACCGCGTCCCATTTTTCCGGAAGAGTGCGATAGATCATATCCGGGTTGTCCTTGCGGACCATTGGCATGTGCGTCGGAATCACGATCACATCAAGTTTGTAAGTCGAATGAAACTCAGCCGCTTCGGTTTCTGCGGTTCCGGTCATGCCGGAAAGTTTTTCGTAGAGTCGGAAATAGTTTTGCAGCGTGATGGTGGCGAGCGTCTGATTCTCACGCTCAATCTTCACACCTTCTTTGGCTTCGACCGCCTGATGCAATCCGTCGGACCAGCGACGGCCTTTCATCAAACGCCCCGTGAAGTCGTCGACGATGATAACTTCGCCATCCTGGACCACGTACTGATGATCGAGCCGATAAAGCGTGTGCGCTTTCAATGCCTGCTCGACGCAATGCAGCAATTCCATGTTCGACGGATCGTAGAGATTGCCGACGCCGAGCAGTCGCTCGGCTTTGTCGACGCCTTCTTCCGTGAGCACGGCTGAATGATTCCTCTCATCGACGATGTAGTCGCCGGTCTTCTTGCCTTCTTCCAACTCTTCGCCGCGTTGAAGCTGCGGGATGATTGCGTTCGCCTGATAATACTTGTCGGTAGATTCTTCTGACGGGCCGGAAATGATCAGCGGCGTGCGTGCTTCATCGATCAGGATCGAATCAACTTCGTCGACGACGGCAAAATAATAACCGCGCTGTACGCAGGTAGCGAGATCGAACTTCATGTTGTCCCGCAGATAGTCGAAGCCGAACTCGTTGTTCGTGCCGTAGGTGATGTCGGCGGCATAGGCGGTCTGCCGCTCGAAATCGTCCATGTCGTTTTGAATGCAGCCGACCTCCAGGCCAAGGAAGCGATAAATCTGGCCCATCCATTCCGCGTCGCGCGCGGCGAGATAGTCATTTACCGTAATCACATGAACGCCGCGTCCGGTCAAAGCGTTCAGGTACACCGGCAAGGTCGCCACCAGCGTCTTGCCTTCGCCGGTCCGCATCTCGGCGATCTTGCCCTGATGCAGCACGAGTCCGCCGATCATCTGCACATCAAAATGCCGCATCCCGGTGGTGCGCATACTGGCCTCGCGCACCAGCGCGAAAGCTTCCGGCAGAATTTCATTCAAGACTTCCTGCTCGCGATATTTGCGATCGTCTTTGTCGCGCGCATCCTTTACCGCGTCCGCAACCTGGGCCTTGAAGAAGGCGGTGCGCTCGCGCAACTGTTCATCGGAAAGCTTCTTAATCGAAGGCTCGAACTCGTTGATCTTAGCGATGGCCGGACGGATCGACTTCAAAAAGCGCTCGTTACTGCTGCCGAAAACTGTGGTTAAGACTTTATCGATATTCATGATGACTCTTCGGGTTCAGAGTTCAACCTTAAAGGTTGGGCTTACTTATACAAGCTAAGCGTGAATTCCAAACGCAATTTGAGATTGTACGAGAGCGCGCAGTTGCCAATCAAGCGGACGTTTCGGAGTAAGGGTCGGATGAACGATAGTTCGCGGCTTTCACCGCGCTTTGCCACCATTAAGATTGAGAGGCGCTCCTGTGGTTCACCTTGACAAAGCAGGAGACCGCCTTTAAGTTCGTGTCTTTCGACCATAAAGATCTTTGTATTGTAAGTAGAGGCGCGGCCTTCAAGAGTAGCTGAGTCGGAGGATGTGAAGGGTTCAACGATGACTCGGTCGAAAGGGAAAGGCCGCCGAAGCTTGCTCGCGCTTCTTCGGGCGCGGCGAGTTGGTTGCTGTGGCTAAATCCACAGGACTGTCACTGGTAGCATAGACTTTAGTCTGTGACTTTGTTCTGCGAAGAACTATCACAGACTGAAGTCTATATTACCCAGTGGAGAGCTACGACGGTCGTGCGCCGGAAGTTTTACGGCGCGAAAAGTCTCTCGAGTTTTAGAGGCCAGTCGTATGCTATGCGACTGGCCTTTTTTATGAAACCGACCATCATGAAATTTGGCGGCACTTCGGTGGAAGACACCGATTGTGAAATCGCATCTTGCGGTGCGTCCAGTCATTGTCGTTTCAGCCGTCGCCGGTTTCACCAGCGCTCTACTGGCGAGCGTCGCGAAAGCAATCGATGGCGATGCCCGCGCCGCGACCAAATCGCTTCACGATTATTTTGGGCGTCATTCTTCGATAGCAGATGGACTGCTGAGCCATGGACCACACCAGGCATTTGAAACGGCGGCGGCCGATACCCGCCGCCAGATTCGCCAGCTTCATAAGATCATCGCCGCGCATCCCGTGACCAGCCCGCCACTGCAAGACGAAATTGTTGCTTACGGAGAACATCTCTCTTCATTGCTGCTCGCTGCCGTTTTGCGCGAGAACGGTTTGGCGGCGCGCCATGTTGACGGGCGTGAATGCATCAGGACTGATGACAATTACGGAAATGCTGCGCCGCTTTCTGAAACTACGCCCGCGACTCGAGCAAAGTTGTCTCCCTTAATCGAAGCTGAGATGATCCCGGTGGTCGGCGGCTTCATCGGGAGCACGAAAGAAGGAGCAACGACGACGCTCGGCCGCGGCGGTTCGGATTATTCTGCGGCATTAATTGGCGCTACTCTGGATGCGCGCGAGATTCAAATCTGGACTGACGTTAGCGGCGTGCTCACCGCCGACCCGCGCGTGGTGACGGCCGCCCGAACGATTCCGGTTTTGTCTTATCAGGAAGCGGCGGAACTCGCTTACTTCGGCGCGAAGGTCTTGCATCCGAAGACGATTCAACCGGCCGTCGACAAAGCGATTCCAGTGCGTGTTTGCAACTCGCGCGCGCCAGAGAACGCAGGCACTCTGATCGCTTCTGAATCGGAGGCGACGCCCCAAGCGATCAAAGCAATCGCGCATAAAGGTGGCATCACGATCGTTCAGGTGAGCTCAGCCCGGATGCTCGGCGCTTACGGTTTTCTGCGTGCGCTGTTTGAAATTTTCGATCGTCATCGCACGGCAGTCGACGTGGTGACGACTTCGGAAGTAAGCGTCTCACTTTCGATCGATGACGCGAGCGCGTTGCCCGAGTTGATTCCCGATCTGCAGCGGCTGGGAACGGTTGAAGTCGACGAGGGACGGACGATCGTCTCGATCGTCGGTGAGGGCTTACGCCACACTCCGGGCATTGCCGCGCGGCTCTTCTCAGCCATCAGCGACATTAACGTTTCAATGATCTCATTCGGTTCTTCGAGCGTGAACCTGACTTTCATGGTCGAAGAAGCCAACGCGCGCGAAACGATCGAGCGTTTGCATCGGGTTTGTTTTGAAGATGCGGCTTCGGCAGACCGAGTCGATCGTGCAGTCGAGCATGTGTTGGTGTGAGTAATCTGATTGAGGCCGTTTCGATCTGAAAGATGCTTTCTTCGCCCTCTGGATGAGGGAGTTTCCAGCGGTCTGGGAGGTTCGGGTTGGCAGGTTCTATCGATGTTTTCAAACTTACGCGCGAGCTGATTGACATACCGTCCGTAACGGGCGACGAGTTTCAAATCGGCACTTCGCTCGCAGAGTTGCTCAGCAGATTTGGTTATCAGGTGGAGATCCAGGAAGTCGCTGAGGACCGCGCCAATGTCGTCGCAACCTCCGGAACTCCGGCACGCGTCGTGTTGTCGACACACATGGACACGGTGCCGCCGTATATCGCATCGGGCGAAGACGATGAATTTATTTATGGCCGAGGCGCATGCGACGCAAAGGGAATTATTGCTTGCCAGATCGCCGCTGCCGAAAGACTGCGCGCAGAAGGCCACGAAATTGGGTTGCTCTTTACCGTGGACGAAGAAGCAACCAGCGCCGGGGCGAAGGCGGCGAACAAGCTGCCGCTCGCCTCATCGTGCCAGTACCTGATTAATGGCGAACCGACGGACAATCGCCTGGCCGTCGGCACCAAAGGATCTCTGCAAGTAGCAATCAGAACCGAAGGTTGTGCGGCGCATTCAGCCTATCCTGAGCAGGGTGATTCGGCGATTGAAAAACTGCTCGACGTGCTTGAAGATGTGCGAGAGATCGACTGGCCTTCGGACGAGACATTCGGCGAAACGACCTGCAACATCGGCGTCATTTCCGGCGGTACGCGGCCTAACGTGATTCCGGATCAGGCGCACGCGGTTTTGCAGATTCGTCTCGCCACGGCTGCGGAAAAAGCCAGGAGTTTGTTGGAGGGTTCGGTGCGCGAACGCGCTTCGCTCGAGTACACATCAACTCACGATCCGGTCCGGTTAATCGCGCTCGATGGTTTCGACCAAACTATCGTGCGCTTTACGACTGACATTCCGTATTTGACGAATTGGGGGCGGCCGTTACTAATCGGACCAGGATCAATACTAGTTGCGCATACCGAACATGAACGGGTAGCGAAGAGCGAGTTGCTGCAGGCGGTAGAGATGTATGTTGAATTGGCGCGAAGGCTGCGTGATCAACCTGAGTAATCGTTTCCAGTGAGTGACTACTGAGAAGCCTTGCCTTTCAACTAAAGCGGGTCTTACTATCGTTGTCGCATGGTAACAATCACATTTCCCAATCGCGAGACTGAGAAACGCGCGCTGGCTTTTCTGTTGGGTCGATTCTCTGGCCGGGTACTTCGATCAGGTGAACATCTGGTTCCTGAAGCGGCCCTGGAGGCACTCGCCGACCAGAACATCCCATTCTCGGTAATTGGGAGGACCACATATGAGCAGCAAATGGCGGCGATTCGAGGTCCTGCTCCCACTTCAGTTCAATGACGGAAGGGATGTGTCCGGTGAATTGCTCGCTGAGGCCGTCCTGGAAATCGTGGATCACTTTGGCGCCGCCAGCTACGAGACGCAAAAGGTCGAAGGACACTGGCGACACGGTGCGGTAATCGTCCGCGATAACCTTGTGAAGCTTGTGGTCGACGTGCCTGATCTCCCTGGTAATCGGCGTTGAATGAAAGAGTACAAACAACGCTGGCGTAGCCGACTCGAACAAGTCGACCTGTGGATGATTAGTCACGCGGTCGAGGTCGAGTGATGTCGGCTCGTGATGTCTCTGCGTGACGAAAGTACCATGTCATGAAACTAACGTTGATCGGATATGGCGCTATGGGCCGGCTAATCGCTAACCTCGCGAGTGAGCAGGGCCACGAAATCGTTGTCACTCTTAAATCCCACGACACCGGCCGCAGCGCCGAAGATCTCGCCGATTCGCTAGGTGGCTGCGATGTCGCGTTCGATTTTTCAGCCTCTACGGCAGTATTAAGAAATGTGACTGCCTGCGCCATCGCGCGAATCCCGCTGGTTGAAGGAACGACCGGCTGGAACAGCCAACTGGACGAAGTGAAGAACGTCGTTTCTCAAAATGATGGGGCGCTAATTTACGGCGCAAACTTCTCCGTCGGCGTGCAGGTTTTCTACCGCATCGCCGCGTCTGCAGCGGAACTCTTCCAAAGTCTGGAGTCGTACGATGCGTTCATCGAAGAAGCGCACCACAAGCGCAAACGCGATGCGCCTTCGGGGACGGCGCTGCAACTTGGCGAGATTGTCGCCTCGCACCTGGGCCGTGAAGTCCCGGTCAGTTCCACCCGCGCCGGCTACATCCCCGGCACGCATCGCGTTGGTTTTGATTCAGCCTCGGATCAAATCATTCTGGAACATACGGCGCGTGGCCGCGAAGGTTTTGCGGCGGGCGCGCTGTTGGCGGCCAAATGGATCGTCGGCCGCAAAGGCGTGTATGAATTCTCGGAGGTTTTTGACGAAATAATTAAAGCGTGAGCTCCGTAGGAGCCGCATGTTTATAGACGACGATTGTCTTTTATTAACCTAAGCTCCTTTAGGAGCGGGACAGAACATTTCACTCCTAAAGGAGTTCGGAACGTAAATGCTGAGGTGGCGCTATAAACATCGCGCTTCTGACGGAGCTTAAGAAATAGGAGTCAATCATGACGATGAAAGTCGATTGGATGCGCGGTTGCGCGACAGCTTTGGTAACGCCCTTCAAAGCCGACGGAGCTTTTGATGAAGAGCGCATGCGGGCGCTTGTCGAACGACAGATCAACGGTGGCGTACGTTTGCTGGTTCCTTGCGGCACGACCGGCGAAAGCGCGACGATGACGGAAGCCGAAGACAAAAGTGTGATTGGTCTGACGGTAGAAGTTGCGCGTGGCCGGGCCAAGGTAATCGCGGGAGCGGGCAGCAACTCGACCGCCGTCGCGATCGAGTACTCGCAAAGCGCGCGCGATCTCGGCGCGGACGCCGTTCTGCAAGTGGCGCCCTACTACAACAAGCCGACTCAGGAGGGTCTCTACACTCACTTTCGCGCGATTGCCGAAGCAATTCCCGAGACGCCGATCATGCTTTACAACGTACCCGGACGCACTTCTTCTAATATAGCGGCGCAGACTGTGCTGCGCCTGGCGAATGATTGCGAAAACATCGTCGCCATCAAAGAAGCGTCGGGTAATCTCTCGCAGATCATGGAGATTCTTCGTGAGCGCCCGGCCAACTTCAGAGTATTATCCGGCGATGACGCGGTCACGCTACCCTTGATTGCGGTCGGAGCGGAGGGGATTGTCTCCGTCGCCTCGAATGAAATTCCCGACTTGATGTCACGCATGACAGAACAGGCGCTCGCGGGAAACTGGACCGAAGCGCGCGAGTTGCATTACCGGCTGCTGCCGTTGATGGAGGTTAACTTCATCGAATCAAGTCCGGGACCGGTAAAAGGGGCGATGGCGATGATGGGTTTGCTCGAAGAAAACTTTCGCTTGCCGCTGGTGCCAATCACCCAAAAGAGCCGCGCCCGCATTCGTGAAGTGATTGCCGAACTCGGTCTGCTGGAGAGTGCGCATGCTACGGTCTAGCGATCCGGAACGTTGAACTGGTGCGTCAGAGTACCGACTTTAGTCGGGTCCTTTCTTGCTTGCCGCAAAACCCAACTAAAGTTGGTACTCTAACACCCTGTTTCTATGACCTTGCGTGAACAAATCGAAGAGTTGGCAGCCGGCGAGACTAAAGAATACTCGGACGAAGATTTCGCATTGTTCGCAGAATTCAAGCGCTCGCTCAACCGAGGTGAAATTCGCGCCGCCGAACGCGATAGCGACGGCAATTGGCACACAAACGCCTGGGTGAAACGAGGCATTCTGCTCGGCTTTCGCATGGGCGGCATCGTCGACATGTCGCCGGCGGATGGAAGTCTCCGCTTTCTGGATAAGCATACTTACCCGATTCACTCTTTCACGCTCACAGATCGCGTACGCATCGTTCCCGGCGGATCGAGTATTCGCGACGGCGCCTACATCGCCGCCGGCGTCGTCTGCATGCCGCCGATGTTCGTCAATGCCGGTGCGTACGTCGATGAAGGCACAATGATCGACAGCCACGCGCTGGTGGGTTCATGCGCCCAGATCGGCAAACGTGTTCACCTTTCCGCCGCCGCGCAAATCGGCGGCGTGCTTGAACCTGCGGGCGCGATGCCCGTGATCATCGAAGACGACGTGATCGTTGGCGGCAACTGCGGAGTTTATGAAGGCACGATCGTGCGCGAGCGCGCCGTGCTGGCTTCCGGAACAATCATCACCGGCTCAACCCCCGTTTTCGATCTCGTGCGCGAACAAATCTATCGCCGCAGCGAAGACGCGCCTCTCGAAATCCCTTCGGGCGCCGTGGTCGTCCCCGGCTCGCGCGCTGTGCAAACTGAAAAAGGCCGCGAATGGGGCTTGTCGATCTATGCTCCGGTGATTGTGAAGTATCGCGACGAGAGGACTGACGCGGCGACCCAGTTGGAGGACTTGCTGCGTTGATCTTGATTAGTGATCGTTTTAGGACGACCGGTGTACTTTGAAATAATCAGCGAAATTTCCGGCGTCAAAAAAGAATTGCTGTGGGCAGTTCTATTCGTGAGGTTGCACGCTTGCGCAAGCAGTTTGGCGTTGGACGGTGGCGAAAGCTCAAAGGTGTTGCAACGGTTCGCCTTGCTAATGGTAGGATACGGAGGGTCGAGCTTCATTGGTATGAAGCTCATGGAATTGGGAAAAGGAAGGTTAAGATCAAACGATATTTGGATTGAAGATTATGACACGCCGAAAATCAGAGCCTCGATTTGTTATTTGTATTCGCAACGAAGACTGCGAGGACTTAGAGCCCCGAAAAGTCTATCAAATTCTTGCGGATGAAGCTGTCGCTGAGGATGGATACATGAGAGTGATTGATGAGTCTGGCGAGGATTATCTTTACCCGCAAGATTATTTTGTTCCCATTGAGTTGCCTCAAGTGGCGGAGAAAGCTCTTTTGTCGGCAGCTTAATTTGGACGAGTGCGTAAGAGTTATGGTCATTGAAGCAAAATATGAAAACGGCGTCTTCAAGCCAATCGGCGAAGTAAAGCTCGAGGAAGGAACGACAGTGGAGATTCACATCAATCGTGAGAAGACCGGCAGGAAAGCGCCGTCCATTCGAGAGCTTGGTTTTGTTGGAATGTGGGTCGATCGCGAGGACATCAAGGATGGCATGAGCTATGTTAATAGCCTGAGGAATAGAACGCGGGCCTGAGCTACGAAGCGCGGATGACTTAAGGAAAGGATCAGGAATACGGAGCAATGAATGGCCAAGCCTCACTGGTACAGATTTGAGTGGGATGACGAAAACAGAAAGGGCGGCAACGTCCAGCACTTGCGCGATCATGGAATCGAACCCGAGGAAGCCGAAGAATGTTTCTTCCATGACTACATGTTTGCCAAGGATAACAGACGATTCGATGACGTTTACGTACTCGATGCGAAGACCGACCGAGGCAGACGGTTGCGCTTAATTTTCCAGGACAAAGGCGATGGACTCGCAAGAATATTCACCGGGTGGGACTTGAAAAAGACTACGAAGCAAAAGAGATGAAGAAAAAGTTTAGTAAGCTAAAGAAGTCAGAGCAAGCCAAGGTAGAAGCGGACTATCACCGCATGAAACCCGAGGAACTGGACGCAGTGATGTCCAGGGCAAAGTCGCACAGTCCTGACGCAATCCGTCTGTCGCCTGGATTGGTTCGGAAATTGAAGACTATTGCTGAGTCGGAAGGCGAGCCTGAATACCGAACGATGGTCCAAAGGTGGGTCGAGGAACGACTTCGACAAACTTCCAAACGTGCATCTACTTCAGTACAACCTACTCCAAGGACTAAATTCTTATCGAGCTAAATGTTGATTCTTCACCGGAGTGGACGATGAACATATCTACAGAGAAAGAAAAAATGCTTTCGGAAATGACGCGGGCAGAAAAAGCAGAACTGCTTCAGTGGATCGTTCGAGATCTCGGCGACGACTTCCCGGGGATAGAAAGCAAGCCCGGTGTTATGGGTGGTGTGGCTTGCATCGCGCGGACTCGCATCCCGGTTTGGCTCCTGGAACAAGCGCGGCGTCTTGGCACCAGCGAAGCTGATCTCCTCAGAGACTATCCCACCTTGACTGTGCGCGATCTAGCGAACGCCTGGAACTTCGTCCGTTCTCACCGCGCGGAGATAGACGCGCAGATCGAAGCGAACGAGAAAGACGATGATTGATGGCGCTTTATGCAGACGAGAATTTTCCTTTACGCGCAGTCGAGGAACTGCGCCGGCTGGGCCAGGATGTACTTACGGCGCTCGAAGACGGTAGAGCCAATCAATCCATTCCTGACGAAGACTTGCTCGCCAGAGCAACCGAAATTGATCGAACGCTGCTAACAATCAATCGCCTTGACTTCAAACGGTTACATCGACGGATGCCTGACCACGCCGGAATCATCATTTGCACAGAAGATCCGGATCGCGTTGGACAGGCGCAACGCATTGCCACGTCTATCACGGAGGTGGGAGAGTTGAGAGGGCGGTTGCTGCGTGTCTATCGCCCAGCGTGAAAGGATTGAATTGAAACAATTTCAGGCAGCAAAGTACGACAAACTTACGTTTGTCGAGCATAAAGAATTCCAACCACCACCATTTCTTCGCGGGATGGAAAAGAGCATGATCCGAAAGATTTCGGATCGCGCGAAGCCGGGGAGTATCAGTCTTGGTCTCGGTGAGCCCGATCTGCCGACGCCGGATGTGATTGTGCGCGAGGCGGTGCGCGTGATTCAGGAGGAGAAGTGTGGCTATACGCTACAAGCTGGATTGCCGGCGCTGCGCGAACGCATCGCGGGAGACTATCCACATCTGAATCTCTCGTCCGACCAAGTAATGGTCACCGCAGGTTCGCAAGAAGGACTCTATCTGATTTTGCGGACGCTGGTCGAAGAAGGCGATGAAGTTCTGATTCCAAATCCGGGGTTCATTGCCTATCCGATGATCCTAAAGATGGTTGGTGGGCGGGCGATTCCTTATCGCTTGCCGGCGGCGAATGATTTCGGGTTTGACTTGAATGATTTCAAAAGCAAATTGTCATCGCGCACGAAAGTTGTAATCTGCATAAGTCCGTCGAATCCAACGGGGCGTGCGTTATCTGAGGACGATCTTCGCGGCATGGCTGAGGCAGTTACGGAGAGCGGTTCCGGCGCATTCATCGTCAGTGATGAAATTTATCGCGAGCTTTACTACACGCCGGAACGTCCCGCTTCGATTTCGGAATTCTATCCGCGGACGATCGTGGTCAGCGGACTTTCAAAGTCGATGCGCATGACCGGCTGGCGCATCGGTTGGTTGGCCGGCGACGAGGCGGTCATCAAAGCGGCGCTGGTGTTACATGGATACGTCGTTACTTGCGCTTCGAGTATTTCGCAGAAAGCGGCGCTCGCGGCGTGGACAGATGAGGCGGCGGCTTCGCGCGACGACATGCGGGCGATCTTTCTGAGACGGCGCGATCATTTGCTTAACCTATTGTCGAAGGAACTCGGTTTGCGCTGCGTGATGCCGGAGGGTGCGTTTTATGCGATGGTTGATGTAAGCGCGCACGGAGATGAAATGAGAGTTGCGGAAGCTGGATTGGAACATGGCGTGGTGACGATTCCGGCGTCGGCGTTTGGAAGTGAGAGTAAAGGTTATCTCCGCATTTCGTTTTGCGCCGATGAAGAAAAGTTGAGCGAGGGTGTGCGGCGTTTGGGTCAAGCTTTAAAATCATTGGGATGAAAGAAAAGGATTTAACGCAAAGGACGCGAAGGTAATCGCGAAGGAACGCAGAGGAAAAACTTTGCTGTCACTCTGCGGAAACCCTTTGCGTCCTTTGCGTTAGAATGATCTGATTCGATGAACGAGAAACTGCGCGCAGGAATACTGGGAGCCACCGGCGTCGTTGGCCAGAGGTTCATTCAATTGCTGGAAGACCATCCGCAGTTTGAGGTTACAGCGCTGGCAGCATCCGATCGCTCGCAGGGCAAAACTTATGCGGAAGCGTGCGCATGGCGTCTGCCCGGAGAAATTCCTGAGCGCGTGAAACAGGTTGTGGTGCAGTCACCCGCTCCACCGCTGGACTGCGATTTCGTATTTTCGAGTCTGCCGGGCAACGTCGCAAAGGAGGCCGAGGAAAATTTCGCGCGCGCCGGTTATCCGGTAATCAGCAATTCGTCTTCGCATCGGATGGCCACTGATGTGCCCTTGCTGATTCCCGAAGTGAACCACGAACACGTCGCACTGATCGACACCCAGCGAACCAGGCGTGGCTACGATCGCGGCTTCATCGTCACGAATCCAAACTGTTCCGCGATTGTGATTGTGATGGCGCTGGCGCCATTGCACGCGCGCTTCGGCGTCGAAACATGCGTCGTGACCACGATGCAAGCGCTTTCGGGCGCCGGTTATCCGGGCGTGCCTTCATTGGACGCGACGGACAATGTCATTCCTTTCATCGGCGGCGAGGAAGAGAAGATCGAAGCCGAAACTTTGAAGTTGCTCGGCCGCCTCAACGGGGATGCGATCGAGGAGGCACGAATCGAGGTAAGCGCGCAGTGCAATCGCGTCAACGTCAGCGACGGGCACCTGGCTTCGATTCGGGTGAAGCTTTCTCAACCAGCCTCGCTGGATCAAATTCGTGAAGCGCTGGGGTCATTCATGTCCGTGCCGCAAGAGTTGAAGTTGCATTCCGCGCCGGCGAAACCCATCATCGTCCGTGATGAAGTTGATCGACCACAGCCCCGCTTGGATCGCGATGCCGGATTTGGAATGAGCGTCACCGTGGGCCGCATTACGGCGGACACCGTGCTTGATTATCGATTCGTGGCGTTGGGCCATAATACGATTCGCGGCGCGGCGGGGGCAGCGATTCTCAACGCTGAACTCTTAATGGCCAGGCAGAAGCTCTAGTAAGTACGTAGAATGGCTTCAGTTGCCCTCATCTGTACCGCAAATAGATGCCGAAGTGTGATGGCGCACGCCATCTTCGTAGACGAAGCGCGCAAGAGATCACTGAGGACTGATATCTATTCTGCCGGCATCCTCGATTTTTCAGACCAGCCGCCATTGATTGAAACTTCGCGGACCTGTCAGCATTACCACACGCCGCCGCCCAAGGAAGCGCCCACGTGGATACGCGAACTTCCCCTGGGCTCGATCGAACGATTCCTGGTGATGGAGCAGGACCATGCCGACGCGCTCGTTAATAGTTTTGGAATATCCGCAGACCGCATAAGCTTGCTGGGAGGCTTCGATCCGCAGCATCGCGGGGTTGAGATCGCCGATCCTTTTGGTCACAGCGACCTGGCCTACCAGGACTCCTACCGACTGATTCGTGACTGCATCATCGGCTATCTGGACTCGACGAATGAGCTTGAGACACCCACACAGTGATCGCCGCC
>Ga0193747_1000322_pt1 | contig 17518 bp, 17 predicted proteins | sample L1m2metaG_FD_143048 | JGI IMG/M metagenome (GOLD analysis project Ga0193747, IMG submission 143048) | Soil microbial communities from a riparian zone of the East river system, Colorado, United States - L1m2 | ecosystem: Environmental > Terrestrial > Soil > Riparian zone | place: USA: East River...
TCTTTTTGGTCGTTTGACGAAAGCTTCACCGTCGCTGACTCCTCGTCGGGATATCCGAGCGTTGCAAAAATCCTTCCACCAACACGAAAATCGGGATGACGCATGTGCGCCGATTCAATCGCTTCCGGAAAACTCAGAGCCAGTTTGCGAAATTCATTTGGCGTCATGGCGTCGAGGACGTGCGTCGCTGTCTACTGGAGGATACGAGTTGAGGGCTATTCCGTAATGATTTTGTCAGCCCATTCCACGAGCGAGACGAAAATCTTGGGATTACCAAACTTAGCGCCGTATTCATTCAAGTCGGTCTCGGTCACACCTCTCGCACGGGAGCAGGCGCCGCATGCGTAAATCGGTATTTTCTTCGCCGCAATTTTCGCAAGCGCTTCGGAAAGGGGTGGCCAACCGACAGGAACGACCGCATTGGCTACCGACTTGCGCATAAGCGAAACCGCTTCGCCGAGAAGAAAGATTTGAACTTCGTGCCCAGCTTCAGCAAGGGCGTCGCCGTGAAGAAAAGGAAATGCCGCCTTTGTCGGATCGTCCGATCCCCAGGCACTCTTGATCATGATTTTTAATTTGACCGCGCTTGTACCGATAGCAGGAGACGTGGCGGTTGCGAACAATGGAAGCGCTGCAAGATGCTTCAGAAATGATCGCCGGATCATGCGATCCGATTAAACCAAAAAGGGACTGCATTGCGCAATCCATTTTTCAAGCAACGTCAGCGACTCGGGCTTCGACGGGCTGGCTGCGTTTGCTCGGGCGGCTTTGCCTGACGGCCTGTGGCGCTATCGCGATAAAACAACACGCCGTGCGCTCGCAGGTTGCTGATCAGCGCGTGCAGATCGTTCGCCAGTTGTTGATCATTCAGCAGTGTCGCCACCAAACCTTTGCCTTGTGTGGCGCTGCGCACCACCTTGCGTGTGTCTGCGATTGCGTTCTGCAAATCGTCGGCAGCTTTCTTTGCCGAAGCCATCGCGGAATCCGCCTGCTCGACGACTCCATCCAACTTCTTGGACGATTCTGCCAGGGCGCCGGTAGCCTGGTTCAAATGTTCCATGCTCGACTTGAGATTTTCCATGTTCGCCGGGGAAAGCGTGTCTTGATTCAGACGGTCCACAGTTGTGTCGATCTTTTGCACGGTACCGCGGAGGTCGTTCACGAGCGCACCGCCTGAGCGTGTGAGATCGTCGATGCCGGTTTCGCGTGCACCTTTGACATCGGCATTCGGCGGTAGATACGCCTTCGGAGGTCCGGCCGGTACCGCTACATTCACGAACCGATCGCCAAGCAAACCCGAACTACCGACGGTGAACTTCGTTCCCTCAGGGATCTTAATGTATTCATAGATTTTCAAAGGTACAGCCACGCCGCCGCCCTCACGAAGTAGCTTCGGGCCGCCCGCGACTTTTCCGATTCTCGCTCCGGCGAGCAAGACATCGGTGCCCTTCAGCAATCCGCTCGCATCATTGAAGCGCACGGTGATGGTGTAATACGTCTTAAAGCCCTCACCCAGCCTGCCGAATTGCACGAGCAGCGCGCCTAACATCGCCAGCCCTACAAAAACAAAAATGCCGACTTTGAATTCCAAACCTCGCTCGTGCCGGTTCATCTTGGGTGTTTATTGTCGATCTTGCTGCTAATTTTCGCAAGGTAAGGGAGGGCTCACCCGGGCATCTTTCGCCCTCGAGACTACAGGCAATTGAGCTCAATCGCCTCTACCGTCAGATCGGCCGAGGAGGAAATCCTGAATGAGTGGGTCGCTCGATTGCTGAAGTTGACTCGCCGTTCCGTCAAAATAAATCCGACCTTCGTGCAAATAGGCAATTCGGTCGGCTACATCAAATGCGCTTTTCATATCGTGGGTGACCACCGCGCTGGTCATTCCAAAGCGCTGTTGTAGCCGGCGAATCAATCGATTGATGCTATCGGCGACTACAGGATCAAGACCGGCTGTCGGCTCATCGTACAGTACACACGAGGGGCGCCGAATGATGGCGCGCGCCAGCCCGACTCGTTTTTTCATCCCGCCGCTCAGACTTTCCGGCATCTTATCTTCCTGACCTTCCATTTCCATCACCTCAAGCATCTCACTAACTTTTGAGCGCAGAACTTTCCGATCGCGCTCGCCGGCTTCGCGCAAAGGAAAGGCAATGTTGTCTTCGACCGTCATCGAATCAAAAAGCGCGCCACCTTGAAATAGAATGCCGACCTTTTTGCGGATCGCCCCGAGCTGGCGCTCACTCATTCCAATGATGTTTTGACCCTGGATCCAAATTTCCCCGGAGTCGGGCTCCATCAACCCAACCATGTGTTTCAGCAAAACGCTCTTTCCGCCACCGCTACGCCCAATGATGGCCAGCGTCTCGCCGCTGCTGATCTTAAGATCGACCCCGCGCAAAATTTCCTGTTGCCCGATTTTCTTTTGCAACGAACGCACGGCAATCATGGGCGACGAATCATCCGAAACCAGAGGAGGTTCCGCTGACATCTTCGGAGATGGAGGCGCTTCGATCATCGTAGCTCAAACTTTCAACTCTCAGCCTGCAAGTCTCAACTGTGCAGCATTACTGATATCCGGCCGGATAAATAATGTTGAACATCATGGTGAGAAAAAAATTGCAAATCAGGACCGCGAGCGAGGCGTTCACCACCGCCTCAGTGGTGGCCCGACCAACGCCAACTGCTCCCTCGCGTGTGGTCAATCCTTTTTGGCAACTGATGAATACGATGAGTATCCCAAAACAGAACGCTTTTGACAGACCCATGATGATATCGCGACTGCGCGTCCAACGCACCATATTCGCCATGTAGTAAGTGCCGTTAATGTCGAGCATGAAAATCGCAACCAGATAACCGGCTGCGATGCCCACGGCGATGCACTCCGCCACCAGAAGTGGCATCGACACCATCATGGCCAGTACGCGCGGCACTACCAGGTAATCAACCGGATAAACCGCGAGCGCGCGCAAGGCATCGATTTGCTCGGTGACTTTCATCGTGCCGATCTCGGCTGACATCGCTGCGCCCACGCGTCCGGCTACCATCAGAGCAGTCAACACTGGCGCGAGCTCGCGGCAGAGCGAAACCGAAACTACCGCGCCTACAGCTGAGCCCATTCCCAGCTTGTTAAATTGGAAAAATGTTTGTGCCGAGAACACCGCACCAGTGAACGCGCCGGTGATTATGACGACGAGCTGCGAAAGCAACCCCACTTCGACAACCTGGTTGAGGAACAATTTCCACCGGAGCTTGTGGGTGAAAATGGAACGAAACGTGTCAGCAGCCAGCAGGACGAGTTCGCCGAGATATTGGACGAACGCGAGCAACGGCGCGCCGAGGGCGCTAAAGAAGCGGACCATTATGGAAGAAGCGACGAGAGATAACTGGACAGTGAATGGCTAAAGAGCGTGCTGCGCAACGTTTTGTTCTGATCACTAATCGCCGATTACGTCCCTAGACGCTCGGTCTTTGTTCGCGAATGCAGTTCGGGTGGAATCGCGCCGATGATAAGCGGTTCGAGGCCAAGCTTGAGGAAAATGGTGCGAATGTCGCGAATGCTCAAAGTCGGTTCATCGAACTCGAGGTAAACGATATCGTGATTTGTGTCCACTTTGTAACGCAGGCCGGCGATTTCCACGAGCTGCCGGTCCAATTCCAGGATGTTCCCCATTTCGCGCAAGCCACGCGCATAAATCTCGACTTCGAACATGGTGCCCAGAATTGTAGCGGGCGGGTCAAAGCCATGCAATCGATCTCGCAAGAGAAAATGATCGCCCGACCCCCGTCCCTTCGAGCTTGCAATTGCGCCGGACCCAAAGCTGCGTAAATGATGCCCGTTCAAGCGATGAGACGCGCCGCTCAGTATTTGTTGGCCACGAATGTGGTGCTCGGCGCACTGTTCTTCGCTGGTTGCGAAACTGTACCGCAAGGGATTCAGCAGGCGAGAATCGAGATGTCGCAACACATCGCAGCCGAACCGACCGGCGATTATTATATCGGGCGGCGTTACTACAAACCGGATTACAAATTTTGGGGCTACGTTCGCAAGCCGGGCCAGCCATGGAGCACAGCGGAGTTGGTGATGCTCAATGAGAAGGAGAAACTTGCGCCGGACCGCGAACGTCTCGAGTTCGGGAGCGACAACAATTACGAATACAAGCTCTACGGCAACTTCAGTGGCGACAAAGTGTATGAGCCCGCCAGCAATGGGATTTATCCGGAGTTCGTTTTGAAGGGGTACGAGATCATTTCCACCACGCCGCCGCCGATTTTCAAAAGCCAAATGAGCGGCCGCTCTAATCCAACCGACCTGCGGTACGTTGTCGAGAAACCCGAATGAGCGCTTCGTCATCCCGACCGGATCGCGCAAACGCGCGAGAAGTCGAGGGAGCCCGCGGAAAGATCTCAAAGCCCTCGCCTCGGGATGGAAAGCCTGGCCTCGCCGCGTCCCGCGGCTCCGTTGCAGCCTCGACTGCGCTCGGAATGACCCGCGATGCTCTCATGGAGGAATTCCTGCGTTATCTCGCGAACGAGCGAAATGCATCACCGCGCACGCTCAAGGCGTATCGCCATGCGTTGACCGGTTTCCGCGCTGAAAACAAAACGTCGTGGAAAAAATGTGTACCCGACGATTTTCGCAATTACCTCTTTGAGGTTATGAAACGCGGGCAGGCGCGTTCGTACGTGCGACTGCAATTCTCAGCATTGCGCACTTTCTATCAGTTTCTCGCCGCTCGGAAACGACTGCGACATAATCCTGTCCGGGAAGTGCAACTGCCAAAGATGGAGAAAAAGCTGCCGCTGGTCCTAACGCGCCACCAGGTGGACGAACTTCTCACGGCGCCAACCCGCGAACCAAAGAGCCGATCTGCACCATCATGGATGCCCCTGCGCGACGTCGCTATCATGGAATTGTTTTACAGTAGCGGTTTGCGCCTGAGCGAACTGGCTGCGCTCGATGTCGCCGATGTTGATCCTTACACAGAGTCGGTGCGCGTATTCGGCAAGGGCCGCAAGGAACGCGTCTGTCCGGTGGGTCTGCCAGCGCTGGAAGCGATCCAAAAATATCGGGCGACGGCCAACGTCCACGCGGCTGCACTCTTCATTAACAAAGCGAGAAGGCGAATGTCCGCGCGGTCAGTTTGGCTAGTGTTGAAACGGTATGTTCGGCGCACGTCCATTCCGATTTCCATGAGCCCACACAAATTGCGCCACAGCTTCGCCACGCACATGCTCGATCGAGGTGCAGACCTGCGCAGCGTGCAGGCGTTACTCGGGCACGCGAGCCTATCCAGCACACAGATCTACACGCACGTAACCGTCGAACGTCTCAAGAAAGCGTACGCGGATGCACATCCGCGGGCGTAACTAAGGAGGGTGGCCTAGCTCGGCGCCGGCGCCGCCGGTGCGCTGCTTTGTGCCTGTGATTCCGGAACCTGGAAAGACAGCTTGCCGTCGGCGGCAACGACATCCACGTGGTCGCCGGGTTTAACGTTGCCGCGGAGCAATTCTTCCGCGAGCGGATCTTCAAGGAAACGTTCGACAGCGCGACGCATCGGTCGGGCGCCGTATTGCGGATCGTATCCTTTCTCTATGAGAAATTCCTTCGCGCTTTGCTGCAGGCCGATGTGTACTTCCTTGGCTTTGATGCGCCTGAGCACTTTGTCCACTTCCAGGTCAACGATGCGCAACAACTCCGGCTTGCCGAGCGAATGAAACACGATGAGCTCGTCCAGCCGGTTGAGGAATTCGGGTTTAAAGACGCGTTTCGTTTCATCGAGAATCTTGTCACGCATCGAATCGTAATCGTGTCCCTCGCTCGGTGCGCCGAATCCCATCACCGTCTGCTTCTTCAGCAATTCAGCGCCGACGTTCGACGTCATTATGATAATCGTGTTCCGGAAATCGATCTTGCGGCCTAACGAGTCGGTAATCTTGCCGTCTTCCAAAATCTGCAAAAGAAGATGCATCACGTCCGGATGGGCCTTTTCAATTTCATCGAAGAGCACTACCGAGTACGGCCGGCGCCGCACGGCCTCGGAGAGTTGTCCGCCTTCCTCGTATCCGACATAGCCCGGCGGTGACCCAATCAAACGGGACGCCGTGAATTTCTCCATGTACTCCGACATGTCGATTTGGATCAACGCGTCGGCGTCGCCGAACATGAACTCCGCGAGCGTGCGGGCGAGATAGGTTTTGCCGACACCGGTCGGACCAAGAAACACGAACGAACCGATCGGGCGCTTGGGATCTTTCAAATCCGCGCGCGAGCGCCGCAACGCCTTGCTGATCGCTATGACCGCTTCCTCCTGGCCGATGACGCGCTCTTTGAGCTCCGCCTCCATCCTAAGCAGCTTCTGGGTCTCCTGTTCTTCCATCCTCTGGAGCGGAACGCCGGTGACTTTCGAGATGATGTGCATCATGTCGTCGCCTGTTACGACGACTTCCTTCTCTTCGCGTTCTTCGCGCCACTTGGTCAAAATAGCATCGAGTTTTTCCTTCGTTTGCTTCTCCTTGTCGCGAAGCGAAGCGGCCTTTTCAAAATCCTGGGCCTTGATCGCTCCTTCTTTTTCGAGACGGATGGCTTCGATTTCCTTTTCGATGTCCTTCACGTCCGGCGGCCGCGTCATTGAGTTGATGCGAGCGCGCGCACCTGCCTCATCCATGACATCGATGGCTTTATCGGGAAGAAAGCGGCCGGTGATGTAACGATCGGAAAATCTAACAGCAGTCTCGAGTGCTTCGTCAGTGAGCTTGGCTTTGTGATGCGCTTCGTACTTCGGGCGCAGACCTTTTAAGATTTGAATGGCTTCATCAACGGTCGGCGCATCGACCTTTATCGTCTGAAACCGGCGTTCCAGCGCCGCATCTTTCTCGATGTACTTGCGGTATTCGTTCATCGTCGTCGCGCCAACGCATTGCAATTCGCCGCGGCTCAGGGCCGGCTTAATGATGTTAGACGCGTCCATCGCGCCTTCGGCTGAACCTGCCCCGACGATCGTGTGCAGCTCATCGATAAAAAGGATCACGTTCTTGGAACGACGGATCTCGTCCATTACTGCTTTGATTCGTTCTTCGAACTGGCCGCGATATTTTGTTCCTGCGACCATCAACGCCAGGTCGAGCGTGATCACACGCTTGTCCCGCAATAGTTCCGGCACGTTACCGTTTGAGATTTCCTGCGCCAGTCCCTCGGCGATCGCTGTTTTGCCCACGCCCGCTTCGCCGATCAATACGGGATTGTTCTTCGTGCGCCGGCAAAGCACTTGAATGACGCGCTCGATTTCGTTGCGCCGGCCAATCACCGGATCGAGTTCGCCTTTACGCGCTAACTCGGTCAAATCGCGGCCAAATGCACGGAGCGCCGGAGTCTTGACGTCTTTCTTTGCTGGCTCGCCTTCCTGCTCCGATTCGGACGGCGTGAAATTCGGATCGAGCTCTTTCAAGATTTCGTTCCGCGTACGTTCGATATCAAGTTCCAGAGTCTTCAACACTCTGGCAGCAACCCCCTCGCCTTCGCGCAACAGCCCGAGTAAAATGTGTTCCGTGCCGACATAGGAATGATTGAGCGCCTTGGCCTCTTTGCCAGCAAGCGCCAGCACTTTTTTGACGCGAGGCGTGTATGGGACGTTGCCAACCATCTTTGTCTCAGGTCCGGAACCGACTTGTTTCTCCACTTCCATCCGCACCGTCTCGAGGTCGAGTCCCATCTTTTGCAAGACGTTTACTGCCACGCCCTGGCCGAGCTTGATCAGCCCAAGAAGCAAGTGCTCGGTGCCCACGTAGTTGTGGTTAAACCGGTCGGCTTCCTTCCGGGCAAGCGCCAAAACCTGTTGAGCTCGCGGTGTGAAATTATTCATTAGTTGATGGTGCGTCCGTCAAGCCATTGCCTGAGTCCTTTACCATCTTACTAATATCAGGTTTGGGGAAAGTTTTCAAACGGTCACGGATGATTTGGGCCCGCAGATAGTCGCGCTCTTCAGCATTTAACTTCTGTTGCGAGTTCTTTTGCAGGTGCGCCGGCTGCGTCTCGATGAACAATTCGTCGATTTGCAGGCGCCGATCTTCTGGGAACGCGCCGAGATCCATTCCAAGCTTGATAACCGACAGCAGGTTGAGCGCTTCCTTGGACGGCATGGCATGCGCGAAAGTTAGAACGCCATAGGCACGACCGATCTGGTCGCAAAGTGTGCTCGGTTTTCTTTGGAGCAAAGTCTGGCGCGCGTCGTGTTCCTTATCAATGATCGTCTCGATGACTTTGGTCAGACGATTGATGATGTCTTCTTCCTTTTCACCGAGCGTGGTCTGATTAGAAATCTGAAAAAGATTGCCCATGGCTTCGGTGCCTTCGCCGTAAAGGCCGCGCACCGCTAGCCCGATTTTACTGACCGCCTGGATGACTTGATTGATCAGATCGCTCAGGACGAGCCCCGGTAGATGCAGCATCGCAGAAGCACGCATGCCGGTTCCGACGTTGGTCGGGCAAGCGGTCAAATATCCAAGTCGTGGATCGAAAGCGAAGTCGAGTTTGCTTTCAAGTGCGGTGTCGATCTTATCGACGAGCTTGAATGCCTGTTTCAACTGAAGACCGGAACGAATGGATTGCATCCGGAGATGATCTTCTTCGTTGATCATGACACTGAGCGTTTGCCGCCGATTCACCACCACCGCGCTGCCCGCGCCCTTCGCGGCATGCTCGCGACTGATCAAGTGGCGCTCGACAAGCACCTGTTTGTCCAATGCCGCCAGATCCTGCAACCCTTCGGAAAACGCGTCCTGCATCTCCGGAAGCTCTTCCACACGCGCCCGGATCTGTTCGAGGATCGACGTGCGTTCCGCTTTCTTAGCCCATCCGGGAAAAGCACGATTACGCAAATTGCGCGCGAGGCGGATGCGGCTGCTGATTACAACCCGGTGATGCGGCCCTTCACCGCGCAACCATTCCCCCGCAGTGGAAAGCATGCTTGAAAATTTCATACTGAATTCGAAAGGTCGGTTTCGAGCTGTTTAATTTGATCGCGCAGCGAGGCAGCACTCTCGTAGTTCTCATCAGCCACGGCTTTCTGCAGATTTTCAGTGAGGGCGCGCATTTGCTGGTTCAGTGCCACGGTGCGCTGCGCACGTTCCGGCAATTTTCCGACGTGTTCGGTGCCTTTATGCATTGCTTTTAAGAGCGAACCCAAACCCTCGGCGAAGGTCCCGTAGCATTCGCTGCAACCAAGGCGACCTGTCTTTTTGAAGTCCGTCTGACTAAAACCGCACACGGAGCATTTTTTAGCCGGCGCTCCTTTTTCAATCTCTTCGGCTGCCCCGATGCCCAGCAGCAAATCCGCGAGCGCGAAACTGGTCGGATCCTGGACACCTTTTTCCTTCGAGCAAGCTTCGCACAGGTTTACCTTGTGCATCTTGCCCTCGAGGATCTGTGTCAGGAAAACTGTCGCATCATTACATTTACAAACGTCGCACAACATCTCTGTTAGTTAGACCGTGATCTGCTGCAAACATTCAACCCGATACAGTGCCCTGACATCGTCTCGCTCGGCAATCGTTAATCGGAAATCGGCGTGCCAGTGTTGTGTGTCATATCGCGGAACCTGGCGATGATGCGCGTTGTGATCGGGCCGGGTTTTCCGTCTCCGATAATGCGACCATCGGCTTTAACCACTGGAACGATCTCGGCAGCAGTTCCCGTGAGGAAGCATTCGTCGGCCACGAAAATGTCGTGCCGCGTGAAATCTGCCTCGATCACTTTGATGTCGAACTCGCCAGCAATATCAGACACGACCGATCGCGTGATTCCCTGCAACGCTCCGGCCGTGGTCGGAGGCGTGAAAATCCGGCCGTGCTTGATGATGAAGACGTTGTCGGCAGTGCATTCGGCGACGTTTCCAGCGTCGTTCAACATCAACGCTTCATCAGCGCTGGCAAGGTTCGCTTCGATCCGAGCCATTACGTTGTTCAAGTAGTTCAATGATTTAACCGCCGGATTGAGAGATGCAGGATTACTGCGGCGTGTCGCGACAGTAACAATGCTCAGCCCTTTCCGGTAAAAATCCTCGTGATAAAGAGCGATCGTCGCCACAATTATTATCACGCTCGGATTTTTGCACTGCTCCGGATTCAAACCCAGATTGCCAACTCCGCGTGTAACGACCAGACGAATGTAACCGTCACGCAAATGATTTTGCCGGATCGTTTCAAGCAATGCCTCCGTCATTTCCTGACGGGTCATGGGAATCTCGAGACAGATCGAACGCGCTGAATTCCAAAGGCGCTCCAAGTGTTGTTCCAGGCGAAAAACGCGGCCGTTGTAAAAACGTATGCCCTCGAAAATTCCATCGCCGTAGAGCAAACCATGGTCGAACACCGAAACCTTTGCGTTTGTTTCCGAATAGAATTTCCCGTCGATGTAAATCTTCGCTTCCCTGACGCCCGTTGTCGGACGCGGCCGACTTTCTATTGCAGGTTCACTTGTTTCCTCGGTCGCACGCACGTGAGTCTTTGGTTCATCCAACACCGTCGCATCAGTGGTTTTCATGTTAGCAACAAAACCTCAAATGTTTACGCGCGCAATTCAAACCGCAAAATCGGCGACGCCAACGTAGTTATTGCAGTACTCCATCCACGATGTGCAACTGCCGATCGCCGCGCGTCGCCAGACGGGTGTCGTGCGTAACGACCAGAAGAGTTTTGCTGCGATCGCGCGCCAGATTTAGCAGCAGATCCATGATCGTGTCGCCCGTTTTCGAATCGAGATTTCCTGTCGGCTCATCGGCAAAAATAATGTCGGGATCATTCGTTAATGCTCGCGCAATGGCGACGCGCTGCTGCTCTCCGCCTGATAATTCTGCAGGCAAATGATGCATGCGGTCAGTCAGCCCAACTGCCGCCAAACTCTCCTCTGCCTCTCCCTTAATCACACGACGCCCGATCATTCCCGGCAGCAGAACATTTTCGAGTGCGGTCAGTTCGTGCAGCAAAAAATAACCCTGAAACACAAAGCCCATTTTTTCGTTCCGCAGACGCGCTTCCGCGGACGAGCTGCCGCCATAAAGCTCCCGTCCTTCGAATTTCACCGTTCCCGATTCCGGACGTTCCAGCCCCGCCAATGTGTAGAGCAGCGTCGTCTTACCCGCGCCGGACGCACCGGAAAGAAAAACCGTTTCGTTGTGGGCGATGTCCATTGATATCCCGCGCAAGACTTCAATTCGCCGGGCGCCCATTCGAAACGACTTGCAAATATCTCGGGCAATCAGTTGCGGCTGCTCCACGAGCAAGTATCTCCCGCTAATCTGTTCCGGTGCAAGAGCGCGATGGCAAAAAGCTGCCGTTGAAAAAAATCAGGCGCCGCGCTGCGATGTCCCTACACTTATGACATGTCTAGCGATTCAAGCGTGGGTTGATCGATCGCGGAGGTTATGTGAAGAGAGTCGCTGCACAGCTACTTCCAACAAAAAAGCCGCCGTCGAACAACCATTCGCGGCGGCTTTTGGCGAAAATCAGCGCGTTCGTTCGCTATGACACGCCTAGCGATTGAAGGGTTGGCTGATCGATCGTGGATGTGGTGTAAAGCCCGTGATCGCGCTGATAATCTGCGATCGCACCACGCGTGAGCGGTCCAATGGTACCATCCACTTCTCCGCGGTAGTACCCTTGTTGCTGAAGCGCTGACTGCACATTCGCAATTACCTGATCTGGTGGCAGGCGATTCTGCGCGTAGATAGGCCCATCCCATGCATAATACGCGTTCGGCCTATAACCCCAGGCTGGGAACCAGTAGCCCGCGTTCCAGTAATAAGGCGCTCCGAACACAAACGTGATGTTGTTGCCGTAATGACCGCGCCACCAGTTCTGATCATGCCACTCTGATTTGTAATTACGGAACACTGTGTATTGGCGGCCTTGCCAGTTTTGGCTTCCTGCGATGTGTCTGCCTTGCTGGAACTTTACTGGCGGCGCCTTTGCAGTATTCGGCTGTTTTGGAAGGTTGAAGTGCTGCGGCTTAAACGGCTTCCCATGGGCGAACTTCCCGTTTGCCGCGTTCTGGCCCGAAACAGTTGCAGTCTTCGCCTGGTTCGGCTTGCCTGCTCCCTTCACTTGGCCAGCGTTCGCCGCTTTGGCTGTTTGTCTCTCAGCTTGGGTTTGGTTCTTCTTGGCTTTCTGGGCTTGATAAGCAGCGTTGGAAGTCTGAGCCGCCTTGGCCTTTTGCCCATGATAGGTTGCCGTTGACGTTTGGCTCTTCTTACCTTGCTGGCCGTGATACACTGCCGTTGAGGTTTGACCTGTTTTTGGCTTTTGCCCTCCCGACGGTGCCGTCGTCATTTTCTTGGCGCCTGCTCCTCCACCTCCTGCCGGATGCCCGGTGGCGTGAGTCGCATGCTGGGCCGTTTGCGCCTGCTTCTTCGGTTGCGATTTCTTTTCTTCTTTTTGCGCGCCGACTGCGACGCTGACGAGCGCAAGACTACAAATTAAAACAACGAATATTCTCATAAGCTTCTTTTCTTTGGTTGTTAGACCTTTTGAGGTTTGCATTTATTCAACGTGGCAGCGTCCTTTTCTGGATGCATGTCCTCCCCAAAAACGGAAAGCACGCTCCAGTGCGATTCCCCCTTTTTATTCGGCTTGTTCATTTAATGCCGCGTGCGCGTGTGCCGTTGCGATTTTTTGATCAGGCCTGCTGCTGACGCACAGCTTCGAACAAAACGATTGCTACCGCTGTAGCCAGATTCAGACTGCGCGTCCCATGCATCGGAATAGTGATGCGGTGATCAATGTTGGCAGCGAGTAAATCCTCCGGGAGACCTTTCGTCTCGCGGCCAAAGACAAGGAAATCATCTTTCTGAAATCTGATGTCGTGGTAAGACCGTTTCCCTTTCGTCGTCAGAAAAAAATAACGAGTGCCCGACGGTTGCGTACGGCGTAACGCGTCGAAAGAATCCCATAATTGCAGACTTACTTCGTCCCAGTAATCGAGGCCTGCTCGGCGCAATTCTCGATTATCCAGCGAAAACCCGAGCGGCTTGACGAGGTGCAGGGTTGATCGCGTGGCCAGACAAAGCCGGCCGATGTTGCCAGTATTCGGCGGAATTTCCGGCTCAACTAAGACAACATTGAACATCGACTCTTCCTCTTCCGCCTAGTCTTTATCTGTTCTCGGAACATTCGGGACTAAGAGGAAGAGGTAGAGGAAGGGTTGCTAGAGCTTTGACGCGACGAACTTTTCCAGCTTCACCACATCAGCCGCAAATTTTCGAATTCCCTCGCCGGTTTTTTCGTACGCCATCGCGTTATCGTTAAGCATCCAGCGGAATTTCTTTTCGTCCAGCTCCAGCTTTTCAATCTTCGCCGACTTGGTTTTTTCTGGATCGAGTTTGCGTTCGAGCGGTTCCGTCGATTCGGAAAGTTCCTTCATCAACTCGGGGCTGATCGTCAGGCAATCACAGCCGGCCAATTCCCGAATCTGGCCAATGTTGCGGAAACTCGCGCCCATCACTTCGGTTGGGATGCCAAATTTCTTGTAGTAATTGTAAATCTCCGTCACTGATTGCACTCCGGGATCTTCCGCACCCTGATAATCTCGCTTATTCTCTTTCTTGTACCAATCGTAAATCCGACCGACGAACGGCGAGATAAGCTGCACTTTCGCCTCCGCCGCGCGCACCGCCTGCGGCAATGAAAACAGCAGCGTCAGGTTGCAGCGGATCCCCTCCTTTTGCAGTTGCTCGGCGGCAAGAAGTCCTTCCCAGGTTGAGGCGATTTTGATCAACACGCGTTCGCGCGGAATTTTGCGCTCTTCGTAAAGCTTGATCAGCGTCCGCGCTTTCTTGATGGAACCCTCGACATCGTACGACAATCGCGCGTCGGTCTCGGTCGAGACGCGTCCGGGCACAATTTCCAAAATGTCGGACCCGAACTGGACCAGGAGATGATCGCAAATGTCTTCGATCTGTGCCTGACCGCTTAGACCTGAGTTCTTCCGATCAGCCAGCACCTCGTCGACCAGATGCGAGTATTGTTGTTTTTGAGTGGCCGCGTAAACAAGGCTCGGGTTTGTCGTTGCGTCCTCCGGCTTAAAATCCTTTATCGATTCAAAATCGGCCGTGTCGGCGACGACTTTCGTGAACTTCTTCAGTTGCTCGAGTTGGTTCAGTTTGGTGCCAGTTTTTGTCTCTTCAGCGATAGCGGTGCTCATAATATCTTCTCCTCCGTTTCAAAGAACGTACGCTCGATCAAAAGATCGACAATCCAAAATCTATAGTGGCATCGAGGACCGCCTGACGATTAACAATACGCGGGAATTACGCCGATACTGGCCGCGCCTCAGGTGATTTGCGCGAGCCGAGGGCAGCGCGGACGAAGTTATTTCCAAGTTCCCACATTGGACCGGGGAATTTGCGGCATTCGGTAAGCACGTCGTCGAGCGCCGTGACGAACATGTCGACTTCTTTTTCGCCGATTATGAGCGGCGGAAGGATTTTCAGCACGTCCATCGCGTGACCGGCTACCTGCGTGAGAATGCGGTGCTTGCTCAACATTTGAGTCACGATCATTTGTGCGAAGAGGACCTTGTCGATCTTATGCAGAAGCTTCCACGCCATCTTGAGCTTGAACTCGCTAGGCTCGTGAAACTCAATCCCGATCATGAGGCCTTGGCCGCGCACTTCTTTTATAAAGGAATGTTTCGCCTTCAGCCCTTCAATTCTTTCCGTGAGCAATGCGCCCATTTTAGCTGAGCGCTCGACCAGATTCTCCTGATCAATCACTTCGAGCGATGCCAGCCCACACGCCATTGCGAGATTGTTGCGGCCGAAGGTTGTGGAGTGCACAACGCAGCGGTCCATGCGGCTGAACGTCTTCTGATAAATTTCGCGACTGGTAACGATTGCGCCGCACGGCACGTAACCGCCGCTCAATGTTTTCGCGAGCGTGATGATGTCCGGCTCCAAATTCCAGTGCTGGAACCCGAACATCTTGCCCGTTCGACCGAGGCCGGTCTGGACTTCATCCGAGATCAGCAGCGTTCCGTATTTGCGACAAAGTTCCTGGGCACGAATAAAAAAATCGGATTTCGGCGTTTGGCAGCCTTTGCCCTGAACGGTCTCGATTACAAATGCCGCCACATCGCTCGCGCGCAATTGCCGATCCAACTCGGCGATGTCGTCGAGCGGGACGCGTGTGTCGAAGCCTTGCATAAGCTGGCCGAAACCCTCGGTGAAGCTTTCGCAGCCCATCAGCGACAATGATCCTATTGTTAGGCCGTGAAATGCGCTCGCCAGCGACACAACGCGTTGCCGTCCCGTCGCAGCGCGAGCAAATTTGAGGGCGCCTTCCATTGCCTCGGTGCCGGAGTTGCAAAAGAAAACGGCATTTAGTTGCGGCGGCGTGCGTTTCACAAGGGCCTCAGCCAACAAGCCGCTCAGAAGCGAACAGTCCATCTGAACCATGTTTGGAAGATCCAGATCGAGCACGTCGCGAATCGCTTGTTTCACCAGCGGATGGTTGCGACCGATGTTGAAAACGCTGTAGCCGCTCAAAAAATCCAGATACGGCTGGTTATCCATGTCGTACAGATACGCGCCCTCGGCCCGCGCATAGACTTTGTCGAAACCGATGACGCGCTGCGCCGCCACGAGCGTGCGGTTTATGTGCCGCTCGTGCAGTTCGTAGTTTTCGCCAAGACGCGAGGCGATAATCTCCTTCAGATCGAAAGCCATGAGGAAGAAAACCTCAGCGATTCGCCTTCGGAACGCAAATCCTGTAGCCGCTTCGTTGTGCGAAGCGCTCGTAGAGCGTCGATAAAGAAAAAGCTGCAGGATTCAGAGCGAATCCTGCAGCTCTATTTTGCGAATTCAGTTTCGCTTATTCTTCGACTATGACACGCTCAACCGTGCGATGCTCAGTCGGCCCGGCATAATAAACCCGGACTTTTTGGCCGGCTCGCAATGGTGCCGTAACAGCTTTGCCAGCCGCATCGACAACGTTCGCAGCGGTGCCGAGAGCAAAACTTACCGGGCCTTGCTCGCCCCTGACGACAATCGTCTTGCCGGGCTCATATGTACTTACAGTGCCCGTCTCGTAAGTTGTGCTCGTAGTTGTTTGCGTTGCGGTCGACGGTCTTGCCGCCGTTGTGGTTTCTTCGGTCGTGGTTGTGCTGGTTTGTGCAAACGCCAAGGGCGCAACCAGTCCGCAGACCAAAGCAATAATTGTCTTCTTCATTCTGTCCTCCTTCTTGATTAAGTTACCTCCACAATTCGTGACTCAGCACTCGAACGGACGCTCCTTGTCCGTTTTATGTTCGCCCGCCCAGTAGTGTCGTGATTCGAAGTATTTGCGATTTCAGCGATTTGAGTGGGCGTCGCGAATTCAGTAACATAGAAGGCCAACGATGAGCAAAACACCGCACGCCGATCCAGTTGTTACACCCGAACTGGTCAAACAACACGGCCTTACGCCGGAAGAATTCGAGAGGATCGAGAAAATCCTCGGGCGCGAGCCGAACTTCACGGAGCTCGGCATCTTTTCGGTGATGTGGAGCGAGCATTGCTCGTACAAGAACTCGAGGAAAGAACTGAAGAAGTTTCCCACGACCGGCGGGAATATTCTGGTCAAAGCCGGGGAAGAAAATGCAGGCGTGGTCGACATTGGTGACGGGTGGGCAGTCGCGTTCAAAATCGAAAGCCATAATCACCCCAGCGCGATCGAGCCTTTTCAGGGCGCAGCCACAGGCGTTGGTGGAATCATTCGAGACATTTTTACGATGGGCGCGCGCCCGGAGTTTTGTCTCAATTCCTTACGTTTCGGGCCAATCACTCAATCAAACATCAAACATCAAACATCGAACATCGCCGCCAACAGGCGGCTCTTTACGGGTGTCGTCTCGGGTATCGCGCATTACGGCAACTGCGTCGGCATTCCCACGATCGGTGGCGAGATTTATTTCGATGAAAGTTTCGATGGGAATCCGCTGGTAAACGTTTTTTGCCTCGGCGTGTTGCGTCATGAAGAACTCGCGCGCGGCGCGGCGGAAGGCGCGGGAAATCCCGTCTTCTACGTCGGCGCTGAGACAGGTCGCGACGGTCTTGCCGGCGCGGCGTTTGCCTCCCGCGAATTGACCGAGCAGTCGCGCGAAGATCGTCCTGCGGTGCAAGTCGGCGATCCGTTCAAGGAAAAATTGCTGCTCGAAGCCTGCCTCGAACTGATCGCTCGCGATGCAGTTGCCGGAATTCAAGACATGGGCGCAGCCGGTCTGACTTGTTCAACATGCGAAACTGCAAGCCGCGGAGGCAGCGGTATCGAAATCGATCTGGCCAAGGTACCAAGACGCGAGCCAGGGATGACGCCGTATGAAATCATGCTCAGCGAATCGCAGGAACGCATGTTGATTATTGCGAAGCGCGGCCGGGAAGATGTCGTTCGCCAGGTGTTCGACAAGTGGGACGTGCCGTGCGCGGAGATCGGCCGCGTCACGAGCGACGGCATCATGCGCGTCCGAAACAACGGCACGATTGCAGCGGAA
>Ga0193747_1000323_pt1 | contig 17510 bp, 13 predicted proteins | sample L1m2metaG_FD_143048 | JGI IMG/M metagenome (GOLD analysis project Ga0193747, IMG submission 143048) | Soil microbial communities from a riparian zone of the East river system, Colorado, United States - L1m2 | ecosystem: Environmental > Terrestrial > Soil > Riparian zone | place: USA: East River...
CGCAGGGTCATGGCGGTTTCATCGATTTCGTGTCGAAAGACTCGGTAGCCTGGCCAATTCAAGATTTTCGTGAATTCGTTGTCGCGCATTCCTCCGAGTCTAGCCGAACAGCCCCATCACGGAAACCTGCCCTAGTATTGGGTCTCTACAAATTCTCGCTCAGAGCCGTAATGTAGAGCTCAATCAACACGCAATAGTTCGACTGAAATCCCTGACTGGAGTCGTCGGACAATCGCAGATATTCCTCACGAGCAAAAAACCCCATTATACTTTTTCTTTTTTTTTTACGTTCTATTCGCTCAGCCTTGATCTGCTAATGGTTCGGGGACAGCCAGTAGGAAGGAGTGCTCTGTTGACGTCGGACTTGGCTACACAGCCCATGGCTGGAGAGCTGTCGATAAAACCGCTCGGCTTCTGCCGAAGCATGTCCAAGCTGCGTATATAGAGGGGAGTTCCTGTCCAAACTGCCCTTTTGGGCTTGGTGGAGCCGCCCCACTTCGGTCAGCCGCCTAGCTTAATGGCGTGCCGCTCGTTATTCCCGAGCCGGACGCGAAGGTAGAGACCCGTCAGCGGAACTCAGTCTTTAAGTGTGCCCGGAGATTGAGGTTACGCGCAATCGTTAGGCTACAGGGCTTTGCAAGCTCCATGGCCTGCGGCACACCCGCACGGAGAGTCTTCCGGGTGGCGTGGTCCACCACCTTTCTCGCGCCGACTGTACCGCCGAATCCAGAAGGAAAACCTGCGGAACAGGCGGTAGCATCAGTTCGGCTTCATCAAACGCCGCGTCGCCGTTCTCGATTTCGTTCTTCTGAACCATGGATGCGCGGGTTCCCCAGCGAAAGTTGGCGAGACTCATTTTCCGGATGAGATTCCGAACTTCATTGGATACCGAGGGTCGTCCTTCAAGATGACGACTCTTCCATCTCCAATAGAGGCGAAATCCCTTGCGATGCCAGGCGATGACGGTCTCCGGTTTGACAAGGAGCAATGCCGAACGCCAATCATTCCACAACCGTGAGAGCCAAACCCACAGGACACGATCAGCCCAATAGAGGCAGAGCTTGTGAAGACGGCTCGAACGCTGCAGGACCAAGAGCTGATGCCGGAGAGCAAGAATCTCTGCTTGCAGAACGGCGCGTGCTCGGAAACAATCTCGGAGAGAGAGAAGTAGAGTCAGCATGACCTGGAAAGGCTACTGGTCGCGACTCTGTAAAGGCAACGATTTCAATGGGACCGGTCGCTCAAGAAAGAAACAGACTGAACTGCTGAGGCGGTGGTATTCTCCCCGAAGAATTGAACTTGGTTCGCGAGCGGCGCCCATGAAGCGCAATCGTCCCTTGGTCCTGTACCTGAGATTTCGCAGGATGGTTTCTAGAGTCATTTTCGGGAGGTACCACAGCTCATGCCAGAGAGGATTCACCGCAGGGAGTTCTTGAAAACCGCGGGGCCGGCAGCTCTCGTGGGCCCAGAACTAGTGCGAGGGGCTCACTCCTGGACGTCTACGTCAACCGCAACCAGTGAGCCGGGAACCAATGCAAACCCGCGGCTCCTTACGGGCTGCTGCGCCTACTCTTACAGCAAGCTATTGAAAGCCGGCAAGATGACGATGGAAGATGTTATCCGCAAGGCTGTCGAGCTAGGGGTTGCTGCCGTGGACATGACGGCATATTGGTTCAAATCAACCGAGCCTGCCTACCTAGCTTCCTTGCGGCATCTGGCATACAAAGACGGAGTCTGTTTCTCGGGCGCGGCCATCGGAACCAGCACTGTGCAAGCCGACGCCGGCAAGCGTGCTCAGGTTTTGGAGGAGATCAGGAAATGGATTGATGTCACGGAAGCTTTGGGAGCGCCTCACTTGCGCGTCTTCGCGGGCAAGCTTCCTGATGGAGCTATGATGCAGCAAGGAATCCAGTGGACGGTTGACACACTGAAGGTGGCCTGCGAATACTCAGGAAAAAAGGGAATCACGCTCGGCGTTGAAAACCACGAAGGGATCACCCAGAATGCGGAGGTATGCCTAGAACTGGTTCACCGGATTGAATCGCCGTATTTCGGAATCAATCTTGACATTACGAACTTTATTGCCACCCCGCAAGCGGACGTTTACGCGCAAATCGAAGCCACTCTTCCTTATGCTACGCATGCCCACATCCGAGACGTCTTCGAGAATGGGCAGGCTGTCGACCTCGATCGGGTATGGCCGCTTTTCGCACGCACCAGCTATAGAGGATTCATGTCCGCGGAATACGAAGGGGAAGAGGATCCCTCGACAGGTGTGCCTAAACTCGTCGAGAAAATCAAAACGCTTTGCCGGAAATATTCCTCAGTTTAACCAAAGGGAGTTGCAACCATGCTGAATCGTCGAAGATTTATCCATCACCTGAGTGGAGGTGCGGCGGCCCTTGCCGGCTCGTGTGTTTTTCTGCCGGCGAGTGTCCTGGGCGCCAATGACCGTGTGCGTTTCGGGCTGATCGGCGCCGGTGGCCGCGGACTGGACATTTTCGAGCACGCGCTGCGTGCCCCTAATACGCAAGCAATCGCGGTTGCTGACGTTTATTCTCGCCGACTAGAGGAAGCCAAGCGGCTTGCTCCCACTATTCAGACTTACACCGATTTTCGCCGCCTGCTCGACGACAAGTCCGTTGACGCCGTGCTCATTGCCACTCCCCAGCATCAGCACGCACTTAATTTCGTTCCTGCAATCCAAGCAGGGAAGGACGTCTACCAGGAAAAGACTATGGCTTTTAATCCGGACCATGCACGACGCATGCGCCGAGCGGTGGAAGGATCGAACCGCGTGGTGCAAGTGGGTGTGCAGTCGGTGAGTGGCAAGGCCTTCGCGCGGGTGCGTGAACTCGCCGCACCAGACCGCATGGGAACGATCACCGCCGTCCACACCCACCATTACCGCAACCGGCTATACGGCGGATGGAAAAGATCCATCCCTCCCGACTGCAATCTCGAGCATGTGGCTTGGAAAGAGTTCGAAGGCGAAGCTGCGCCACACGAATTCGATCCGCAGCGCTTTATAAACTGGCGATTGTTTTGGGATTACTCCGGAGGAAACGTATTCGAGAATATGGTTCACCAGGTCGCGTTCTGGTACAAAGCGCTGGGGCTCAAAATACCCCGCCGCGTCACCATGGCAGGCTATAACTACCTTTCTGCGGGGATGGAAGTTCCGGACACTATGGATGTCTCAATGGACCAGCCGGAGAATCTTCTTTTCACGTGGAATTCGGCGTTTGGCAACAATTACTTCGGAGAAGACGGCTACGACTTCGCGTTAGGAAACAAGGGGACAGTGATACGCGTCCTTGATAAGGTGACGTTTCAGCCGCAGGAGAATCACTCCGCGCAGAAGGCAGAAACTCCGGGATCGGTCGGCGGCGAACCCGATATCGTCGGTGGCGCAGACAATGACGATACGCAGACGCACATGCGGAATTTCTTTGACTGCGTCCGCAGCCGCAAAGAGCCGAGCTGCACATTTGAACTGGGATTCAACTCAGCCATCGCCTGCCAAATGGCGATTGCTTCGCTGCGCCAGGGGCGCACCGTTCAATGGGATCCGGACAAGATGGACATCGTTTAAGAACCGGTGGCACAAGCCGCGCGTTTTGATGTCCAAGCTGAATCGTGTTGGAGAGGAAGGGATGCCAGCTGCCAGGTGCATCAGGAGTTGCTGCAGGAGTATCGAGCGGTTACAGAGTCTACGTCGAAACGGCATGCGGGATCGCGGGCGGAGAAGCTGGGTACAAACGGGCTCTAGATATAGCGTCGCGAGATTCTTTCCATCTAAAAACAAACAAGCAACAAGAGAAGATTGCTTCAAGACTGGCCAAACTGTCGAAGCCCAGGAATATCGCTTCGGCGGCGGGCACAGTTGCTAATCTCTGAATACAGTTGACAATCTAATTATTTTAAATAAGTGTGGGAAGAAGAGACTCACGGCTACGCCTTGTTGGATGTTGCCCAGAATTTCCTGAATCGACGGTTTGTATGTACGGTCTGATACGTACTATAATGTAATGACTGGCAAGGTGCGATGCTCTTCGAATGGGACGAGACGAAGAACCACCAAAATCAGCACAAGCACGGCATCGCCTTTGGACTGGCGCAGGAGGTGTTCCTAGATCCGCTCCGAATCACAATGGAAACCCAAGATGTTGATGGCGAAGAACGATTCGTAACGATCGGGTCTATCACCAGAACGTTCAGACTCATGGTGGTGGTCTACACTCTGAGGTTGAAAGATGATCGTGAAACGATTCGCATTATCTCGGCCCGAAAAGCAACACCGAACGAAAGGAAATTCTATGAAAAGGCTCACCAAATCTGAGCGCCGGAAACAGATCAGGCGTTTCGACGCTATTCGCGATGACCAGATCAATACCACCGACATTCCAGAAATTACCGAGGAACAGATGCGAAAGGGCGTCGTCGGCCACCTCTATCGTCCGATTAAGAGACCCGTTACCATGCGGCTAGATGCCGATGTCATTGCGTGGCTAAAACAGGGTGGCCCAGGCTACCAGACCAAGGCAAACCGGCTCTTGCGGCGGGAAATGCTGAAATCTCGCAGAGCCTAGCGTCGTACGGACCATCTCGATGCGGAAACACTCCGTCCGATCCTTGCGGCAAACCCAAGCCTGAAACTTGTGGTTGCGGAAGCCAATCGGGCATTTGTGGCAGATCGGCTGAAGATTGACCCTGCAATTCCGATTGGCATGGACGATGGAACTTCGGTCGAAATCTCGGGGTGTCGGTTCCGAAAAATCTGGCATTCCTCATTCCGGAAATTCTGGCACGCCTAGCGATAGCCGGAAGAGCTAGAACTCCCCGTGCCCCCGGTCGGGCGGAGGGAGGAGGATGTTAGGAATGTTAAAGCGTCACGAAGTCGAGATTCTGCTGAGGACTGGTCACGCCCAGACCGAAGTGGCCCGTTTGGCGGGAGTGTCGCTATGCTCAGTTAAGCGTATTGAAGAAGCTCCGGTGGTTCATGTCGATGATGCTGCTAAGCGAGAGAAGCGGCGGATTCGCGAGGCCGGCTATCCAGGAGGCAAGACCGCCTTGTATGCTCTGGTGGCCTCCCTTCGTCCGAAGGAAGTAAAGCTACCGATTCGTTTCGAAGGCCTGCCTGGAGAATTTAGCCAACATGACTTCGGGCAAGTAGATGTTGCATTTCTCGACGGGTCGATCCGTCGTATCCACTTCTTCGCTTCTCGTCTGAAGTATTCCCGATATATCCGCGTCAGTGTGGTGAAGAACGAGGCGGTAGAGAGCTTAGTGCGCAACCTGGCCGAGCATGTTCACAGGTGGGGTGGAGTTCCGCTGCCGTGCGTGTCCGATCGGCCGAAGACGGTAGCCTTGAAGTGGCGGAGGAACGGTGAGGTCACGGAATGGAAACCGATCTTCGCTTACGCCATGCTGGAGAATAGCATGCCGGCGACGCTGTACTTGTATGCCGATCGCGTGCGCATCGTGGCCGGCCGATACGAAGTCAACCATCCGCAGAAATTCGTTGCGCACGAGGGTTCCACGCTCGCAGCGCATCGCGCGGCCCTGGTGGCGGCGGTATCGGGCAAGCGCGGGAAGCGTTATCTGAAGCGCCAGCAGCTCTTGGAACTCGGAGAGCCACACGGAGGGACGGTCGTTGATCCTGCACGGTAAGACCGGTAGAGGAAAGACCCATCTGGCGGTGGCTATCGGGCAGCGCTCCATCCAGAACGGCTTCGAGACGCTCTTCACCACCGCGGCGGAACTGATCAAAGATCTCTCCAACGCCAGCAAGCGGGGACATCTCCAGGAGTCGTTGGCAACCTACACGCACCCTCACGTGCTGGTGATCGAAGTCGGCTATCTGACCTACGAGCCAGACGCTGCCAACGTGCTCTTCCATGTCGTGAACGATCGGTACCTGAAGAAACGGCCGATGATCTTCACAACTAACAAGCCACCGAATGAGTGGGGAAAGGTATTACACGACGAAGATATGGCAGCGGCCATCCTCGATCGAGTTCTCGAGCGCGGGCGCTTTATCCACCTCGATGGACCCTCCGGGAGAACCCGTCATCTCAACCTGGAAGAGACCTTGCCAGCAAATACAAAACGGCTCAGAATTTCCGGAATTGGTGGCTCAGAATTTCCGGAACCCACAAGAAAAGAGCAAGGCCGTGATAAGCCAAAGTTTCAACCTGCCTCCAGATGGCTAATTCAACCCGTTTGCACTATAGCTGAGCATCAGAGCTGCCATGTTTAGAACGTGTCAGACATAGGTTCTTGCAGGTCCCCATGAGTTTTTCAATCGTCGATGAGAAGTCCCGCACATGCCTGACGCATCATAAAAGGGCGCCCGTTTGGAGTAGGTTTTGATCGTTCGCATCTCTACCTACAACAAGGAGGGTATCCTGTTGACGCAGTCAGTAAAATCGGATACTCTGATAATCAGATTCATGAAGAAAACGAGCATAACCGTCACGGAAGCTTCGCGCAATTTTGCCGACTGCGTTAACCGCGCGCATTATCAAAATGTTACCTTTGTGCTTCTCAGAACTCGGTCAGCGAAGCGGAGTCGGGGTTTATGACCACGGCTGGAACGCTGTAGGACCATGAGTTGTTGCCGGAGAGCAAGAATCTCTGCTTGCAGAACGGCGCGGGCGTGGAAACAATCTCGCAGAGAGAAAAGGAGGGTCAGCATGGCCTGGGAGGCTACACGTCGCGGCCTTGCAAATGCAACAATTTCAATGTAAACGGACTTTTTGATAGGGACAGGCGAGATGAAAGGTGTCTAGCAAAATTTAGATGGAGAACTCAGGAAGTTTTAGATCGAGGTTTCATTCATCAGGTACTGTAAAGGTATAAAATTAAACTAACTTGTTATGAAACCAGGTGTTTATGAGATAGGTAAAATTGGTCTGCTTAAAATTCAGGCAAACTTAAGAAGTAGGAATGAAAGGAATGAAGGCTTGACAGGGACTTTTATCTGACGTACAACCTCGGCACAAACGGGGTGGCCCGCCTGGATCCAGCTGGCTGCGTTGAGCCTTGGGGATCTGCGAGCTGGTTTTGAGACCTGTGACGGGAGACGCAAGAGACGTTTCGCGGAGTGAGGGAATTTCCAACCTTCGTTTGGCCTGGTCGTATCCAAAGATAAGCGAGGTGGGGTATGAGACAGTCAAGACTTTCTCTCTTGATCGCCGGGGTGTTTTTTCTGTTTGCTGTGACAAGCTGCGCCATCGGCACGAACGCGCAGTCAGTCTCCACAGGAGCGGTGGTGGGAACGATTAACGACCCGGGCGGCGCGGTGGTCCTGGATGCCACGGTGACATTGCAGAACAAGGCTACCAATAGCCAGGTGACGCAACGGACCAACGGGGCCGGCCAGTACACCTTTCCGAGCGTGGCGCCGGGGAATTATCGCATCACAGTAAAGAAAGTAGGATTCCGGACGGCGAACGTGGAATCGCTGACGGTGGAAGTGTCGAAAAGTTATAGCGTGGACATCAAACTGGAGATCGGGCAGGTCAGCGAAACGGTTACTGTGACCACCGAAGCCCGCGCGGAACTGCAGACCACGGATGCGGTGATGGGCGATGTGCTGGGCGGTACAGCGCTGGCGCACTTACCAACCCTACAGCGCGACTCCCGTGAACTCCTGACGCTGCAACCCGGCTCGACACCCTATGAAACTTCGAACGGCGGAGGTTTCGGTGATGCGGGCGGCACAGTTGCGGGTGCGCGCAGTGACCAGAACGCCTTCAATCTGGATGGCATCGACATCACCGACAACGTCATCGCGGGCGGCGGCAACCAGGTGCCGATCGTTCCGATCGGCGTGGACAGCATCGAGGAGTTCCGCGTCGGCGTCACCAACAACAACGCCAGTTTCGGGCGCGCGTCGGGCGGCCAAATCAATGTGATCAGCAAGGGCGGAACGAACAGTTTCCACGGAGGCGTCTACTGGTATCACCAGAATTCCGCCCTGAACGCCAACGCGTGGGACAACAACTCAAACAAGATCAGGAAGCAGCCGCTGCACGACAATCGCGCGGGGGCGAGCTTCGGCGGACCTCTCAGAAAGAACAAAACGTTTTTCTTCGGAAACTACGAGATTCGGAGGTTCCCGCAATCCGTGCAGATCACTCGAATCATGCCGACCGATTCGCTGCGTCAGGGCATCATTACTCTTAGCGGAGTGCAATATAACTTGGCGACCTCCACGGCTTGCGGGGCGAGTGGTAATCAGGCTTGCGATCCACGGGGAATTGGAATTAGCCCGACGATCGAACAACTATGGGGAATGATGCCCGAGGGGCACGATCCGACAGTCACTGGCGCTGACGGCGTGAATACGATTGGTTTGCGCACGAACGTCGCGGCTCCGCTCAAGGACGATAGCGTGGCGTTCCGCCTGGACCACAACTTCACAGAAAAAGTTAAATTTTTCGGACACTACTTATACCACCGGGATTTGACGCCGAACGCGAATGGCAGCGCCTCAGGTCAGATTGATTTTCGGAGCGGTACCGCCATCAACAGCAGTGCGTCCAACCTTCGCGGAGATGGATTCACCTCGGGCCTGGAGTGGCAGGTCAGCAACAACCTGGTGAATAGCTTCCGGGCCGGATGGATTCGCAGCCGGCAGGATTTCGTAGTGATTCGTCCCAGCTCATCCGCCGCACAACTAAAGTTGCCGGGTACGAACTCCCCGCTTGGCCCGGTTGCCTTGGCGCCGGGTCTCGGGGCAACCGGGCTCATAGACACGATCGTCGACGTTGACACGCAGCGAGCGCGCCACCAGGCGATTTACGCCAGCAATAAGCAGTATGCGGATACGTTGAGCTGGATCAAAGGCAAGCACACCATCGTGACCGGCGGAGACATTCGCTGGCTACCTACCATCCATGACCGCGATGATAAAGTGATTGGTTCCTTGAACTCGCTGGTGGCCACGCTCGACGCGGACGTCAGCGGAAGCCTGAGTATTCCAGCCGCGAACAGGCCGCCGGGACTCTCTTCGTCCGACGCCCTGAAGTGGGACCGTTTCTACGCCGCGTCACTCGGGCTGATCGATACCGTCGGCATCCTAGCCGTTCGCGACGGCAATTTGCAGCCGCAACCCCTGGGCACGACTCTCGTGGCTCATGCCACGCTACGTTCTTACAACTTCTTTGGGCAGGATACCTGGAGGATTAAGCCCTCTTTCACGTTGACGTATGGCTTGGCCTACGGGTGGCAAACGACGCCGCACGAACTGCACGGGCAACAAACCTTGATCGCCAACCATGACAACGGCGACCAGATTCTAAATGGCTTCGATTACATCAACCAGAAGCAACGGGCCGCATTGAGTGGCGATATTTTTAACCCGACTCTATCGTATGTCCCTATAGGCAAGAGCGGAAGGAGCGACGTCTTCAGCGTGGACTATGGCGACTGGGCTCCACGCGTATCGGCGGCATGGAACCCAAGTCTACGAAGCGGTTTCCTCGGGCGCATGTTCGGCGACCGGAAAACGGTCATTCGCGGCGGCTATGGGATAGCGTATGACCGCGTGAATACGGTGCAGAGCGTGATCATTCCGATGCTCGGAGTGGGATTCGCGCAGACCATAAACACCAGTACGCCTCTCTGCAACGCCAACGGGGCAAGTGTCCAGGGGTGTAACGCGAGCGTCCCCTTGAGCGGAGCGGGAGCGAATCCTGGTCTCGCGAGCTTCCGGGTTGGCGTGGACGGGTCGATTCCGACTCCGCCAGCTCCCGCTGCTGTGCCGTCGCCAATTGTACCGGCTAATGGATTGAGCGAAATTCTAAGCTTCCAGAACGACCCACAATTCCAAGTGGGCCGCAGCCACTCGATCGACTTCACGATCCAGCGGAGCCTGCCGGGCCAGATGATCTTCGAAGCGGGGTACATCGGACGCATTGGCCGGCATCTGCCCAACAGCGTCAATTTCAATTCCTCGCCCTACATGTTCAAAGACAAAGCCTCCGGACAGTCCTTTGCGCAGGCGTTTGATGCCGTGGCCGTAGCGACGAGAAATGGACAGACGCCCGCGAACCAGCCCTGGTTCGAGAATCAGCTGCCAGGGTCTGGTGCCGGTTGCGGTGCGGGTGGGGCGAACATTTCCGCCACGGCTTGTCTCGTAGCAGGCAATGGAGCAGCATTCCTCAATAATAACGTTTCGAATCTTTTCCTGAGCATGGACTTTGCCCGGCTGGGGCTCGGACTGCCGGAATATACGAACACACAGGTGCTCGACCTCTTTGTGCGCGCCAGCCGGGACAAATCGAACTACAACGCTTTGGTCCTGACGCTGCGCAACAATAGCTGGCACGGACTGTTCTTCGACTTCAACTACACGTTTTCCAAGTCGCTCGACACGGTTGGCGCTGTTCAGAACGACGCCCGCTACTATTCGTCCAGTTATAATACACGCCTGGACTACGGGCCATCGTTCTTCGACCGGCCGAACGTCTTCAACGCTATCTTCAATTATGATCTGCCGTTCGGAAAAGGGCGTTTCAGCAACCACCATTCCTTCATTAACAGAGTCACCGGCGGGTGGTACGCGGCGGGAATCTTCCGGAAGAGCAGCGGTGTTCCGGAACTGGTGACCGTGAGCGGCCAGCCGTTTGGCGGAGGAATCATCTTCGCTACCCCTTCGGGTATGCTCCCAACCGTGCCAGTAGATTCCCTGGGCGGCGGCAGCATCCACGGCGGAGTCAACGGGAGCACCGTCAACACGCCGTTGGGTCCTCAGAGTGTCGGTACCGCAGGCGATCCGAAGAACAGCGGCACCGGCCTGAACTATTTCGCCGACCCCGGCGGGGCCTTCCTGAAGTTCCGTCCGACGCTTCTTGCTACAGACACAAACGATGGGCGAAACAGTCCGTTGCGCGGCCTTAGCTTCTGGAACCTGGACACGCGCTTCGGGAAATCGACCGCTATAACCGAGCGGGTCAAGGTGGAGTTTTCCGCCGACTTCTTCAACATCTTCAACCACGCGAATTTCCTGGATCCTTCTTTCGATACGACGAATCCAGCGACTTTCGGCGTAATCAACACGCAGCTCATTCCAGCCGACCGCATCTCCGGCGCACGCTGGATTCAACTCGGCTTCCGGATCGATTTCTAAACGATCCCGAGCGCATCAAGAGGGGAAAGGCTGGTTGCGTCTTTTCTCATGTGCGACTGGGAGGGCTGCACCCCCGGTACGATCCGGCTGCCTAATCCGAACCAACGTAGCGTCGCGAAAATACACAGGTACACCGCGCGGGCGGTCGTCCGGGAGAGAATCTTGGCGCTCGGGGGATGAGGGAGAACCTGGATGGGACAGTCGTCGCGACTGGGAATCGCACTATTTTCGGTGCGCATAGAATTTTGGCGAAGCACAGGTCTCATACGACCTCCTGAAATATAGATTGAGGGGACTCGATTCCTTCACCTGACAGGGGCCGCCCTCGCCGAGCCTTACGCGTTTCTCAACATCTGTTTGAGCGCGGCTGGCTGCTCCTGTTGCCCCTGTGCGACCGCAACTGCGCACAATTGACCGAATGCGACAAACAATATAGGAAGTCCGGCTCTCATTAGAACCTCCCGAAGGGCAGGGATTGTACTTGTATTAACGAGACTGAACCACTGGACGATAAACGGGCTATTCCTAAATGTATATCCCGCGAAACGGGACTCGAACCCCGTCTGGACGGCGAACTCCCAGATTAACTTCCGAGTTGCCGTTTAAATACGCTCGGAATGTGCCGGGCGCAAACGGCACTTCTACCGTGCAGCCGCCAAGAATCAAAATCTGTGCCGAACAGCGGTGGACCCACTTGATAGGCGGTTAGACAAATATTTCGGAGAATCGGCTCGGCTCCGCTGAACGCAGCGGCCTTCCCGAATTCCTGCCATACTCGGGCTCCCGTCCCGAGCGAGACGCAAGGCGGAAAAGGAGTCGTAGTTCCGGGTTGTCCGAATTGCCGGAAGCGACTCAACTCATAGCAGTTTTCTAAACCATCTCCGCAATGACGTTCTGCCGATGGATCAGCTTTCCAGAGGCTCTAGCGGAGATTACCGTCCCCCACGCTCGATACGATCTGCTCGATATTTATTTGAGTCGGGATTGACACAATGCGACAAAAGTGTCCGCATTTTCGCGAATGGATCGAAAAGCTCGAGCTGTCGTAGCGTATTAGTGGGCGCTGGCTTTCCTCTAAATGACCGCGGACTAAGGCGCGCCTCATTTCTGATAATTGGGATAGGGTGGATGTCGAGGCGGCGGCGGAGGCGGATTTTTCTTTAGCAACTCCATCACCACCTCGACAGCCTTTTCCAACTGGGGATCGTGGCCCGTCCGCACCGCCTTTGGATCATATTCCACTTCGATATCCGGTGGGACGCCGTGGTTCTCCACATCCCAAGTGCCGTTCGTGTTGTAGAAGGCCAAGTTTGGTGTGCCCGTGAAGCCGCCATCCAGCAAGTCAGCCGGATTTGTGTAGTGGCCAACCAAGCCGCCCCACGTGCGCTTGCCAATCAGCGGACCGATTCCTGTCTTGCGGAACATCCAGGGCAAGGCATCGCCGCCGGAGCCGGCCATTTCGTTGGTGATCATCACCTTGGGGCCAAAGATGGCCTCGATCGGAGTGGTGATGTCTTTGCCTTCGCGCATCGTCCAGTAGCTCAGGAGCGGGCGTCGCAGGTAATCTATGATGTAATCGGCGATGTCACCGCCACCGTTGTAGCGCTCGTCGATAATGGCAGCTTCTTTGCCGACCTGGGCAAAGTAGAAGCGGTTGAAATTCGTATAGCCGCCCGCGTAGGTATCAGGCAAGTACACGTAGGCTACCCGGCCGCCGGTCAATTCGTCCACCTTGCGGCGGTTGTCTTCGATCCAGGCGTAGTTTCGCAGCGGGGTTTCATCATCAACGGGGACGACGGTGACATCGCGCGACCCGCCGGCATCAGGCTTGGGACCGACTTTCAGCACCACCTGTTTCCCTGCGGTCTCTTCAAAGAAACTGTAAACGTCCCTGGGTGCGCGCACGTCACGGCCATTTACGGCAAGGAGATACTCCCCGACTTTCACATTGACTCCTGGTTGGGTGAGCGGAGCGCGGAGCTTGGGATTCCAGTTCTCGCCGTTGTAGATACGCGCGAAGTGGTAGCGGCCATTCTCGACGGAATAGTCAGCGCCGAGCAGCCCGGTCTTGACGCGCTTCGGCTCTGGAACGTCGCCGCCGCCGACAAACATGTGACCGATGGTGATCTCGCCCAGCATCTCAATGAAGAGGTAATTGAGGTCATCGCGGCTGGCGATGTTTTCGAGGTAGGGCTCGTACTTCTTCTTTGCGGCCTCCAGGTTGAGCCCGTGGAGGCCTGGATCGTAGAGAAAATCGCGCTCGTCGCGCCACACCTGGTGGTACATATGCTTCCATTCGGCGCGGGGATCGACGTAGACCTCCATGGAGTCGAGTTTCAGCGGGCCGCCCTGGCCAGGTTTCGGAGGTCCTTCGGCGGGTTTCTCCCCTGGGCCGATGAACCACTGGTTCTGTTTTGCGTACAGCATCTTCTCGCCATTGAAAGAGAGGTCAAAGCCGGTCACGCCGTCGAGAATCTGTTCCGTCTTGCGGGTCTTGAAGTCAAATTTGTGCACCTTCGTCGTCGGCCCGCCATCGTCGAAGTCGATTGGATCGACTTGCGGGCCCTCGCCAAGGTAGAGGACTCCCGCCTTGCCGGCAAAGAGGCCGTAGTAGTTCCGCGCGGGAGTGGGCAGGGCGAGAATGCGCTGGCTGATGTTTTCAAGATCAATCTCGACACTAACGGGTTTCTCTTCCTTTGCTTTCTCCTTATCTTTCTCCTTAGCTTTGTCAGAGTCGGGCTTCTTGTCTTTGTCGATCTTTTCAGCTTCTTTGCCTTTTTCTTCGTCGCTCTCCGGAGCCAGGGGCGATGGCTGGTCTTTCTTGAGCACGATGGCATAGACGCTGCGCGTGACCGGGCGTTGCAGACTGGTCATGTCCAGCCACCCCGTGTTCAATGCAGCGTCTGTGCTGGCGGTGAAGTAGAGATACTTGCCTTCTTTGTCGAAAGCGACATAGAGCGCGTCACTCATGCCATCGGTCATTTGGTAGCTCTTCGCTTGATCGAGCGAATAGGCAAAGACGGCGTGCAGGTGGTTTTGCAATTGCTTTGTGTAGGCGATCCACCGGCTGTCCGGTGACCAGGCCAATTGGAGGCGATGCGCCGGGTCGGTGTACGTGTCTGTATCCACACGCACGGACGTTTTCTTCTCGAGGTCCAGGAACCAGAAGTTCAGGCGCTTGTCGGTGTAAGTGATTTTCTTGGAGTCGGGCGACCACGTCGGCGAATAATAAAAAGTAGGTGGATTGCCGAGATCGATCTTGTGGACTTCGCCGAGGCCGCTCTGGTCGCGGATATGCAGCGCGTATTCCCCGGACTCGTCGGATAGATAGGCGATGGATTTTCCGTCGGGCGACCAAGCAGGATCGCGCTCGACCACGTCGGTCGTGTTCGTCAAATTGCGGATGTCACCCTTTTCGGCGGGCACCGTCAGAATCTCGCCGCGTACACCGAAAACCGCGCGGGCGCCCGTGGGTGAAATGCCGGCGAAGCGGATTCGCTTTGGCTCAATCTTATGGAAGTGCGGCCGGACTTCGGCAAGGTCGCCCACGAGTTGGATGTCCAGAGCGCGATCGCTCCCGGACTTGAGGTCCAGAAGGTAGAGCGATCCAAACTGCTCGTAGACGATGGCATCGGCCGCGGCGGAAGCGGATTTGATGTCCAAGCCATCGTTCTTGACGATTTGCTTCACCTGCTGTGACTTGATGTCGTAGGCGAAGAGGGTCACAGGGCCATTACGGTCCGAGAGGAAATAAACTGTGTCGCCGACCCACATGGGATTGAAGTCGTTCGAATTGTCTCGAGGAATGAGGGCCTGGATGCTGGAGTCGGCAAGACTCGCGATCCAGATTGGTTTGGTTTGTCCCCCACGATAGCGTTTCCAGGCGCGTTGCCATTGGATGATAGGCACATAGGCGATGCGCGCTCCGTCTGGAGAGAACGACGCTTCCGAAGCTCTCGCTAAGGGCACCTGTGTTGCGAACCCGCCTTCGAGCGGAACGGTAAAAAGTTGAACCACGCCGTTGGCAAAGGCTGCCCGCGCCGAACTGAACAAGATTTGCTTTCCGTCCGGCGTCCAGCCCACAACATCGAAGTCAGCCGGGTGATAGGTCAGCCGGCGCGGCTCACCGCCAGCCGACGGCACCACGTACACCCCGTGCGTGCCGTCGTAGTCGCCAGTGAAGGCGACCTGCGAGCCGTCGGGCGAAAAGATGGGTTTGCCCTCGTGGCCTCCGCTCGTCAGACGGCGAACATTGCCGGCGTCGCGGCTCGCAATCCAGATGTTGCCCGCGTAGCTGAACGCGATTTGCGTCTTGCTCACCGAAGGATCGCGCAAGAGCAGCGGTTTCCGCGCTTGCGCGCGCACCTCACCGGACGCACCCGCGATTAACAGCGCCAGCAGGGCGCACGTCCGTAGGAGACCCCGCATTTTCCTCATGCGTTTCGCATTCGTCTGGTTGTCATGCATGACCGTTTTCTCCGTCAGCCGCATGGTCTCGGCGACTTTCATCGGCCTGTTATATCGCGTTCTTTTTGGGGTTCGAGAGCGGCGCGTATTTTACATCAAAGCGCCTTCCAGCGGGCGGTTGAAGAGCGGCTCTCTCTAGTGAGAACGATCTTGGCTTGTCCGTGCCCAGTCAACTCCTCATCTCCGTGGTTGAGCCCCCGATGGCAATCCGGTCACCTACAATGGCGAGGACCTCCGGTTACGGATGGCCAGGATCGACTGTCCAGAGTTTTCCGTTCAGGACGACGACGTCCGCGACAGGGGATGGACCCGCTGCCGCGCTGAAGGTTTTAACTGAGCAGTCATTTCAGCTTGTGAAGTGATGTCGGTTGATGCGAATGTGCAGCGACGCGAACGGAACGAGAGACGAGCTCTGAAGATGTGCGGCTCTGCTTCTATTCCTGACACCTTGGCGATTGTTCATGGGTGACGGCGCAAAACGCCGTCACCTGCTCGGACGAAGCTCGTCAATCCTCGTACAACGGATGCGGCACTTGCCCGCGGTCCAGAAGTCCCTTTCTTGGAGGTTGGCAAGCTTTTCGGCTGAATAGTCGGGAAGCCGGAATCTGTGCCCAAAGAAAATTGTGCCAGCTTAGGGGTCACCCCCTTTTGGCACGATCTAGGTACAAGTTAGGTACAACTAAGAGGGGGGAAATAACGCTTCTTGCCCCGTAAGCGACGCCAGATAAAGCGTTTATGGGATTCAGATGCCTGGTTCGGGACCAGGAGGTCGATGGTTCAAATCCATTCGCCCCGACCATTCTTTCAACAGACAATTCTGCTCAACGACAGTTGTGTAGTTACATTAAGGAGTTATATTGTTCGTAGCATGGTCTCGTTTGAATCGGAAGGAGCGCATACGTCATGACCAAAATCGTAAGAAAGAGTCTCTCTGACAGCCCAATGACTGCGAGGCGTAAGCGTCGCCTGGGAAAGCTCGCTCAGCGACCCGACAGCGCGATCGACTTTTCCGATATTCCGGAACTTACCGGGAAGTTCTGGGAAAACGCCGTCCGCAATCCGTTCTACCGGCCCGTGAAGAAGCAATTGACACTTCGGCTCGACGCCGATGTGATCTTCTGGCTCCGACAACATGGCAGAGGCTACCAGACCAGAGCGAATGCTTTGCTCAGGGCTGCTATGTTGCAGGACGTGAACCAAAGAACTAGTTAACGACGGCTCGGCGCGGAGGTTCTCCGGAGAATCAGACTCAAGGACATCTACCCCTTGGGGTGCAAGCGACTTTATTACCACTTCGACTTCGGCGACAATTGGACGTTTGAGATACGAAGGCATCGAAAGGTGAAGGAACCAGAGGCGGGTAAAATACCCACGAGTGGTAAAGACAATTGGTCCGAATCCGGAGCAGTATCCGAACTCGACATCGGGGGAGAGCAGCGCAGAAGGGAAGCCACAACCCTTCAAAGAAGCCGGTCGCGCGTGGACCGAGTTTTCGGTATTCACAGGAGCACCATTGCAAGCTGTGACTGGTTCTCCGCGTGCCGTAGAGATTGTAGCTCAGTGATCGCCACCGCTACGGCGTGAAGGGCACTTGTCCAAACTTGTCAATCTTAGAGCGGTCCAAAAACCAATAAGTGACGCCAGGACAGCGACTTATGTGATTTTATCGACTGGTTCGGGACCAGGAGGTCGATGGTTCAAATCCATTCGCCCCGACCACTTTATCCCCATAGCATAATAGTCTTACACCGCAAATACCAGCCACACGTAGTTTTCGGGTGTGCGACAAATTTGTAGGTGAAAAACCGGCCGGATATCAGCCAGCGGCGCGTTGTTCCCAGAATTCTTCCCAGCGGCCACTGAGCTGGGAACAACGAAGGGCGATAATTGCGTTCGCGTGGTC
>Ga0193747_1000324_pt1 | contig 17464 bp, 18 predicted proteins | sample L1m2metaG_FD_143048 | JGI IMG/M metagenome (GOLD analysis project Ga0193747, IMG submission 143048) | Soil microbial communities from a riparian zone of the East river system, Colorado, United States - L1m2 | ecosystem: Environmental > Terrestrial > Soil > Riparian zone | place: USA: East River...
TTCCATTCTTTGTTAACCTCCGGCGAAGAATTCAACTCGCTATCGTTACATGAAAGCCTCTAATTCTGCACCCAGATCCTTCGCCAATAAAGCTTCCAAGTTTCGAATCATCACGCTTACACCCGCGCGCATTATGAAGCTGAAGAGTGAAGTCGGAACAATTGAACCTGGTAAACGCGCCGACATAATCATCCTTGACGCAAATCCGCTCGACAACGTCGGCAACATCCGCAAAGTTAAATTCGTCGTGACGCAAGAACGTTTGTTTGATTCGGCGAAGCTGTGGGGAGACCGTTTGGTTCAAGCTATGAGAGTAACTACCAGCTATCAAAAGTCTCGCGCATCTGCGACTTTCACAGAAACAAAGATCGTGGTGAGTGTGCCTAAAACAAAGACGACTAGCGGTAACCATGGTAACTGGCCTCGCAGCAGAAACGTGTTCGGGTTGAGATAGTGTTTGCCGCTCATTAAGTCGTACGGGTTGTAGGTTTCAAAGCGGAAAACCTGAAAAAGTATGTAGAGCACGAGGCACAAACCGAAGGCTGACGTCGGCACGGAGAACTCACCTTGCATAAGATATGAGAGAAGTACTCCTAAGCCATAAAAGATCAGACCGCCGCCAACGTACAAAATCGAGTGTGATATTGCTTCAGCTAGCGGATACGAGTTACCGGTGATCGGAGAGAGCGCCCAAATGATGATGGATGGCGCGAAAGCCAACGTGGTGACTTCCAATACTCCGATCGCAGTCCGTACCAAAACGAGGCGTCGCCTACTGACCGGAAGCGAAATTGTAAAACCGGCGACTCCTGTAGCCTGCTCACGCCAGATCCCGCCGAGACTGAGCATTACAGCGGACAGTAACCACAGAGTTTGCAGGTAGCCCTTATAGAGAATGATCCAAATGTATTGGGCATATAGGATATGCTCGTGACGAAAAACCTCGCGGTCGTGGATGATACTATTAGCCCGAAGGACTGTGTAAACAGTAATTGCAATGAGCAAAGTTAACGCCGCCAGGAAGCGCCATCGTGTCTCAAGCCACGCTTTGTATGCAAGCATCTTATTTCTCATTTCCATGGCAGTAAATTCACGTATCAGAAATCCCTCTGTTCGGTCATTCGTACGGACAGATAAAAAAGGCCGAAAGCCGCACTTAGACTCAGACCGACTCCCCATAACGGAAACGCTCCCATAGATAAGAGGTAGGGTGGCCCGGCCATCACGCGCGAGACGTCAATCAACCTTAACCAGAGTGGTTCCGATACGCCTTCCTCGGAATACGGCGTGAGAATGAAATAAAACAATGCCACGAAGGCAACTCCGAGCAAGGTAGGTCCATGTTCGCTTTGAACGATGGTCGAGAGAAAAACACCGAGGCTGAAAAACAAAAGTCCTGCCAGCACCAGCAAGAACGAGTGAGAGACACCTTGCCACACTGGATACGGCTTCCCGATTAGAATCGATAAGAGTGGAATAAGTAACGATGGTATGAGTCCCAGCATCGCCATCTCTAATCCGCCCACAGCGGATCGCACGCTCATAAGTCGGCGCCGGCTTACCGGCAATGATGAAGTGAAGCCGCTCGTGCCCTGCGCGGCTTCTCGAGAAAGTCCACCTAATCCGATTAATACCGCACAGAGCACCCAAAGCTGTTGCAGCAGAAGACGAAAGACAAAATGCCAGATAAAGTAGGGGTAGTCTCCGGTAGCGCGCAATATCCAAGCTTGTTCCACCTCGTGAGGATGTTGCTGCTGCCACTCACGCCAGGTCCCCAATATGAATGGATTTCCCAAAACGAAGAAAGCACAGCAACCGATTACCAGCACAGCACTAGCGATAAAACGGAAACGGGTTTCGAGCCAAGCCTTATACCAGAGCATCTTCGTCACCTCGCCCGCAACCCTTCCAAAAAAATTTCCTTTAGATTCACTGGCAACACCTCAACTGATGTCGCGTGCAATGCTTTGGCTTGAGCGACGATGCGATCAGCATTGCCACTCGCGAAAATCGACATGGTTCGGTCAGCAGTTGTTATCCGCTCAATTCCGTCGAGGGCGAAGCTCGACGGCTCTGGGGGATTATCGAAGACGAGGCTAATGCGCCGGTATTCTTCTTTCATTCGATCAAGTGAGTCATCTACTAACAGTCGACCTTTGTCGATGATGAAAATATGTTCCGCGATCTGTTCCACTTCGGCGATCTGATGGGAAGAGAAGAACACAGTTGTTCCCTCTGCCGCGAAAGCCACCAGCAGTTGCAAAACTTTTTCGATGTTGACCGGATCGAGGCCTTCCGTCGGTTCGTCGAGAATTAAGATTTCCGCTCCACGACAAAACGCTAGCAATAAGGCTGTCTGAGTTCGCATTCCCTTGGAAAGTTTTTTTACCTTACGGTCCAACGGTAGTCCAAACTCCCTCAGCATTCGCTGTTCAAGATCGGAACGCCAGCGAGGGAAGAACGAGCGAGTGAAGTGAATAATCTGGGCGACGGTCATGTAGTCATAGAGACGTTTGTCTTCACTGACAAAAGCAGCGCGCTTTCGGATTTCGATGCTTTCGTCAGGTTTGTCGATCTGTAAATCGAAGATCCGGCCTGAACCTGCCGTGGGCCGCATCATCCCGAGCAACATCCTGATCGTGCTGCTTTTGCCCGCGCCGTTTTGACCGAGAAAGCCGTTGATCGAGCCGCGTTGAACCCGCAGGCTTAGATCCTGCACAGCTTTAAAGTTTCCGTAGTGTTTAGTTAAACCATTCGTTTCCAATATGGCTGTACTCATTTAGCTGACCTCATTAATTCCTCTTCGCGTATTAACTCCGCTTCAAACAGTCTTCTGATTTGTTCTTCACTCAGCCCTTGCTTACGAAGCCTTTCAACCAACTGTTTGACTAGCGGTTCGGCCGCCTGGACCCGGTTGGTGCGCGCCGTGACCCGTGCCTTGCTCGTAACAAAAGCACCCATCCCATGTCGCAGATCTAGGATTCCTTGATGCTCCAACTCCCGATAGACCTTCGCCACCGTGTTGGGATTCATCACCAGCGTCTCTGCAAGGCTTCGTATGCCGGGCAACTGATCCCCAGGCCTCAGAGCGCCAGTCTCAACGGCGTGCTTGATCTGCTCCATCATTTGGACGTAGATCGGCATGCCGGATGCCGGATTAGGTTTTACGAACATCATCCAACTGTGTTATCGTTCTAGTACAGTGGTACTGTATAGTTCTGTCGAACAACTGTCAAGGTTTCGCTGTTTCGAAGAACTCTTTCCTAATGGCGAGTGACCTCGCGGGTCATGTAGAAGGCCGCGAATAGGTCATTTGAAAATGATCGTCTATGTGCATCGCATCGGCGTACCGTCAGAACATCAGGGGCAAAGATCCATTGAGCGCCTTTTGTATGTTTCTCGCGAGGCGAAAGCAGTCCGCTTTTCTCAAGCTGTATACGTGCGCCGCGATACACATTAGCGAATCCGGTGATATGAGTATGAACACTCGGAGCGGAAGGGATTCAGCGATCTGAGTGATCGTATTCGGACCTGCGGCCAGGACATTTAGAATCTGCTCTTTGGTTCCGTTTGGCAGCAATCTGTTTTTGGTGATCTCGGCCCACGGATCGCTGTAAGCTTCTCCTCTGAATGAGACACACTCGCACGGAGAACGTAGTCCGTTGAATCCATCAGGTACACTCATAATTATTAGTAGCAGCGGTCAGCTTTCTAATTAATGGGGAACGCGTTTTCGGGAGGGCCAGCAGGATTATATCAGTGTTTAAATTCGTTCCCTCCGGAAAGAAACTGATGCTCTCAAAATACACAATTTCTTAACATCTCTTCCTCATCCGGGGTCTTTACAATTTCATTTTTAGGGCATACGCTAAAAGCGTTCCCCATAGAACTTCCCCCTTCCCAGGGCTCGCGGGCACACACACGCGAACCCGAATGATAATGCGGCCTCCCCGCCGCGATCCCCTGAATTGAAATTAACGAGGAGATAACTTTGCGGGGAGGTAAGTTATGGCGAGCAGAGCAAGCATAGCTGGGGACTAGTTGCGATGACCGAATGGTGGAACAAACAAATCCAGAGGGCCGATCAGTTGGCCTCGCAAGCGAACGGATCGAAGGAGCTGCTCACCTTTTATGCGCAGTTGCTTCGCGCGCAGAAAGGTGTCTATGACTATCTGCGCAGTCGCAGGGATTGGCTTCCGTCAGGTGACCTCGAGAGCGATTGGCCGGTGCTTAGCGAAGCGTTTCCCGGATTCCTGAAAGTCGTTGAAAAATATGGCCCCGCAACGCTCGCTGCCGAGGCTCATGATTTATCGGCGACAAGTGATGATGTCGCGTCTGAAAGGCTAATCACTTATTGGCGACGTGGGTCGGACATTCAGTTCTTCGAAAAGGCATTCTTGCAGCCTTACCTCCGATGGTTGGCTGAGTCAGACGGCAGACCAGCAGGCCGAGAGATTTCCGCGAGCGAACGTTATTGCCCTTTCTGCGGTGGTAATCCCCAAGTTAGTTTCCTCCAAAATAAAGAGACGACGGCCGAGAGCGGCAACCGCGATTTGATCTGCGCGAGCTGTCTTTCGTCTTGGGAATTTCGGCGCGTAGTCTGCGCGAACTGCGGCGAGGAGCGTCCGGCAAAACTGGGATACTTTCATTCACCAGAGTTCGATCATGTGCGGATTGAAGCCTGCGACACGTGCAAGCATTACATTAAAGGGGTCGATCTCACTCGGGTTGGATTCGCCGCGCCGCTGATCGATGAAATCGACGCTGCGCCTTTAGACCTTTGGGCGCGTGAGCACGGTTATACAAAGATTGAGCTGAACTTGGTTGGCGTTTGACCGGCGCTGGAAAATCAGCAATCAATTGCGCCATCAAAAAATCATGCTCGCGACAAACTAAGTGGACAGGTTCCCGGTAATGGTAGTGTAGGGCACCCCGAGCCCTGACCTGAGTGCGATACGTTTTCGTTCCCCTCTGTTTCTCGGCCCCTCCATCTTTTCTCCATTTTAGGACGGAGGCTGTATGGAAGTCTCAAGACGAACCTTCATCAAGACAACCTTGATTGGAGGTGCAGGCGTTAGTGTATTCGGGTTCAGTTTGGCTCCTGTCTACGCGCAGACGCAGGGCCTGAAGATCGCGCGCACGACGGAGACGCGTAGCACTTGCCCGTACTGTTCGGTCAGTTGCGGTGTGATCATCCACACGCTGGGCGACAAGGCCAAGAATGCGATTCCGCAGGTCGTGCATGTCGAAGGCGATCCCGATCATCCGATCAATCGCGGGACGCTCTGTCCCAAGGGCGAATCGCTGGAGCAGGACATCGTTAACGATCGGAGGCTGCTGAAACCGCAGGTGCGTCGGCCGGGCGCGACCGATTGGGAAGATATCTCCTGGGACAACGCGATCGATGAGATTGCGCACTGGACCAAGAAGACTCGCGACGCGACGTTCATCGATAAAGATCAGAATGGTTACACGGTCAATCGCCTGGAAACGATCGGCTGGATCGGCGGATGCACTGACACCAATGAACTAAATTTTCTCGCCGTTAAGACCATGCGCAGCCTGGGGGTCTGCTATTTCGAAACGCAGGCCCGGGTTTGACACGGTCCGACGGTCTCCAGTTTGGGGCCCACCTTCGGACGCGGCGCAATGACCAACGGTTGGATCGACATCAAGAACACCGACATGATGTTGATTATGGGTGGCAATCCGGCTGAGAACCATCCGTGTGGTTTCAAATGGCCGGTAGAAGCCAAGCTGCATCGGAACGCCAAAATGATCGTCGTCGATCCGCGCTTCACCCGGACGGCGTCGCAGGCTGATCTCTTCTTACAGATTCGCGCCGGCGCCGACATCGCTTTTCTTGGCGGTGTGATCAATTACGCAATTCAAAATAATCGGATCGCCAAAGACTACCTCATCAATTACACCAATGCAGCGTTCATAGTTAAGGATGGATTCAAACTCCCTGATGATGGTTTGTTTTCAGGCTTCGATCAGGGTGCAACGACCTACGACAAAACCACCTGGAATTACGAAGAGGGCGGAAAGATTGAAGCCGCCAGCGCGTCAGCTATGGCGGCATCGTCCAAACCGAATTCACAATCCAATACGCCTAACTCCCAATCGTCGTCAGAAAAAGCCGGCGGCAAAGACTCAGAGAAAACGGGGGATGGTGGCGGTCATCAGGCTGCCAGCGGAGCCGGAGCAATGGGCCAGGGTGGACAGAAACCACCACCTATGCTGCCGCCTAATGTTGCTTACGATCTCTCCTTGCAGCATCCGCGCTCGGTCTTTCAATTACTGAAGCAGCAGTACTCGCGCTACACGCCAGAGATGGTGGAACGCATCACCGGTATTCCAAAGGATCAATTCATTAAGGCCGCAGATCTGTTCACGTCTATTCGCAAAGACGGGGACATGAAAAAGGCCGGCACGATCATTTATGCCGTGGGCTGGACGCAACATACCTTCGGCACGCAGATCATTCGCACTGCGGCAATCCTGCAATTGATTCTCGGCAATGTTGGCCGGGCTGGTGGTGGGGTTAACGCTCTGCGCGGCCACTCGAACATTCAGGGCGCAACGGACATGGGCGGAGTGTTCGATATCTTTCCCGGCTATCTGAAGATTCCGCAACCTAACGACACTGATCTGGCCACGTTCCTGAAACGCACGACGCCCACGGCTTCCAAGCCGAACGAGTGGGACTCCTACAACTATTGGTCTAACACACCGAAGTTCATGGTGTCTTTCTTGCGGTCCCTCTACGGCGATTCGGCGAAGAAGGAGAACGACTTCAACTTTCACCATCTGCCGAAGATCGATCGGAAGTTTTCGTGGACGGAAATGTGGGACGAGATGTACAGCGGCAAAGTTAAAGGCCTGTTCGCTTTCGGCATGAACGGCGTGGCGATCGGTCCCAATTCAAGGAAGAACATTGAAGCTTTGAAGAAGGCTGACTTCCTGGTCGTTTGCGATCTCTATCCCGAAGAAACTGCGGAGTTCTGGAATTCGCCGGGGATCACGAAGGACGACATGAAGAAGATCAATACCACCGTCTATCGTCTACCCGGAGCCGGCTTCGCTGAGAAAGACGGAACGTTCGTTAATTCAGCGCGGTGGCTGCAATGGAAATACGTGGCGGTGCCGCCGCCCGGTGATGCAAAGGTCGATCAGGAAATTCTCGCGCGCATTTTTCTCAAAGTGAAAGAGCTCTATCAGAAGGAAGGCGGCAAGTTTCCCGATCCCATCTTGAATCTGAGCTGGTCTTACACGACTCCACTAAATCCTTCGCTTGCTGAAGTGGCGAAAGAGATCAACGGAAAAGCTCTGGCTGATATCACCGTGGACACTCAGCCCGGCGTGACGATCAAGTCCGGACAGCAACTGCCCGGCTTCGCCTGGTTGAAGGATGACGGCACGACTGCGTGCGGCAACTGGCTGTATTCAGGTTCGTGGACCGAAGCCGGCGCAATGATGCAGCGACGCGGTACCGAAGATCCGTCTGGTCTGGGAATCTTTCCAAACTGGGGTTATTCATGGCCTGCTAATCGCCGTGTCATGTACAACCGCGCTTCCTGCGATCCATCCGGCAAACCCTGGGATGCGGAACGCCGACAGGTTTGGTGGAACGACGCCCAACAAAAATGGGTAGGTAACGATGTGCCGGATTTCAAAGTTGACTCAAAACCTTCTGATCACATGGGGCCCTTCATTATGAATCCGGAAGGTGTGGGTCGAATTTTCGGTCCGCTGGCCGCGTTCGCGGATGGACCCTTCCCGGAGCACTACGAGCCGGTCGAAAGTCCGATCGCGAATCCTTTGCACCCAAATCAATCCAATAATCCGGTGGCGAAGAAATTCAAATCCGATATGGACAAGCTTGGCACGCCTGCTGAAGGGTTCAATGTGGTCTGTACGACGTATCGGCTGACTGAGCACTATCACTATTGGACCAAGAATAATCCCATGAATGTGCAGCTCGTGCCCGAGCCATTTGTCGAAGTGCCGGCGCAGCTCGCCAACGAAATGGGAATTACCGGCGGCGAGAAGGTTAAGGTCACCAGCGCACGCGGCCAGTACGTCGCCAAGGCCATGGTCACCAAGCGCATCAAGCCGATGATGATTGACGGAAAGAAGACTTATCAAATCGGAGTGCCGATTCACTGGGGCTATCGCGGCATCGCCGAAGATGCCGGTAAGACCTCGCTGATGACGGCAAATCAATTGTCGCCGGCGGCGATCGATCCGAATGCTTATACGCCGGAGTTCAAAGGCTTTCTGGTGAAGATCGAAAAGGCGTGAATTTGGAGTGCGGCGACTAGTCGCCGCTTTGGAAAGCGCTGACCAGTCAGCGCACTCCAAAAAGGAGAGCAAGTGAGTAATCCACAAACATTTCAGATTCAGGAGATCTCCGCGCATCCCGGGCCGGTTCCGGGCGCAGGCACGCGCCGCGAAGAAGAAGTCTGCAAGTACATCGACGTTACGACATGTATCGGCTGCAAAGCCTGTGAGGTCGCGTGTGTTGAATGGAACGATCATCCATTCCGCGAAACCACCTTCGACGACACTTACCAGACGATGCCTTCGACCGAATGGAATTACTGGAACCTAATCAAGTTTGCCGAAGACGAACGCGACGGCAACTTGATGTGGTTGATGCGCAAAGACCAGTGCATGCACTGCGAAGACCCGGGATGTTTGCGCGCCTGTCCAGCCGATGGCGCCATCATCAAATACGAAAACGGTATCGTCGATTTCCAACAGGAGAACTGCATCGGCTGCGGATATTGCATCTCCGGCTGTCCATTCGATATTCCCAAGTTCAATGAAAAGACCAAGAAGGTCTACAAGTGCACGCTCTGTTCCGATCGAGTCGGCCAGGGACTCGAGCCGGCCTGCATTAAGGCGTGTCCGACAGGATGTCTGCACTTTGGCACGAAATCAGATATGGTCCAAATCGCCGGCCTGCGCGCGAAGCAATTGCGCGACGTTTCGGGCTTTGCCAACGCCGGCGTTTACGATCCGTCTTCAATCGGAGGCACGCACGTTATCTACACGCTGCATGACATCAACACTCCGGAACGCTATGGCCTGCCCAAGCACCCCTTGATCCCGCCGAGTTATACCTATTGGAAGTGGACCGCTAAACCAATCGGGTTGTTGATGGCTGGACTGGGCCTGCTCGCGGTTTTCTTTCACCGTGTTTCGGTCGGCCCAAGATTGCCACAGCCCGAAGATCCCCCAGTGGTTGAAGAAAACCGCGACCCCGTCGAAGGAAAGCGAAAGGAGCAGCCATGAGTGCTTCCGTCGATCGCTTTGATGAGCGTGCACGTCGCGAGGCCGATCGCTTCGGCGAGACCACCGTGCATCGCGGAGAGTTACTCCGACACCCTGTCTATACGCGGGTATTGCATTGGCTGGTCGCGATCTCGTTTGTGTTGGCGCTGCTCTCAGGCTTTGCGATCTATTCGCCATGGTTATTTCGTTGGCTGTCGCCATTGTTTGGCGGCGGACCAGGAACGCGCGTGCTTCATCCCTGGTTCGGCGTCGCGTTCGATGCGTTTTTCTTTTTCCAATTTCTGAACTGGTTTGCACCAATGGCTTGGACGAGTGCGGACCGTCGCTGGCTCAAACGTCTGAAGCAATACACGACCCATACCAACCGCGTAGAGCCGGAGGAAGTTGGGTTCTTCAATGGCGGTCAAAAAATCTACTTCTGGTTGATTGTGTTGAGCGGGCTATTGTTCCTTATCACCGGTCTCTTGATGTGGTTCGACGATTTCGTGGGCCGCTGGATTGTCGCTGTAAGTTATGTGGTTCACGATCTGGCGGCGCTATTAATGTTGGCAGGTTTCATCATCCACATATACGAGGGCACCTCGCACCAACCTGGCACGCTTCATTCGATGATTAATGGCACGGTGACAGAAAAATGGGCCTGGACACATCATCCGGCGTGGTATCGCGCAGTTACCGGACGCGATCCGCAAGAAGCCTACGAACTTGAAAAGCGCAGACAAGCAGAACGAGAGCGCGCAATCGCGAGTTGGGAGCGCGAACAGAATGCGCGCGAGGAGTCGTGAGTTGCTGTCGAACTCAGGCTGTGATCCTTGCGCAACTTGATTGGATTTCGCAGTCTCATTCTCACCCAGTTTCAACTGGGTGAATAGTGTCCCTGGTGAGACTCGGTAACCGTTTCAACGGTTTCCCGCGCGCCCATTGAATGAAGTGTGGCAATGGAAAACCGTTGAAACGATTAGTTGAACTCGTTAACCAGCGCCACGCACCCGGCTGAAGCCGTGTGTGAATGAGAAGTCTGCATCCTTAAATTGCAAGGGGAGGGAAACTCAATCATGATTCTCTATCTACGCAGCGTCTTGATTCTTAGCGTGCTTCTATTCCTCTCGACCGTCGTCCGCGCGCAAGACAACCCGAAAACAACCGATCCACTCGTGCAGGTATTGGTTACTAAAGGCGTGCTAACCACTGAAGAAGCCCGAGTGATTACGGCGAATGCCTCACCAACCGAGCAACGCGATCGTCTGGCGTCACTCTTGCGGGACAAAGGCGTCATCTCGGCGGCAGAATTTGAGGCCGTGCGGACGGCTCCTGCGGGAGAAATTACAGCTGTGAAAACAATCGCGGCCGACTATAAAGTTGATGCCGTCGCCAAAACCACAGCGCTGCCACAGCCGACTCCATCGAAAGTAATCGCCGCAGTTGCTCCCATACGTTTGTTAGGGATTGATGCGCCAAAACGAGAAGGCTTAATACCTGATATCAAGCTTGGCACTGGAGCGCGTCTGAAACTCTACGGCATCTTCAAGACCAGCATTATTCATGACTCATCCTCACCGCAGGGAAACGACTTTCCGCTGCCACTGTTAGCTGCTGACACTGGGCCAAACAACTCGCCGGAATTTCATCTGCGGGCACGCGGACTACGATTGGGCGCTAACTTCGAGTGGGTCGATCCGGCTCCGAAGACGACAATTACCGGAAAAATCGAATTCGATTTCGAAGGAGACTTCACCCGCGTCAATAACCGGAACATCACTTCAATTCGTTCCAGCCAACCGTCGCTTCGTTTGGCTTGGGTGCGAATCGATCGCCGCTTCAATGATAACAACAGCGCCTTCGCTTTATTCGGACAGGACTGGTCGCCGTTTGTTTCGTCGACCATGCCGAACATGATTGAGAACACGAATTTCGGCGGCATCGGCTATGGCGCGGCCTACACGCGCCTTCCGCAAGCGAAATTCGGCTTGAATCATAAGTTCGGCGGTTCGCGCGACTTTAGGTTTAGTCCCGAGATCGCCATCGTGCTGCCCGCCTTCGGCGATCTGCCGACGGACGTTGCGAATCAGTTGGCCTTTGGCGAAAGACAGGGAACGGATTCACAAAGACCGGGGATTCAAGGACGCGCAGTTTTTCAGTGGCAACTCGACAAGGCTGAGAACGTAGCCCCGGCTCAATTCATTGTTAGCCTTGAACACGCAAAAAGGACCGCGATCGTAACTGCTGCAAGTGTACCGGCGGCTTTTAGAGCTGCATTCCCCAGCGGCGCAGATGTGAGCAGCAACAGCGATGGATATTCAGCCGAGTTTCAATTGCCGACACACTTCCTGACAGTCGTCGGAAAATACTATGCGGGCTCGGATCTTCGTTTCTTTCTCGCGGGCCAGCTCTTATCTAATTTCAATGACACCGCCGGATTAACCGGCACGGCTACGGCTACGTCCATCGATGGAGCATCGACAGTTGTGTTCGGACTGCTCAATGGCGTTCCCGTAGTTGCGCCACAAAGACCGGTCCGCGCCCAGGGCGGTTTCATTCAGGTAGGTTTTCCGCTGTCTCGTATCTTCGACGCCGACCCCAAAGGACGCAACGCCGGATGGACCGCTTATCTGTATTACGGCGACGATCAGGCAATGGCGCGTGATGCACGACGGTTCGGCGCGCGGGGTGACCGTAGCGATCTTTTTTCAGGCAACATTCAGTACAAGTGGAATCAGTGGGTGACGTTTGCTTACGAACAGGGTTACTATCGGACGCGCGCTGATTTTCGCACGGGCTTGTTACCGCTGTTTCGTGGAGTTCCCAGCTACACGACGCACAACATTCGCTCGGAGTTTGCGGCGATCTTTACTTTTTGAGAGATTGCCACAGAAGCACAGAAGCTCGGAGGCACGGAGAAAAGAAATCAGCCGCGGATGAGCGCAGATAAACGCAGATATGAAACCTGAATTGGATTTGTTGTATGCTTTTCTTATCCGCGCTCATCTGCGTTAATCCGCGGCTAAATCCTTCTTCATCCCTGTGACTCCGGGGCTGGTTAAGTTTCATGCGACTTGAGCGACCTAGGATCGTAGCCGTTAGCGGCTTTTCATCGAACGTTGGTAAGACAACGTTGGTGTGCGAACTGCTACGGCAATTGCCTGGGTGGGAAGCGATTAAGCTGACTCGCGGTCACTATCGTTCGTGCGGCAGAGATCCGGCCGGTTGCTGCGTCAGCGACATGCTGCGCGAAGAGCCAGTCATACGTTCTGGCCGTGAAGCCAACTACCAGGTTGGCAAAGACACCGGCGGCTTCTGGGATTCGGGCGCCTCGAATGTTCACTGGGTAATCGTAAAAGATGACCAGGTTGCGCAGGGAATTACACAAGCACTCGCCCGCGTCGAAGCAGACGGAGTAATTGTCGAAGGAAATAGCTTTCTTGAATACGTCGAAGCCGATCTGACTATCATGTGCGCCCGGTCCGAAGGCGGCACGATAAAGTCATCGGCGCGCAGCGTTCTGTCAAAGGTCGACTTTCTTTATCTTTCTACGCTGGAAGCAACAGCCGCCCACGCTAAAAGACAATTCGAACAATTTCGCGCAGGATTAAATTTCCAAATTGACTTAGCCCAGCTAGCGACAATCACGCGTGACGATCTGCCAACCGTGTTATCGCGAATCCATGACGCGAAGGAAGGAAGAGCACTAAACCTGCCGCAGCCGGCCCCACGCCTCAGCGATTCGAGCAAAGTTGGCGAGAGTTTCCATACGCGACTGGGCAGGGCCACTGCTTCCGGTTGATTCATCGCAGCGAAGGAGGAGATCGATGCCGGAAAAGGAAACCTTGGAACGAGCAGAGGAAGACAAGAAAGAAGGAAAAGCTCCGAGCACCCAGGCCGGAGAGTTTGTCCGCGAGGAAATCGAGCATGTGCGCGAGGGCAAACACGGCGCGCGTTCGACTAAACAGGCTATCGCCATTGGTCTCTCAAAGGCGCGACGCGCCGGAGTGAATTTGCCGCCGCCCAAAAAAGGATCAAAGAAGACGCGCAAACAGGCCGCTCGTGATCTCAAAAAGGGAAAAAAGAAGACCGCGAAAAAGTCAGCTAAACGTTCACGCGCAACCTCGCGTGCGTTGAAACGCGAAGGTCACAGTGCCGCCTCGAAGCGAGCGTTGTCGCGTCAGGCGCACGCCGCCGCCAGGAAACGTTCAGCGGCGTCACGTTCTCGGTCAGCTAAGAAAGCGGCAAAGACGCGAAAGAAATAATTTGAAGCAACAGGACACTAGGAGGTAGAGATATGAAACGACAATTGTTTGTGTGGCTGATCACAATCGTTTTTGCGATGTTGTTCTGGTCCTATGGAAGCGCGCAGAAAACAGTCACCGTCGAGATAAAGAACGGTCAAGGCGAAAGCGTAGGCACAGCCAGGATTTCACCCGCAGGAAAAGGTGTCAGGATCATGCTCGATCTGAAGAATCTGCCGCCCGGCCAACATGCTATTCATATACATCAAATGGCGAAGTGCGAAGGGCCTGCGTTCGCTAGCGCCGGACCGCATTTCAATCCTGGAGGTAAGCAACATGGACTGCGTAATCCGATGGGGCCGCATGCGGGCGACATGAATAACTTCATGGTGCGCGCGAACGGCACCGCACGCGTCACTATTACCGATCCACGCGTGAACCTCGGCACTAACAGCTATTCGTTGTTCACCGACGGTGGAACCGCGCTCGTGATTCATGCTAAAGCCGATGATATGAAGACCGACCCTTCAGGCAATTCGGGCGACCGCATCGCCTGCGGCGTAATCAGCAAATAGAGATGAACCAAAAGAGGACGAAGGAAGAGAAGTAATATTGGGAGTGCGGAAACCGGAGATCAACTCAAGGTCACACGAAGGCGTTGGGAGGCAATCGCGGTCGAGGGGGACCGAGCACGATGAATCACGGGCAACTGCGGCGAGCTAAAACGTATCGAAGCAGGCACGATCGTTTTTCGTAGAAAGATCTTGACACGATCGCTACTGATACTTTATACAAAAGAGTTCGCGCGACCGTCGGGTCGCGCACTGCGAGGAAGAAACTTTCAATGATGACGAGCAGGACATACAGAGAACCGGTCGACAAATGGCAGCCGTGCGCCGCCATCTACACCGTCGTCTGTGCGTTAGGTCTGAGCTTGTCAGCAATCAATATTTTTGGCGGCAGACTCGGACACGAAGCGTCCATAGATAGCCGTCGAATCAGGCAATAATCAGCGGGAGCGGCCTCCCGCTCCCAAATCTCAAAGCAAAAATCGCGGAGAATTGAAGGAGCGGGCAGCTTCCCTGGGAGGCTTAAAGCCCGCTCCTTTAGTTTTTTGACAATCGAAGTACCTATTTGCGAGAGATGAAGGCAGGGAGCCTTCAATGGATGACGATCTCGGTCCTTTGCGAGAGTCCGCGAGAGCGCCATCCTCAGGAGAAGTGTGCCTCGAAGTGTGTTGGCACCCCACGCGCGATGCGCGCGCGGGGACCTCGCTGTTCGCGGCGTTGTTCTCTCTGCCTTCATCTATTTTTTAGCACAGATGGATCTCGGATTTGAAATCATCTGGAATCCTGAATTTGAAATTTGAGATCTGACTTCGGATGTGTGGCTGAGCAGCAAAAGCACTCTCCTTCGAAATCAGGCGCCCGGAGTGACTTCGTAGGTGCGAGTCCTACCACATGCACCAAGAAGAATTTCGATTGCGAATTGCGGATTTCGGATCTCGGATTCAGAGATCACCGGGTTCCATGAAGCAAATTCGCATTCCGAAATTCGAAATCCTTTTGGAAGGGTAGCCTAACTGGTAAGGCAGTAGTCCCGAAAACTACCGCGCATTTGTCGCTTGCAGGTTCAAGTCCTGTCCCTTCCGCCACTCGATTGATGATTGCTGAATGCCGAATGCGGATTGGCTTCATATCCGGAATCCGAATTGCGCAATCCCAAATCGACGGAGGCGTCGCCTAATGGTATGGCAGCGGTTTGCTAAATCGCCGCGCATTGCGTGTGCAGGTTCAACTCCTGTCGCCTCCGCCAAAGTCAGAACCGTCTGCGGTAGCGGATGGTTGATCGCGGATGAATGTCGGTCGGATTCAGATCTTCAACCGCCCGCTACCGCAGGCGGTTCTGACACGGACCTGTAGCTCAGCGGAATCAGAGCGCGACTCTGCGAAGGTCGAGGTCGCACGTTCAAATCGTGCCAGGTCCACCAATTCATTGCCGATTTCCAATTGTCGATTTGCGATTGGCGATCCCCCAAAGGTGCGCGTTTCGTGGTGAATGACAAATCGGCAATCGGCAATTGGAAATCGAAAATGCTTTTTGCCGGCGTAGCCCAATCGGGAGGAGGCGCTAGTCTTAGGAACTAGACAGTGTGGGTTCGAATCCCTCCGCCGGTACCACATCAAAATTTCGAAATTCGAATTGCGGATTGCGAATTTGAAATCACGATACGCCAATCACAATTCGAAATCCGCAATCCGAAATTCTTCATGCGCGTGTAGCCCAATTGGAAGAGGCGGCTGACTTAAGACCAGCTTTCTGAGAGTTCGAATCTCTCCGCGCGCACCAATCGTGTCAGAACCGCGAGCGGTAGCGACCGGATCAAGCCGCAACTTGAACGATTGATCCGCCTCGCTACCGCTCGTGGTTCTGACCCATATCCGGGGATGAACGCGAAATGGAAAGCGGACTGATTTTCAATCAGTTGATTTGCGAGTTCGAGTCTCGTCATCCCTGCCAGGTCTGGGCGAATGCTGAACGTGACTACATCTGCTAAATGTCTCGTCACGCTCAATTCCTTGTCGCCCTTCTGTGTGGGTCGTAGCTCAAGAGGGCAGAGCACCGCACTGTGACTGCGGCCCGTGAGGGTTCAACTCCCTTCGACCCACCCAAATTCATTGTCGAGTTTTGATTGCCGATTGATGGCGCCGCGCCTCACGACAAATCGGCAATCGGAAATTGGCAATCGCAAATGTTCGGGAACTGTGGCCGAGAGGTGAGGCACCTGATTGTCGATCAGGCCGATGACGGTTCGAGTCCGTTCAGTTCCGCCACTCTGTAACGCAAACTGTGAGTTTGCGGTCGCAAGCTGACAGCTTGCGTTACAACATGCGTCAGTAGCCAAATCGGATCAAGGCACCTGCCTCTTAAGCAGGGGATTGTGAGTTCGAGTCTCACCTGGCGCACCAGCTCTGAATTGCGCATTGCGAATTTCTTACTACTAATTCGAAGATTCGCAATTCGAAATTCATCAATTATTCTTTAGAAAGGAGAAACCGAAATGCCTTACAAGAAGCTGCCAATTGGTGGCGCCCAGAGCGAGATTCTTTCGTGGGCCAACCATGAATTCAGTATCGAAGAGCAATCGATGCTGCGTAACGTTTCGCGCTTGCCATGTTTGTTCAAGCACGTCGCGTTAATGCCTGATGCCCATCTCGGCAAAGGCAGCATGGTCGGTTCGGTAATCGCAACAAAGGAAGCAGTGATTCCCGCAACCGTCGGTGTCGACATCGGCTGCGGCATGATGGCGGTGAAGACACCATTCAAGAGCGGGATTCTCGACGGTAAGTTGAAAGACTTGCGTCTTGCGATTGAAGAAGCGATTCCCGTCGGCTTCAATGCATACAAAGAATCGGTTGATGAATCTTCGTACTGGGACGGCTGGAAGGACTTCGGCGATCTTCACGAAGGCGTTCACGATCGCAAAGCGAAAGCGATGAAGCAACTGGGCACGCTGGGTGGCGGCAACCACTTCATCGAGGTTTGTCTGGACACAGACAACTTCGTGTGGTTGATGCTGCACTCGGGCTCGCGGAACATTGGCAAGGAGTTGGCCGAACGCCACATCTCGACGGCAAAGTCGCTGTGGAGACTCTCGGAACTTCCAGCTCCCGATCTCGCTTACTTCATCCAGGGCACGCCGGAATTCGCGGCCTACTGGAAAGATCTGAAGTGGGCGCAAACCTATGCGATGAAGAACCGCGAGATCATGATGGCTCGTCTTTTGAAGGTCTTTAACAAGATGTTCAATCATCGTCAACCGTTTCGGCCTGAGCTTCAGGTCAACTGTCATCACAACTACGTTGCGCTCGAAGAGCACTATGGCGAAAAAGTTTTCGTCACGCGCAAGGGCGCAATCAATGCCGACAAAGACGTGT
>Ga0193747_1000325_pt1 | contig 17414 bp, 16 predicted proteins | sample L1m2metaG_FD_143048 | JGI IMG/M metagenome (GOLD analysis project Ga0193747, IMG submission 143048) | Soil microbial communities from a riparian zone of the East river system, Colorado, United States - L1m2 | ecosystem: Environmental > Terrestrial > Soil > Riparian zone | place: USA: East River...
AATATCGCCCGCGCTTTCGTTATCCCGACAAAGCAACGCGACCCATCAACCTGATCGAGGCGGAAAGCAGAAACGCGAATCCTCTTGTAGCCGATCTCGCAGAGTTAGTTGTCGATGTAGAGACTCCCGATGGAAAAACTGTTGCGATTAATGATCCGACATTGATCGATATGCTCCGAGCGGACGTCGACCAAAAGCATCAAGTCACGCTAATGCAGTCTCAACGCGCCATGACCGATTGCCGTCCGGTATCGGTCTTCAGTTTGCAATCGGCGCAACAACTCGCTGAAGAGACAGGCACCCGGGTCGATAAGCGTCGTTTCCGAGCAAACGTTTACCTAGACTTAACATCCGCCAACGGCTTCGCTGAAAACGACCTTGTTGGTCGATCGGTAAAGATCGGCCCGAAGGTAGTCATTTCGATTTTGGAGCGCGACGCACGCTGCGTGATTATCACGCTCGATCCGGATACCGGAGAACAAACGCCAGCGATTTTGAAGAAAGTCGCGCAAGCTCACGACGGGATGGCAGGTGTTTATGGTGCAGTCCTCGTCGAAGGCATGATGCACAAAGGCGATCCAGTCGAAGTGCTCGAACATACCTGACAAATCTGTAGCCACGTCCCTGTGGGGGTGTCGGACCGGAATCCGCAAAGATTGTAGCCGCCTCGCTATGCGAGGCGAGCGCGTCGCTCGCAGAGCGACGGCTACAGGGCTGGTAAATCGCGTTTTGCGCTCTGCGTTTCTTTGCGCGAAAAGATTCGCGGATGCGAAACGACCAAACGATTGAATCCTATGTTCCGGCGCGGTTAGATGCCTTGCCGTGGAGTTCGTGGCATTGGCTCATCGTGGTTTCGCTCGGCGCGACGTGGATCCTGGATGGTCTGGAAGTCACATTGGCCGGAGCGTTGGGTGGAGTTTTGACCCGCCCCGAGACGCTCGGATTGAGCGATGCGCAAGTCGGTGCGACTGCGACGTCCTATTTGGCTGGCGCAGTGATCGGTGCGCTGCTTTTCGGCTACGGGACGGATCGGTTTGGCCGCAAGAAATTGTTTTTCATCACGGTTGCGGTTTATCTGATCGCAACGGCCCTGTCGGGTTTCTCCTGGAATTTCTGGAGCTACGCACTGTTTCGCGCAATCACCGGCGCTGGCATTGGCGGCGAATACGCGGCGATTAATTCGGCGATTGACGAATTGATTCCAGCGCGTGTGCGTGGCCGCGTCGATTTGATCATCAACGGCTCATACTGGGTCGGTGCTGCGATGGGCGCCGCTGCCACGCTCGTGCTGCTCGATCCGCGCTACATTCCGATCTGGCTTGGATGGCGATTCGCATTTGGAATCGGCGCAACGCTAGGATTAATCGTGATTTTCTTCCGCCGCTGGATTCCGGAAAGTCCGCGCTGGCTGATGATTCACGGGCGGAATCGCGAAGCGGAGGAGATCGTTGCGGACGTGGAACGAAAAATTTACGGCGACCGCAATTCGGCGGCCGGAGAACGCCGCTACAGTGAGCTGTTCCCGACGCGTATTCGCACTCGCACGCATACGCCCTGGCGCGAGGTCTGGAACGCGATTGTGCACGAACATCGGCGACGTTCATTTCTTGGTTTCGTGCTCATGTCAACGCAGGCATTTTTCTATAACGCAATCTTTTTCACGTATGCGCTTGTTTTGATGCGGTTCTATGGCGTGCCGGGAAAAGACGTCGGTGGTTATCTCTTACCGTTCGCACTTGGAAATGTGCTCGGGCCGCTGCTGCTTGGGCATCTGTTCGACACAATCGGGCGCAAACAAATGATTAGCCTAACGTATGCGCTCGCAGGAGTTTTGCTCGCGGCGACTGGCTGGCTTTTTCACGCCGGATTGCTGACCGCGCAAACGCAGACGCTCGCGTGGACAATTATCTTTTTCGTCGCTTCGGCGGCCGCCAGTTCCGCCTACCTGACCGTGAGCGAGATTTTTCCCTTGGAAATTCGCGGAATGGCGATTGCGATTTTCTTTGGAGTTGGAACCCTGGTCGGCGGCGTCGGCGCGCCGCTGCTGTTCGGTTGGATCATCGGCACGGGATCCAGCACAGCATTATTCATGGGATATCTGGTGGCTGCGGCGTTGATGATTTTTGCGGCCGCGATGGAAGCATGGATCGGCGTGGCCGCCGAGGGACGCTCGCTCGAGCACATCGCCGTACCGTTATCCAGCAAAGGACTGTAATCTGTAGCCGCGTCTCTGTGAGATGCGCTACACTGGTCGGGCAAACACATCTCGTTCCGCGCTTCGCACAGCGAAGCGGCTACAGTACCGCTCGGCGGTCAGAGACCGCCGCTGCAGTGAACGGTAAGTTCGCGATTATGAATTGGCCCCGCAGGCGTCAGGTTGCTGGAATAAAGATGGAACGCATCGACGCGGATCATTCCAGCATCGAACTCGGCATTCGATTGTAAGAATTTCCGGAGCGCTTGAGCGGAGACACCGGTGCAACGCGCGATCGTGATGTGCGGATGCCACGGGCGAAGCTCCGGTTCGATCCCGACGGCCAGCGCTGCTTCCTGCACGCGCTTGTAAATTTGGAACAGATGCGGGTGCGCTTTGCCGACGCCGATCCAGATAATTTTCGGCGCGCCTTTTGAGGAGAACGCGCCGACGCCATTCACAGGTAAAAAAAACGCGCCGAACCCGATCGCGCTGAGTTTTTTCCGAAGCTTGAGTTCATTATCTTCCGGTACGTCCCCGAAAAAACCGAGCGTCAGGTGCATCTGGTCGGGTTCCGTCCAACGCACGCCACGAATGTCCGGATCAAGACCTGCAAGCAATTTGCGCGTAGAGTTCGGCAGATCGATTGCGACGAAGAGCCGTTTGCTCATGGCGCCGCCACGTTAATCGTTGAATCGTGAATCGTTGAACGAGGAACAAGCAAATCCGATGTAACGATGTAACGTTTTAACGATCCACGGACGACGTCGTGTCTTCGTTGTTCTTCTTCGTTGCGCGATCGGCAAGGCGTGTGATCCATTCTGGCGTCAGTCGTGGGAGCTCCGAACCAGTCCGCGACTGCTGGCCGCTTTCGTCGGCTACCTCGGGCAGAAACCGATTCACAATTTTCATAGCGTAACCGGTGAGATTTGGAAACAGCGCGTTCCCGGCGATCGCGCCGCGCGCCCCAAACGTGAGAGTAAGCGATGGCTGACCGCGCCTGAACGCAGCAACGATTTTCCGCGCTGCGCGATCAGCGTCCATTGAGATCAGCGGCGCACCCGCGGACGCCGAGAACCACGCAAATTCAGCGTCGTGATTGCCTTTGAACTTTGCGTTCACATGTGAGCCGGTCCGCATGAGTCCCGGCGCCACAGTTGTGACCTGAATATTGTCGCGCGCCAGCTCAGACCGAATCGCATCAGAGAAACCGGTCAACGCAAACTTGCTGGCGCTGTACGGAGCGAAATGCGGCATGGCAACTTTGCCGCCGATGGAGGAAATGTTAACGATACGTCCCCCACCCCAAACGCGCATCTCTGGCAGGATCTGCGAAACCAATTCGTACGGCGCCCAAAAATGCAGTCTCATCGCGCGGTCGTAATCTTCGCGGGTCATGTGATCGAGCGGACCGACTTCGATGATGCCGGCGTTGTTGATCAGGATGTCAATCCTGTCGAAATGATCGATGACTTTCCGCACCGCGGCCTGAATCTGATCGCGATCAAGCAGATCGCATTCGACGGTGAGAACTTTTCCGCCGCGCTCAATGAGGTCGGTTTTTGCGCGCGCGAGTTCTTCTGGATCACGCGCGAGGAGAGCAACGTGTCCGCCCTGGTGGCAAATGTGTCGCGCCAGCACGAGACCAAGTCCACGCGATCCGCCACTGATCAGGGCAACTTTATTGCGCAACGTGTATTGCGCTGTGCGAAAGACGCGACCGGTTATCCAACCGCCAAATAAAAGAGCGCCTGCTCCGAGCCAAACCCGAGTATTCATTTGCACGACCCCTATAATCAGATACGAAACGTTCGGAGCAAGCGGCCCTGAACAAGGAGCGACGGCACGTCACTTGTTAGGACAGTTAGGCGTGTTTGCGATTGAAGCGCGCAACTTCACGCGCGGTCTCGCGATCAACGGCGCGTTTCTTCAAATCGGCACGCTTGTCATGAGCAAGCTTGCCCGTGCCTACGCCGACTTCAGCTTTCACCTTCCCGTTTTTCCAATACAACTTTAGCACCACGAGCGCGCGGCCTTTCACTTGTGTTTCGCCGTAGAGCCTGTCGATCTCCTCGCGGTGGAGCAACAATTTGCGAACACGTTTTGCGGTTGGAACTTCGTGGCTGGCGCGCTCGTAGGGCTGAATGTCGGCGTTGTAAAGGAACGCTTCGCCATTCTCGATTCGCGCGAACGCGTCACCGATGTTGGCCTTGCCCGCGCGGATCGATTTAACCTCGCTGCCCTTCAACTCGATGCCCGCTTCGTAGCGGTCAACGATGTGATAATCCCGCAGCGCTTTACGATTGAGGATGGACTCGTCTGCCATAATGCCAACGATCCCGGGTTCTCACCACCGGTCTCCGTTCGCTGTAGCGTCCGCTGTCCTCAGCGGAAATCCAGTGTACGGTGATCTTCACGGCAAAAACCCAAATGCGCAGAGGACAGCGCACACTACAGCGGTGGTCGAAAAAGTCGCTCCTACGCGCCGTCCGTGGAACCTTCGAGCGACTCGTAAGTCAGTTTTCCGGCGATGATTTCCTTTAGCGCAATATCCGTTAACGACATTCGCGGTGTTGTCTCTACTAACGGCCGATGTCCTAAGCCAAGCTGACGCACACGCTTGGATACAACATTAATCAGAAGTTGCTGATTCGGGATCACCTGTGCTGCTTCCTGAAGAAGTTGAGTGGTCATATGGCGCAAGGAATGAACGGGGCGGACCGCATCGTTCGGGAATTGAAGGATAGTCGCCACGCTGCTTGTAAGCGCGGATGGAACAAGTTGCGGTGCGAACATGGTAAAAATGAGTGTTGACCTTCCAAATGAAGCGGCTCGTTGTCAACGCTTTTTGTCCGGGAGACCACAAAGTAGTTTCGCGCGACGCAGCTAATGCGGACTTGCTGCGACGCGGTAACGGAAGTCATTTCCGCTGCCATTGACCCACCCACGTGCCCCATCCGTAATAGCCAAACGGAACGAGCTGACCCTCGCTCACAAGTGCGTCAACCTGCGCACGAAGCGGCGCCGCTTTCGCCGGCCCAAAGTAATCATCGATCACGATCCAGCAACCATCGTTGAGTAGGTCACCATAGCAATCCAAATCCCGACGCACGTTATTGCCTGCGTCGAAAATAAACAGGCTAACCTCGCAGCTGCTCAGGCGCCGACGAGCTTCCGAAATGATTGCCTCGTCCGAAGAGCGCCCGTTGATCAAGATAACGTCTTCCGCTACTCCGAACCGCGCGAGGTTCTTTTTCAAATCCTTGATGATGTTCCTGCTCGATAGTCGAAAATGTTTTACGCTTCCTCCCGCTTCAATCGTGATGATTTTCTTCTGCGTGCCAGCTTCACGCACACCAAACGCCGCGGCGATCGTGGATCCGCCGATATAGGGACCGATCTCGAGCACATTTCCCGCGCCGAAGCGCGCGAAGTGATAGATGAGGAGCAAAACGTCCATGTGCAACATCGAGGTTTCGCGCCCGACTTTTTCCAATCGCTGTCGCACTTCAGCGCTCCGATATTCCATCAGCGTCCGAAGGAGCTCCAGCACCTGATTCAAGTGAGATGAATTGCTCAACTGTGAAGTTGGCTGGGAAACCACGGCGGATTTTACTGGCGGCATCTAGTGAAACAAGGTGAGCAAGGAAGCTCTGTCCTTGCGATTTAGATCAAAATACGCGAAGTAAGGACCGCGTCCTCGGGACAAATTTGGTTATTTCGGGCTGTGGCTCAGCTTGGTAGAGCGCCTGGTTCGGGACCAGGAGGCCGTGGGTTCAAATCCCACCAGCCCGATTCAGTCGATGCAGTAAGTGTAGCGGCGCTTGTGTCAGGCACCGAAATCCCCAAAAAACAGGCGTTTGGCACAAACGCCTCTACACTGTAATTGTCGAAATCCCCTTTTTCCATGCATTCCTCTGTCACGATCGTAGGCGTACTAATCGGGATCGCGATTCTGTTCTTCGGGCGAAGGCTCTTCTGGCTGTGTGTTGCCGCAGTCGGATTCGCGGTCGGCGTGGAGATTGCGCCGGTGCTCGTTAACGAGCCGTCGTCGCTGCTGGCGTTACTAATTGCTCTAGTCCTCGGCGTATTCGGAGCGTTGCTGGCACTGTTCCTTCAGAAAATTGCGATTGGTGTACTCGGTTTCTTAGCGGGCGGAAAGCTCGCCACGGCAATCGCCTCTGCGTTCTTTGTGCACTATGCGCAATACTCGACGATCGTCTTCGTCATCGGCGGCATCATCGGGGCGATTCTGCTGCTGGCGGTGTTTGGTTGGGCGCTGATCGTTATCTCCTCATTTATCGGCGCGTACCTGATTCAGAGCGCCTTTGTGTTGCCGCCGACCGGTTCGACACTCGTGTTCATCGGCCTCGCGATCGTAGGCATATTTGTGCAGGCAGCATCATTCCGCCGAAGTGCGGTATGACGCGCGCATTGTTGCTGACAAATCGCCGCGCAACTTTAACAATCAGCTCATGACCTCACCAAAAACTGGATTGCGTGTCGCGAGCGTTTTCTTCGGCATTTTTGCAATTGGGCATCTCCTGCGGTTGATTAACCAGGCCCAAGTCACCGTCGGAACGCTAACGATCCCAATGGGCCTAAGCTGGATCGCGTTGATCGTAGCCCTCATTCTCTGCGTTTGGTTTTGGCGACTCGCCTCTCTCCGTTGATTCGGAAATCCGATGTAACGGAGTAACGATTTAACGAATCACGTCAGCCATTCGTTGCTTCATCATTTCGTAAGCCAGTCTCGCGGAACATCGACGTAGGTTCCATCGAGTTCCGCGACGGACGCACAGCCGAGCAACTTGAGAGTGCGAATTAGGTCAGTGCGCAAAATTTCAATTGCTCGCGCAACACCGGCACCACCAGCTGCGCCAAGACCGTAGGCATAAGCGCGCCCGACCATAACCGCTCGAGCGCCCAGGCACAGCGCTTTCACAATGTCGCTCCCCCGGCGGATGCCACCATCCAGCAAGATCTCGATGCGATCGCCTACCGCCGCTACAACTTCAGGCAAAACGCGCAGAGTCGGCGCGACGCCATCGAGCTGGCGGCCGCCGTGATTGGAAATCACCAAGGCGTCTGCTCCCACGTCCACTGCACGGCGGGCGTCCTCTGGCGTGTGGATGCCTTTAATCACGATAGGCCCGTTCCACGCCTGGCGAATCCATTTCATGTCCTCCCAAGTCACGACGGATTGCTCGAGAGCAGCAGTGACATCGGCATACAGCATCGGCCCCTTCCCCGGGATGACGACATTCTCGAATTTCATCAAGCCGCCGTCCGCGAGAAGAGCAGCAAGCCAGAGTGGCCTAACGAGAAGCTGATTCACAAACGGCAGCATTGAACCGAGTTTTCCGCTAAGAAGTTCTTTCGCGCCATTGCGAAGGTCGCGCTCCCTGAATCCTGCGACTGGCGTGTCGATCGTGACCACCAAGGCCGAAAACCCGGCCTTGCGCGCGCGGGCGATACCGCCCAAAGCACAGTCGCGACCGCCGATCAGATAAAGTTGGTACCAGACCGGTCCTCCCGATGCGGCTGCAACATCTTCCAAACGGCAGCCCGAGAGTGTCGAAAGCGCGCAGATGATGCCTGCTTCCCCGGCGGCATGCGCAGCTGCTTCTTCTCCCCGCGGATACATCAAGCGGCAGCTCCCAACGGGTGCCAGAATCAGCGGCATTGAGACAGAGGTGCCGAGCACTGTCGTGCGCAAATCGCACACAGGTGTCGCGACCGCACAACGCGGACGCAATGTCACCGCTTCGAACGCCCGGCAGTTTGCACGCAACGTCGACTCGCCCTCAGCGCCGCCGTCAATGTAGTCGAACACCACACGAGGCAGCCGCCGCTTCGCCCTGCGCCGCAGGTCGTCGATGTTCAAAACGCGCGGCGCTTGAACTGATCGAGCTTTGTCATGTTGAGCGAAGCGAAACATCTCTGGCAATTGGCTTTGTGGGGACGTTAAGAGAAATCATCTGAGATTCTTCGCTCCGCTCAGAATGACAATCTTTGTGGCGGTAGCACCGATCAAGACATCGGACTCATTCAGAACTGCGTTTCAGTGTCGAAAATGCCGGACGCCGGTGAATATCATTACCATCCTTCGCTCGTTAGCGGCGGCAATCAATTCTTCATCACGAACCGAGCCGCCTGGCTGAATCGCGCAGGTTGCGCCAGCTTCGGCCGCCGCGATCAACCCGTCCGGGAACGGAAAGAAAGCATCACTCGCGACCGCGCTGCCTTTAAGGGAAAGCCCGGCTTCGTTCGCTTTCCAAACCGCAATGCGCGAAGCATCGACTCGCGACATCTGGCCGGCGCCAATTCCAACTGTCCGGTCCGGCTTGGCGTACACGATGGCGTTTGATTTCACGTGTTTGACGACGCGCCAGCCGAACAACATCGCGTTCAGTTCCGCTTTCGTCGGCCGCCGCTTGGTCACGACGTTCGGCGTCAGCTCGCCATCGACATCTGCGTCTTGAACCAACACACCGCCACAGACCGAGCGCAGGTCGGTCGTTGGTCTTGCTTCTTTCGGCGGCATCAATAACCGAATCAGCCGCAGATTTTTTTTCTTCTGCAGAACGGCGCGCGCTTCGATCTCAAAATCAGGAGCGATGATCACCTCGCTGAAAATTTCGCTGATCACTTTTGCCAGTGACTCGGTCAAGGGTCGGTTGCACACGATGATCCCGCCAAAGGGCGCCTGCTTGTCCGTCGCAAACGCTTTCTCCCACGCCTTGCGCAGATCTGGATCAGAGCCGACGCCACAGGGGTTCGTATGCTTCAAGATCGCGACGGTCGGCTCTTCAAATTCGGCGATCAAATTCGTCGCGGCGCTAATGTCCAAAATGTTGTTAAACGAAAGCTCCTTGCCCTGAAGTTTCTCGAAGCATTTGTCGAAATCGCCGTAGAGCGCAGCGTCCTGGTGAGGATTTTCGCCGTAACGCAACCGCATTGCCAATGGCAGCGAAAGTGAAAACGAGGCCTCGGTTTTCTGCTGTTTGTTCAGAAAATTGGCAATCACCCGATCATATTCCGCGGTTCTATTAAAGGCTTTGATCGCGAGGCGCTCTCGAAGTTTTAGCGTCGTTTCACCCTCGTGTTTGCCCATATTTTCGAGCACGGCGTCATAGTCTGCCGGATCAACGATCACAGTGACCGATTCATAATTCTTCGCGGCGCTTCGAATCATCGACGGACCGCCGATGTCGATATTTTCAATCGCTTCCGGGAGAGTTACGCCACGCTTCGCGACCGTGGCCTCGAAAGGATAAAGATTGACCGCCACCAGGTCGATCGGATCAAAGCCGCATTCACGCGCTTCTGCTTCGTGTTTAGCGTTCCCGCGCTTGTAGAGAAGCCCGCCATGCACGCGGGGATGCAAAGTTTTTACACGGCCATCGAGCACTTCCGGAAATGCGGTGAAACTCGATATCTCGCGCACGGGAATTTTTTCTTTCCTCAGCAGGACCGCTGTTCCGCCTGTGGAAATGATGTCTACGCCCCGGCCTTCCAGCGCGCGAGCAAACGCCGCGGCGCCGGTTTTGTCAGAAACGGAAATGAGAGCGCGACGGATTTTCATGAAGACGTCAATCGAGATTCGCTAAATCGTCACATCGATTCACGATTCACGAATTACGATTCACGCAACGCGTTAGCGGTCGAGAAGCACGTTCTTGGCCACAGGATACAGCACTGGGCAGCAGCCGATCGTTTCGCAAAATGCTTTGCTGAAATGACTCAGGCTCGAATAGCCCACTTCTGTCGCGGCTTCGGTGACGTTGTAACGCCCGGTGCGCAACAACTCGGCCGCCCGTTCCATGCGAACATTCCGCAAGTATTGCGGGATCGTGTGACCGACTTCGCGCGAGAAAATCCTGCTCAGGTAAAACGGGCTGCAGCCCACCTCTTGTCCCAGCATTTCCAGCGTCGGCGGGTTCGCCAGATCGCGCGTGAGAATCTCCTTCACTCGGTCCACTCGCTCGCGCGCCAGGCGCTTCTGGCGCATGCAGAAAAATTCGGGATCCTTCGGCGAAAAGAAAAACTGCGCCATGAGCTCCAAGGCCTTGCCCTGGTACCAAAGGACCTGGGCCGCTTTGGTGACCGGGGGCTCCGTCAGGCTCGCCACGACGCTGCGTTGCTGCATCGTCATTGGACGCGCAGGCACGACCACGTTCTCCTCTTTCTTTCCGAAAAGGATGCGGCGAATCTCCGGTTCAAGATCGGCTTCGTTTTGCGCAAGCTGGTTGCGCAAATGCTCGCGCGAAAATTCGAGCGTCACGAATTGGTGATGATCGTGTGCGCGCCGTGACGCCGGCAACGGCCTATCGGCAACAGCATAATAGCCGCAATTGCCCGGCAGATAATCGCTGCGTGCGCCGCCGCCTCCGCCAACGGCTCCATGTCCGTTGAGGTTCAGGCAAAATTCCAGGCTATTCGGATGAAACGTGCGTCCCCAGTTAAACGAACGCTCAATGCGAAAGTCGTGCCATTCGATCGCGACACCGATTTTGTCGACATCTCCGTACAACGGACGCCATCCGTCTTTCAGTTCGCGCCATGCAGCTTGTTCCGCTGCGCAACCAGGATTCATTTCGCTTAATTACGAATGTTGCCGAGGCAAATGCAAGACTGGCTTCTTCTCCTCCAGTGCGGCGCGGTCCCACTTCCCTAGCTTCGACGCCGTGTCGTAGGCGCTTTGCGCAAAGTCGAGGAGGACTTGATCCGGCGTTTCAGCAGTGCGCACCACGTCGTAAGGCAGGAGGAATTCGCGCAGTTTGGTCTCGTAGAAAGCGGCATCCGGCTGAATTTTGGCCGCTCCGAATCCAGGCGGTTCCGGATACGCATAGGAATAGAAGACTGGCGTCGGCGCGGCGGCGTTGCCGGGCCAAAAACCGAGACTGCTTACTTCCTGACAGTAGGCCTCTCGCGTGACCGCATCCGGTAAATGTGGAACTCCCCCGGGATGCGGGGGCGCTGGTCGTCCGGAGAAACGCGTCACTGCCAGATCAAAACTGCCCCAGAAAAAATGCACCGGACTGCTTTTGCCGCAGAAACGCGAGCGAAAGTCCTTAAACACGCGATCGCTTTGCAGCAGGACGCGCCAAAACCGATTTGCATATTCTGGATCGTAGGATCGATGCTTGTCGTCCTCATCGAATGGAATCGCGGGTTCAACCTCGTTGGGCGTCGTGTTAATCGTCGTGTCGATCTTAAGCTCGCTGAGGGCGGCCATGACCTCGCGATAAAATGCCGCAACCGATCTTGGGCCCAACTCAATAACTTGCATCGCTCCGTCGTTTTTTAGGATGCGCAATTTGTGATCGATGAAATCGAAACGAATTTCGAAAATTCCAGCGGGGTGCGGAATTGGAGAAGTTGTGAGGCCGCGCGCGGTTAAATAAAGCGTGACGTGCCAGGAATGATTGATCCATGGAGTCCAGGTCAAACGAATTTTGCCGACGATCTGCGTCCACATGTGCAATGTGGTCGCGGTATCCTGCCACTCTGCAAAGGGCAGAGCCGGCCACGCGTTAGACACCTCCTTCATTTGTCTCTCTACTCCCGGTTAATGAAATCAGAAAATGATCGCTTCACTTTCTCGAATATTCCGCGGGCTTCTTCCTGTGCTTTGTTGAAACCGTGCTTGATCGATCGTTTCGCGCTCTTGATGACACCGGTTACCTCTCCCTGATCGTAGTCGCCTTCGACGTCCTCCATGGTGGCCCCGGCAAACATCCCTTCCGTTCGCCTCACCGTACCTCGCGTCCCGCCGATGTAAATCGTGCCGATGGGACGCGACGAGCTGTTCCGGAGTGTCATAATCCACATCGGTTCGCCACGATCGTCTGTGCGCAATACGTAATCGACTGTTGCAAAACTGGTGTGCGACGCTTCGGCCGTGTGACTCGCCACCGCGTACGCGCCGCTGGAATCCAGGTTTAACCGCGAGATATCGATCGTCGCTCCTTCAGTGGAACCTGCTACGTTGCGGTCTGCCTCGTTATCGGAATCAATCTTTCCATCAGCAATTTCCAGTTCGCGGACGCCGCCACCTTGCGGATCTTCCACAACAATTTTCCACTTCTCCGGCTGCGGATCGCCCTTGGTGCCATGAATCGACACAATTTGCTGTAACGCGTCACGACCGAATTGGCTGCCGAGCACACGCAACGCTTCGTACGCAGTAGCGTTTTCCTCGGCCCAGACCGGCGTTGCCAAAAGCAGAAGCCCAACCCACACTCGCCACATCCAGCAAAATTGAACAGCGCTTTGACTGACTGTCCATCGGCTTTTTGCATTGCGGCGACATCTCAGCGCATTTCAAAATACGCTCACCCTTGAATCAGTCGCTGAAATCTGCTCACGTCTTTGCGGGCTGCGATGAAAAGAAGCAAAGTCGAATTTAGCAGTCACACTGCGAACCTCGCGTTGCTGAGGAAATGCGTCCGCGATTTCCTGAAGGGCTATCCGTTCTCAGAAAAGGAGCGAATGTTGATGGTGCTCGGCGTAGATGAAGCGTGCACAAACGTCATCCGTTACGCATACCGTTTGCGCGATGATCGACTCATCTCGTTGCGAATGGAAGGATTACGCAAATGCGTGCGCATGCGCCTGCGGGATTATGGCGAGAAAGTTTTCCCGCACGAAATGAAAGGCCGGTCGCACGACCTGATCAAACCGGGCGGGCTCGGTCTTCACTTGATTCGCTACGCGTTTGATCAGGTCGATTACATCCACAAACCCCGTGGCACCGAGCTGGTGCTGACGAAGAATTTGGCGTGAACCGTGGATGCTGTTCCCGTGAATCGGATTGAACTCCGCTCCTTGAATAGGCTCGCGCTGCCGATTTAACGATGTAACGATTCACGATTCAACGCTTGAACATGAAACCGCCGGAGCCAGACGCTGCTTTTGAAATTTCGCTGCGACCACCCGCGTTCAGCGAGTTCACCGGCCAGGTAAAGGTGCGCGAGCGGCTGGAGCTGATGGTCGAAGCGGCGAAAAAACGTGGCGACGTGCTAGAGCACGTTCTCTTGAGCGGCCCGTCCGGGCTCGGTAAGACGACACTCGCCTACATCATCGCCAACGCGACGGGGGCAAATATCAAAAACACCAGCGGTCCCGTAATTGAGAAGGCCGGCGAACTCGCAGGTCTCCTCACCAGTCTTGAAAAAGGCGACGTGCTTTTCATTGACGAGATTCACCGGCTGCAGCCGGCCATCGAAGAATACCTCTACCCGGCTATGGAAGATTACCGTCTTGATATCATCATTGACCAGGGACCACAGGCGCGCAGTCTCCGCCTCAATTTGCCCAAGTTCACATTGGTCGGCGCGACGACGCGTGCAGGAATGGTAAGCGCGCCACTCCGTTCGCGTTTCGGAATGACGGCGCGGCTCGATTACTATAACGCCGAGGAAATGCAGAAGATCATCGTGCGCAGCGCCCACTTGTTAGGCGTGGAGATCGACCCGGCGGGCGCGGCCGAGGTCGCGGCGCGCTCACGCGGCACCCCGCGCACGGCGAACAATTTGTTGCGATGGGTTCGCGATTACGTGCAGGTCAAAGCCGAAGGAAAAATCACTGCGGACCTTGCAGACCGCGCGCTCGCGATGCTGGAGATCGATCGCGACGGATTTGATCAATGGGACAAACGCATCATCGAAACCTTGATCCATAAATTCAACGGTGGACCTGTTGGACTGACTTCGCTCGCAGTCGCGGTAGGCGAAGAAGCCGGCACAATCGAGGAAGTTAATGAGCCCTATTTGATCATGGAAGGCTACATCAAACGCACGCCGCAAGGCCGCGTCGCCACCGCAAATGCCTATCGCAAGCTCGGACTAAAAATGCCAACTGGCGCGCAGGCAGATTTGTTCGGTAGGGGCGATTGACCTCAATCGCCCGGGCGGTTCGGGTGAACCGCCCCTACCATCGTCCGATTGCCAGCAGATCGGCGTCTGACACAGACGCCCTACAACTCCAGCGACTACCCGCCCGTATATCCACAGCTGCTGCGTGCGCCGCGATCAGAACACTGTGAGGATGCCGTTATTGTAAGTTCCGACTCGCACCCACGTGTAGTCGCCGTTGCGCAGTCGCACCGCCCAGAAATCGAAATCGCCGTTCAGCCGATCGCCGGCAGCGTCGAGCGTTGTCGATCCAGTTATGGCTCGATAATGGTCTGCTTCCTCGATGAACGCCGCTTTGAATCTGTCGAAATTCTTTAGCGGTTTCGGGTATTGTAATGCCAGTTGCACCACAAAGAGGGCATCGTAAGTAGATAACGCAAACGCATCCGGCGTGATACCAGTTCGCGCCTCGATCTCATCCGCAATCGGCTGCCAACGATTGCGCAGCGTATCGGGCAATCCGAAAATCGGATTGGGATAACCAACGCTAGCCGCAAAACCGGCCGCACTCGAATCGCCCGTCAATGCCGCGGAAAGAGCGACGCCGTCGCTGCCGTACCACGCCGTGTTTGCGAGGGTAGGAATCGCCTCTGCTGAATGAAATAGGTCAATGGCCTCATCAAACGCAGCCAGATAAACGGCAATCGCAGACGGACTAATGCCGCTGCCAATCAAGCTCCCGATCTGGGACGCCACGGAGTTGGTCGCGACGGAAAAGTTTGTGGTGGTCGACTCGTAGCGAAACCCCGAAGCCACTCTGCCTCCAAAAGCCTGGAATCTTATCTTAACGGAATCGTGCAGACCGTTGTTGCCTGCGTCGTTGCGCCAAAGCGGGACAATCGCGCGGATGCCATCGTGCTGTAGCAACGCCACAAGCGCCTCGGCCTCGCGTGTGTCGTTAGGGCAAAAGCGAAAGATGTTATCGCCGGGGATCGCAAGCGAAGACGCTGTGCTACCCTGGCTGATCACAAGAATATTGTGCGCGTCCGCATAAGGTTTGATCTTGGCCACTTCTGCGCTGGATTGGGGTCCGATCACAATCCGAACTCCGCGTTGGTCCAGGTCTTTAATAGCGTCGAGTGCCTTTTCCGGATCGAGTTGCGTATCGCGAACAAGGAATCGGAATCGGGCCGGGTGATACTGAGGGCCAATGTTTTCGAGGTCCGTTGCTGCAATTCGCAGCGCGGCGACGGTGTTTTTGCCAAGAGACGACCACGATCCGGTTAACGAGACGAGCACGCCAATTTTGACGCGCTGTTTCGAAGGTTTTGCAGCTTCAACTTTTGCTGCGGGAATAACCAGCGTAAGAAGCAGTCCACAAACAATGACATGACGGATGACCCGAATTTTCATAGGCACCCCATCATCTCCGGATCCGCGTAAGACAGTCAAGAACGATCGTGGTGGGTTGAGCGAAGCGCTGCAACGAAATGCGAAGCATGAGGCCAGGGCTTTCAAACATCTCTGATTATTGTTCCAGAACTGCCTGACGGTAATCGGCGCAGAGATTCTTTGCTTCGCTCAGAATGACAATCGTGCTTTGATTTGACCCTGCCCTTCAACGCCTCAACGTTTTATCTGTTTTACGAATGCAATTGACAGCGGATTTCTTCCAGCAGACGGCCAAGGTTTTTACTGTCTCCGAGCTGACGCGAGGCATCCGCGGCACGCTTGAGACAAAGTTCGCCGCGGTCTGGGTACAAGGAGAAATGTCAAACTACAAATTGCACCCAAGCGGTCATCAGTACTTCACGCTCAAAGATCAACGGGCACAGATCTCATGCGTGATCTGGCGAGACACGATGCAGCCGCCGCGACAACCGCTGGCCGATGGCGCACAGGTGCAAGTCTTCGGCACCGTCACAGTTTTCGAAGCGCGCGGACAATACCAACTCAATGTTCAAATTCTTCAGCCGCGCGGAGTCGGCGTGCTCCAGGCAAAGTTTGAAGCGCTAAAGCGCAAACTTGAGGCAGAAGGGTTATTTGCTTCGCAACGGAAGCGGCCGTTGCCGAAGTTTCCGCATTGGATCGGGATTGTGACGTCACCAAGCGGCGCAGCCGTCCGCGACATTTTGAACGTGCTCCGTCGTCGCGCACCGTGGTTGCAGATTCTGATTAACCCGGTGCGCGTGCAAGGAACCGGCGCCGCTCAGGAAATTGCAGTCGCCATTCGCGAGTTCGCCACGCCTAACGAAACGTTTCATCCTGTCGATCTCATCGTGGTCACGCGCGGCGGTGGCAGCATTGAAGATTTATGGGAGTTCAATGAAGAGATCGTCGCGCGCGCGATATTCCACTCCGCCGTGCCAATCGTCTCGGCTGTCGGTCACGAAATCGATTTTACCATTTGCGATTTTGTCGCAGATCTGCGCGCGCCTACCCCGAGCGCTGCCGCCGAATTGATTGTCCCTGATGTCATAGATCTACAGCGGCAGATCGATCGCTGCGCGCGCACGCTGGGCTACCAGTTGCTGAACCGCGTACGCGACGCGCAACAACGACTCGACCACACGCGGGATACCTTGCAGCGTTGTCTCGCGCACAAGATTGAGGGCTACAAGCGCGGTCTGGACCATGCCCTACGTGTGATGCAAGCGCGCAGTCCCGTCCGCGAACTCATGATGCGCCGCAACCATCTTGCCGATCTCCATCGGCGGCTAGTCGCCTGCCCTGCGCGGTGGATTGAAACCGCAAGACACCGTTTCAGTCGCATCGAAGGCATTCTGCGCGTGCTAGGACCCGACGCGACGCTGCGCCGCGGTTACAGCATCACCATGAACGATCGCGGTGAAATCATACGGACAACTGCAGTAGTTAGGCCAAAGATGAAAATCCGCACCCGAATCAGCGACGGCGAATTCAGCTCGGAAATTTATTAAAACCACAATTGTACGTCTGAACGATGCGATGTAACCAACGCACGCCGGAATTCGGCCGCGCAAAGATCATCGCGGTGTCGATGTAATTTCCGATTGCGCTGCCATTCTGTCGCCTCTCGTACGGTGAGCCAAACGCAGCCAGTGACGCAACCGGCTAGGCGAAGTTTCGCAGTCGGTCACGTTGCGGTGATGCTCACCGGCAGCAAAAATTACGGGGTTACGAAGCGCGACACCTTGCAGCGGCGCAAATGTCTCGCTCTACGACATTGACAGTCAGATGCCAGTGCGTGAGGCTTCAGTCGATTTACAAGGAGGCGCTGCAATGCCCACAACGGACGCGATTGGAGAACAAGTTATAGAAGCAGTTGTAGCCGGACCAGATGGAGCAAATCGACTCTTCACCGTTATTGGAGCAGCCAA
>Ga0193747_1000326_pt1 | contig 17386 bp, 16 predicted proteins | sample L1m2metaG_FD_143048 | JGI IMG/M metagenome (GOLD analysis project Ga0193747, IMG submission 143048) | Soil microbial communities from a riparian zone of the East river system, Colorado, United States - L1m2 | ecosystem: Environmental > Terrestrial > Soil > Riparian zone | place: USA: East River...
TTGGCGGCAATCGTGATTATTGCTGCGGCGGCATATGGAATTGTGCGCTGGCGTCACAAGCATGCTGAGGAGGCCGAACAGGCGATCGGCCGCGCGATTGCAATCAATGATGCGGAGATTTCCAACTCTCCAGCGGCGGGCTCACACGACCCGGTGTTCTCTACACCGCAGGAACGATCGGAGCGCGCAATTCAGGAATTTGAAAAAGTCGCCGGCAAGTACGGCGAGCCTTACCGTTCAGAGGCGCGCTATTTCATCGCCACGAATAAACTGGTTACGGATCGGGCAACCGCGGAAACGGAATTGCAGTCCCTGAGCCAGGGCAATAGTGAGATTGCAATTCTGGCAAAATTCGCGCTGGCCCAGACCAAAGAGTCGGACGGTAATCTCGACGAAGCAGCCAGACTTTACAGTGAAGTCGCTAAAGCGGGATCCGGAACGGTGACTCCCGACATCGCGAACTTGCGATTAGCTTCTGTTTACGACAAGCAGGGTAAGAAGGACGAAGCAGCGGGTCTGCTTTTTAGCATCGTCGTTACGGCTCGCAAAGCCAAAGACAAAGACGGAAAGCCCGTACCGGAATCTGCCGCCTCGCGCGCAGCCGCGCAGCAACTGCTGAAGATCGATCCAACGCGGCATGCTCAGTTGCCGCCGCCGCCATCGCCCATGAATCTTTGAGCGTGAGACCTCAGATCTGAGATCTGAGATTTGAAATCTGAGATTTGAAATTTGAGATCTGAGATCTGAGATCAGAGATCTGAAATTTGAGATTCCAGAATGGATGGCCTGACGCACTCGCTGGTTGGTCTGACCTCGGCCAAGGCGGGACTCGAACGCTGGTCCCCATACGCGACGGTCGTCTGTATCCTCTCTGCTAATGCTCCCGACATCGATGTCATTTCCGGTTTCTTCGGCGACCGCTGGACCCTCTTGCATTATCACCGCGGCATCACGCATTCAATAATCGGCACGCTGGCACTTGGATTTCTGATTCCATCCATCTTCTTTGCTGCAGATCGAGCAATCGCGAAATGGCGAAAACATCCACCGCAAATTCGTTATCGCGGGCTGCTGATGGCTTCGTTGATCGCGGCTGCGACGCATCCGTTGATGGATTGGACAAATAATTATGGCGTGCGGCCGTTGTTGCCGTGGAGTGGAAGGTGGTTTTATGGCGATCTGGTATTCATCATCGATCCTTACATCTGGCTGGTGCTTGGCGGCACAGCTTTCCTGCTAACCAGCAATCGCCGCTTGAAGATCGTCGGATGGTCGGTGCTCGGCGTTGCTGCGACGCTTTTGATCTTGGTCGGGCCTGCTCAGCGTGGACTTACCTCAACGGCAATCTTTGTGGTGCGAGTAATTTGGATTTTGGGACTGCTGGCTTTCATTCTCGCGCGTTCGTTCAATCTTCAACGGCGACTTAGAAAATCGATCGCGTTTGCTGCGCTGGGATTTGTTGTTTGTTATTGGGGAGCGTTAGCGATAATGCATCACGCGGCGTACGCGAACGCTTTCACGCGCGCGGAGCAGTTGGCCGCGAAGAATGGTGAGCACCTCGTTCGCGTGGCAGCAATGCCGACGGCCGCCAACCCACTTCGTTGGCAAAGCGTCGCGGAGACAGACCGGGCGATTTATCGTTTCTTTGTGGGCGTTGCCGCTCAGCCTTCGACCTCGCCGGAACGCTACGAAAAGCCTTCAGGCTTGAGCGAGCAACTCGTGTCTGCGGCATCGCTCGATCATCGCGCTCAGGTTCTGCTCGGCTTCGCCAGGTTTCCGTTGGCGCGCGTGGAGAGTGAAAACTGTTTCGGCCAGACGCTCGTCCAATTTGCCGATCTGCGTTACACTGAACCCGGCGGGTCGCGTGGAAACTTCTCCTTGAATGTCCCGGTCGAATGTCCCGCACGCTGATTTATTATCTTGAGCGACTCAACGCAGAACCAACTACGTGAAGCCCTGGCCGCAAAATCCAGCGGCCGGTTTTCAACCAAGACGAGGCTTGCCGATGTGCGTGTTTCGCCGGGAAGCTATTTGGCGGTGGCGGCTTTGCTGACTTTCGCGTCACTGGTGTGTCTGCGAACGAACCGAAACCTGGTAGCGCTGATTCTGATCGCCGGAACCTGGACCACGATTCCGCTACTCATATTCACCAATCGTATTAGCTTTGATGGCTATGCTCTTTCGCGAACCGGTTTGATGAGCTTCGTCTCTCGACTTCTCACCAGACGCGAGCAGAGCTTAAGAGTCGACGACATCGAAAGAGTTGAAGTCGCAACGCTGCGAACCCTTCGACGCGGGGGAAATGTTCGCTACCGCTATCGGATTGAAATTGCGGGCAAGGAACTATTTCTCGTCTTCGCCTCGGGCGGCAAAGGATTTCGGCGGATGGCGCGCACGTTACTACCGAGGATTCCCGATTACAAGCTCGATGCCCGCGCCTGTGAGTTGCGCGACCATTTGAAAGCGGCGAGTATTGTTCAAGCAGAAGCTGCCGCCCTTGGAATTCCGCCCGCATCAGTTCTGGATGAGACGGATGACGCAGCGCGAAAAAGACGACCGCCGGTACCGGAGCGCAAAGCATTGGACGAAGACGCTGAGCGCGCAAAGCTGCTGCGCCAGGCGGCAAACGACTTGCGCACCGCCGGTCGCCTGAGGCAATCGGCAGAAGCTTTTCGCCGTGCGTTTCATATTTCTGGCAGCGATCCATGGTTACTATATGATTACGCCCGCCTGCTGAGGTCGCAGGCCAGCGCTTTTAGTGACGCACGCTTGCTCGGTCGTGCTTGCGCTGCGCTGAAGCTCGCGGCGACGCGCGGCGCATCTGATGCGGGCCTGTTGGAAAGAGTCGGCGAGAGCTTTCTCGAATACGGCGATCCAGTGCGCGCCGCGAAGACATTCCGCCGCGCGTTGGATGTAAATGACGCGGCGTGTCGCGCACAGCTTGGGCTCGCGGAAGTGGCGCTCAGCGACGGCAAGCTGGCGCATGTAATTCATCATTACAATGAAACCGCGCGGATTGCGCCGGACAAAGCCGTCATGCGTTTGGCCCGGCGCGAAGCCGATTACTACTCGCGTCTTAACGACGACGAAGATTATCTGGCCGCCGAACTGCGCCGCATGAATTGGCTGGACGGCGCCGGCCGCGTTCAGCAGTTGGCGGCCCGCGTAAGCTTTGCGGCCCTGCTGGTTGCATTGGTTGGCCCTTCCATGGATCAAGTCATAGCTGGATTGGGTTGGGCGCTGGCTTCGTCTTCGATAATCGCCTGGTCCGGTTCGTTGATTACCCGAAAACTTCTCACCGCTCGCAGCCGCATGGACACCGGCGACGCATGATCGTCAGTCAGTCGCTAACGTTTGCGGTTCTGTGCATGGTAGACTTCGCCCTTGGCGTAACCCCGGACTATTTGCCCTCAAAGAGAGATTTTCATTGTGTCGTTTGCTAAACAAGGCCTGCTGGCGCTAAAACGAATCTTTATTGTCATCGGGATTGCAATCGCCTTCAGTCTGGGTTTACTGGGCGCGATTTACCTCTCGCTTCGCAGCTCAGAGACGAAGGTACCCGACATCCTCGGCAAAGATCGGCTTACCGCGGAAAACACGATTAGCTCGGCGGGTTTGAATTTTCGCGTGCGGGCAACGCGGGCCACCAGCGAAGCGAAACCGGATACCGTTTTGATTCAACTACCACACGCCGGCGAGATCGTTAAGGTCGGGCAGACCGTAGCGGTGGATCTGAGCCGGGCCTCGAAAGACGGCGAGAGCAGCTCGAGCCAAACCGCGTCTAGTACAAACTCGGCAAATACAAACACTGAAAATGGAAATAAGGCTGAGAACACTAACGCAGGCAATACCGCGTCCAATTCAAACGAGAACAAGCCTAAGAGGAGGCCGGCTAATAAGAACGCCAACGATAATTCGAACGGCAACGCAAATCGCAGCGCCAACGTCAACCGAAGCATCAATGCTAATCGCGCCACGGGCAACGGAAATAATCAGCCAGGAAATGTTCGCTTTAATGTTAATGCTAACACCTCGACGCCCAAAGGAAACTCAAATCGCGGCAGCAATCCAAACAGCAACCGTCGTCCGCCGGTCAGCGCCCCGACGCCTTAGTTTCTCGGAAAGTTTATGATTGAGATCGCACCGTCAATTCTCTCCGCCGACTTCAGCCGGCTCGGCGAACAGATCAAAACCGTTGAGCGCGCGGGGGCATCGTTGCTTCATGTCGACGTCATGGATGGCCGCTTCGTGCCAAACATCACGGTTGGTTTGCCAGTGGTGAGGGCGATTTCGCGTGCAACCCAACTGCCCATCGATGCGCATCTGATGATTGTCGAGCCGGCTCGTTACGTCGAATCGTTTGTAGAAGCGGGAGCACGGATGGTTTCGATTCACATCGAAGCCGACCCGCACGCGCACCGAACGCTTACGGCCATTCGCGCGGCGGGTGCGCAAGCCGGCATCGCGATCAATCCGGCGACGTCGCTGTCGGCCTTGGAAGAAGCAATAAAATTTGTCGATTTCGTTTTAGTAATGTCAGTGAATCCAGGTTTCGGCGGCCAGGAGTTTATTAGCTCTTCGCTCGACAAAGTGAGGCGTTTACGAAAGATGCTGGACGAGCGGGGATCGAAAGCGCGGATCGAGATTGACGGCGGAATTGATCAGGACAACGTCGCCGAGGTCGCGGGCGCCGGAGCTGAGATCATCGTTTCCGGTTCAGCTATCTTCGGCGCGCCTGACCCCGCGGTCGCCTTACGTGAATTGCGGGAAGCGACTGTGCTGTGGGTTTAGAGTCCGATAAGCTTCAGCTTGTCGTTTTGGCGAGGAATCGACAAGCTGAAGCTTGTCTGGACAACGGCGTTAGGAATTGGCCCGATTTTCAGTTTAAAATCCCGACTGCACGAATTGTCTTGGAGGTTTTTCAATGGTTCTTACCCCGGTGCGAAATATTAGTACACCCCGGATGATCTTAATGGTTTTGGCGATGCTGATACTGGCCTTGTCCAGTGCGACGAACTTGCAGGCCCAGGGCAAGAACGAGAATCAGTCGGGCCTTTCGAACCTGCAGCGTATGGACGTGATGCGTTCAAAGCTGGACGCTATGCGCCGTTCGTTGGACAACGCGATCGCTGGGTTCAATGCCAAGGATGCCGGCGACAGCAAGAAGAATCCTGACGATCCGCGCGAGCGCCTGCGCAGTCTCGAAAAAGAAGTCGGCTCCCTGCTCAGCGAAGTTAACGATCTGCACTCTAAGGAAGAGCATGCAGAGAAATACGACGCGTCCAAGCTGGATGGATTGGAAACCTCAGTTGTGGAACTTAACACACGGGTCGAGGCAGGATTACAGGCTACCGCCGGCGCGCGCACCTCTGGGGATGCTGCCTCTTCGAACTACCATCCAAAAACCGAGAAAAGAAAGCGGCGGCTCTTGGGTCTGCTGCCCGGTAAGAGCAACGACAAGTACGCGGAACTCACCGGGTCGGTCGCACCTGGCCGTGATCGCGTCCTTTTCGTCGAAGCAGCGAAAGAAGTGCGCAAGGGCGATCATGAAACCGGCCGTCTGCTCTTCACCACAATCATCACGACTTATCCCGATTCCCCTTATCTGCCAATGGCCAAGCTGGCGATTGCCGATTCATTTTATCTGGAAGGTACTACTAGTTCTCTGGTCCAGGCTGCCCAGGCCTATCAGGACTGGCTAACGTTTTTCCCCACGGACTCGCTGACTTGCGCCGCGATGCTGAAAGTCGCCGAAGCCGAAATGCGTCAGATGGGTTTGTCGGATCGCGACATTTCCCACGCGCGTAAAGCCGAGCAGCGGCTGAAGGTCATGTTGCAGCAATGCCCGCAATCGAACCTGCGCCCTGACACCGAACTGAGATTACGCGAAACGCAAGACAATCTGGCGATGCACAACTTGAATATTGCCAGGTTCTATCTTGACGCGCGTTATTCAAATCACAAGGGCGGCCTCAAGGGTGGTCAGGATCGTTTGAAAGAAATCGTAGAGAAATACCCGAACTTTTGTTTGATGGACGAAGTGCTCTTTCGCTATGCCACGACCTATCAGGAAGAAGAAGAACCAGACGAAGCGGCAAAGCTTTACCAGCAACTGGTTCGCGATTTTCCCAACAGCGAGTTCGTCGACAAAGCCAAGGACCAGTTAAAGATCATCGGCGCCGCGATCCCCGATCCCGATCCGATCAGAAAGAACCTGCCACCGTGCGAGAAGCCTACGTTCATGCAGAACATGATGCAGCAGATTACCGGCAGCGCGGACGTCACTACCAGCCACGATGGGATCCTGATCACGAGACATGGTGAAGGCACTGACTTAATCGACAAAGCGATTGCTAATAACGGAATGCTCAGCCACGACCGGTGTTCGACCGGACCCCGCGCGCTCCAGTAAATCCGCAACCTTCACCGGTTCAATCAACGCCAAATGAGACTCCGGCAAACCAGATGAACCCCGCCACGCCGGCCACTCGCCCGCGTCAGATACAGACACCAACTCCAAAGCCATGACCTCAATTAGCTCGCCCTAGAATGGCGACCAATCTTCAAAACGTACTGGAGGAGTTGCGGCGACGGCACCGATCCGCCGCGACGGTCGTCGTGGCTTTCTTCATCCTGGATGTGGTGTTATTGGCGATAGCTTATTTCGCGGGAGCTTCGCTTTATCGAACGGGCGATCCCTCGATCATTACCGGACTATGGATCTCGATCCTTGTGTTCGGCCTGGGCGCGTTTGTGTTGAGACGCACAAGATTTGCGACGATGCGTCTCAAAGACATCGCCGCCCTAAGAGGCACTACCGGATTATTGAAGACATTGCAGTACACCACTATCCAAGTCGCGACGATCGGCGGCGCCATAGCGCTGATGGGTTTCGCCTGGGCAGTCCTCACTCACGATTGGACTAATATGCTGCGCGCGGGCGGCGTCGCGGCCATCGTTCTATTCTACGGCTATCCCTTCCGCAGCGCCTGGCAACGAGTGGTGATTCAGCTAACGTGAGGTTATCGTCGAACTAGTTCGCTGTTACCGGGTTCCGCCAACCGCATCCCATGAGTTCCGGTGCTGGCTACCTTCCCACCGCTTCTCCGCCGAAGGAAGCTGGCGCCATCTTCTTTAGAGATAAGACCTTTGTGAATTAGATCATTAATTGCCGAATCAAAGGTTACCATTCCGTGCGACCGTCCGGTTTGCATCACTGTGGCTATCTGATGGCTCTTCCCTTCACGAATAAGGTTCGCGACTGACGGTAGGTTGACCAGAATCTCGACGACCGGAACACGGCCCTGGCGATCGGGCCTCGGCAGCAGCGCCTGGGCCACAACCCCGCGCAGACTCTCGGACAGCATGACGCGGATCTGTGTCTGCTGGCCTTCCGGAAAGACATCGATTACCCGGTCAATCGTCTTAATTGCGCTATTGGTGTGCAAGGTGCCAAAGACCAGGTGACCGGTTTCGGCAGCCGTGATGGCCAGCGAAATCGTTTCCAAGTCGCGCATCTCTCCTACCAGAATGATGTCAGGATCTTCGCGTAGCGCCGCTCGCAACGCCGCGCTGAATGACTTAGTATGGCTGGCAACCTCTCTCTGGCTAATCAGGCAATTCTCGTTCTCATGAACAAATTCGATTGGATCCTCGATAGTAATAATGTGCGATTGCTGCTCCCGATTAATTGTGTGAATCAACGATGCCAACGTCGTGCTCTTGCCCGAGCCGGTGGGGCCGGTTACCAAAACGAGGCCCTCGGAAGCATCGATCAGACTCGCAAGCTGTTCCGGAAGATCCAGCTCGCTAATGGTCTTGATTGTTTCCGGAATCAGTCGAAAGGCCGCCGCGATGCCGTGTCTCTGCATAAAGACGTTCACGCGAAAGCGGCCAACTCCAGCCAGCGGATAGCTCAGATCCAAGTCCCAGTTTTCGGTGAATATCTGCTTCTGTTTCTCGGTGAGAATTTCAAAAATCAAACTCTGGCAAGTTTCGGCGGTCACGCTGCGATAGCTTAGCTTCATCATCTCGCCATGAATTCGCATGAACGGCGCAGAACCAGAGGTCAGGTGCAGGTCAGAAGCACCTTGTTGTTTCATTTGCCTGAGAAGATCGTCGAGTCTCGCCATACTTTAATTCTCAATCTCCGTTGGTGGAATGGACAAAGTTAACTGCGGCACACTGATGAGTGCACATTCGCGTCCTTTGATTTCATTATCGCCAAGTTTATCAATGCTGAGCGTGGAGCCGAGGAGGTAGGACCGCAATCCTTAAAGAGGAACTGAGTTGCTTTCGCGTATTGGCGAAGTGAAGACTTCAACTCGTTCCGAGGTCCCGCGTCAAGCGAGACAAATTTACTATAGCAAGAAGAGTAGTCCGGCGACCAGTTCTTTTTTCTGGCGGCGGTGCGACAAGTAGCTTCCACACAAATCAGGCTGAGTTTCTCCCAACTGAAAGGAAGCCACCTTCGCGCATCAGAAGATGGGCAAAGTGTTTCCACGGTCTGTCACTCAAAGTGACATCAGTCTGACAGAGCTTGGACCAACCCGCCAAAAAACTCCCTGTTTCAAAGAGAATTCAATCCTGGCACTGACATTGCACTGAGGCAACGCGGCCCCGGACTTCGGCGCCGATCCGGAAAGCAAGTTTGACAGGTAAAACCGATGAAAGCTCAAGCCGTCGCCAACCGAAATCGAAAATGGCATTCCGCCAGTGGCCGCTCGATCATTGAAACGCTGATCGTGGTGACCATCGCAGCCATCCTTACATCAGTGGCTCTGCCTCAAATCATGTCCGCTCGCCGGCTAATGCGGTCGGCCACATTGCCACGCGAAGTCGCCACTCAATTGCGCTTCACCAGGCAACAGGCCATGTCACAGCGGCAAGCGTTCACTTTTCAATACGACGACTCTACCAAGAAAATAACAATCTTCAATCATAATAACGTCGGCAATTCGACAACGTCATGCAACATGACCGGCGTCGCGGTGCTGGCCGCTTCGGGTTATCCGAATACCGCGTGTACCACTACGCTATTGACCATTCCGCTGACCGGCAGTGGCGGATTGCCCACCAGTGAAATTTCGTACGGTATTCCGAGCGGAGTTAGCTCATCTGCCCTGAGCGATACGACCACTTTGACTTCGCTAAGCTCCAATAAGGTTTACGTAACTTTTCAATCAGACGGTACCGTAGTCGACAGTAACGGCAACCCAACCAATCGCACGCTCTTCTTCTTTAACAACTTAGTTGCCACCCAGACGGCAGCCGCTGTCTCGGTTCTCGGGGCTTCCGGGAGAATTAAAGTCTGGAGGTATGACACCAGTGCAAGTAAATATGCTGAATAAGAAACCCGGACGCATCCCGTCGGGCAAAGATCTCAACCCTGAGTCGGGCGTTACGATTCTCGAAATGGTCGTGGCCATGCTGGTATTGACTGTTGGCCTGCTCGGTCTTGCCGCTTCGATTGGCTATGCCGTTAACGTCAGTAATAAGGGCCGCAACATTACTAACACCAAGCTGCTGGTAGTTTCGTGCCTTGAACAGATGGAGACGCTGAGAAACACGCAGCAACTCACCTTCGCGCAAATTGCCAATGTTGGCGACCTGGGGCTTGCTAATGGAAACTTCGCCGGATTTCCGACCGGGTTTCAATCTGTCTCGATCAATCCAGGCCCTGACGGCATTTTCGGAACGGCTGACGATTTTATTAACGCGGGTCCTGACAATATTTACGGCACTGCCGATGATTTCACCGACTACACCTGGGCGGTTGCCGGGTTACAGCGACAGATAGTGATTACGTCTTTGAGCACTAATCTGAAGCGCATTGAGGTCACTGTCCGCTATCCCGATCCGGACGGACACCTGCGAGACCTGGTGGGCGTCAGCTATTTGAACAACGACGCAAGCACCAACTTTTTATAGAAACAAGCGATGCGCACGCCAAGAGTGGAGGCAGTTATATGTTCCCGAATCGATGGAGTTGCTGGTCTCTCTGGTCACCATGACAGTTGTAGTCGGCGCCTCACTGGCTCTCATTGGAAGCAGCGTTAAATTCGCTAACTCCACTTATAACATGACCGACGCAGAGCAAGGCCTGCGCACCGCCCACGAAATGATCAATCGCGATCTCGTAACCGCGGGTGACGGAATGAAAGGCATCGGCAAAATTACCACGCCGGTCGCTTTTGTGCAGAATTTTCTGACCAGGACTCCGGTGCTTAATGGCAGTGACACGACGCATGGTGACGTTGGGTTGGTTACGTCTGACGATAATATTCCCGCGAACATTGCCGTTCCGCAGGCGAGTCCGGGGGTGAATTTCCAAACTGGCAGCGATCGCATCTCGATGCTGGTTAAGGACACCACGTTCCCTGACGTGAGCGTGGCCGCCGCGAAGATTACCCAGGTGGGATCGAATACGAATATCGTGGTGCCGTCCGGCGATATCAACAAATTCAAGGTCGGAGAGATCTATGCGATCGTTTCCCAGGATGCCACCTTCGGCGTGGTATCGGCTGTTAATGCCCCCGCCTTCACCCTGACTTTGACGTCTGGTGATCCTGGTGATGTTTACTCAATCAATCAAACCGGAACGACCAGTCCGATCTATGCTGTAGCTCAATTGAACCCCACAACTCTGATTAGCGCCCAGGCCGTAGCAATTGTCCGATTGCAGATCATTCAATACTACGTAGAGGCCGGTGGCTTACTTCACCGGCGAGTGTTCGGCATTAAGGGCGCAGGCTTCGCCGACAGCATTGTCGCTGAACATGTTACGAACCTCCAGTTCCGGTACATGACGAATATCTCCGACGCAAATGGATTTGTGAAACAACCTATTAGGGTGATTACCTCTGCCGAACAAACTGCCGTGCGCGAAATTGAAACCAGCATTTCGGTAGAAACCGTCCGCGCCGTCAATGCGACCACGAACGGCAACGCCAACACCGGAAGACAGTTGATCTCGCAAACCACGGCGACGACGGTACGTAACCTGCAATTCCGGCAGGCGCTCAGTCCGTGAGAGGTTAAGGACCTGTTTCAGATGGAGAGGATTTTCGATTTGCTGGAAGGAATACTGTTATGAGCAAGCACTCTGAAAATTATTCTACGACCAAGGCTCAAGGATTGCGAGCCTCTCACACCGAGCGAGGCGCGGCCCTGAGCACAGCCCTAATCGTCATGTCTCTGCTGGCCGCGATTTCGATGACGGTATTGGCAGTCGTGACGCATGAGGCGCGCATCGCCGGCAGCGACTTGCAAAGAACCCAGACTTTCTATGCCGCGGACGCTGGACTCGAAAAGATGACAAACGACTTCTCTAAGCTCTTTGCAAAAACTTCCAATCCCACGAGCGCGCAGCTCAGCAATATCGCCACTTCTTATCCGACCGAGTTGACTAGCGAGGGTTTTAGTTTCAATCAGACCCTGTCTACGGACGCCGCCGCGAACTCTGGGACGGTCACCATTCCCAATGGACCATTTTCCGGACTGTATGCCAATGTCACCCCTTACCTCCTGACTTCGACGGCCATTCATACAAATACGGGAACTCAGGTCAGTCTTCAGCGCAAGATGAATAATTATCTGGTTCCGATCTTCCAGTTCGGTATGTTCAGCAACGAAGACATCGAATTGTATCCACTGCCGGCAATGGCCCTCAACGGACGCGTTCACGCAAATGGGAACATTTACGCGAGCGCCAGTACCAGTCTCACGTTTCAGGCCAAGGTGACGACGGCGAACGAATTCATAACGGACGTTTGGCGCAATGGAACTCCCCTCGGCTACGACAATGTATTCATGACAGTCGGAGGCATTAATGTCCCGATTACAATGGGGAGCATGGTGACTGGACCGAACATTCCGGGAACCACGGCCGGTCAGCGCGGTTATTCTCCGGGTTCGCCCAACGGTACGATCAACTCGACCTGGGACACGACTTCAGTGAAGAGTGCCGTATCGGGTGTGGCTAACCAATTCGGTGGCCAGCTAATAACCCGCTCAACCGGTGGCGCAAGCTTGCATCTACCGATGGAACTCGAAGGCGCGCCCTCCCGCGAACTGATCAAGCGCAAGATGCCCAACGATACGCAAACGCTTTCTGATTCGCGTTTTCACAGCAAGGCCGAGATTCGAATACTAATCGATACCGAAGGCGTGAGCGACGCTGCCGGCATCCCTTCCAGTCAGGGTGTTAATCTATCGACCTTCGATCCGATTCCGCTCCCTAACGCCGACCCAAATTCTAGCGGCGGCGGCCGCGCGATGTGGAAAATCAACGACAGTGGAGCATACACCGACAACTCCGGTACCTGTCTGCTTCAGCAGAACAACGGCAACGGCACCCCTTCTCAGGCGCTAACTGTTCGCGGAGTGAAATCTACAACTCAAACCAACATAACACCCACTGGATCGGCCATCCAGATCAAAAAGATTCCCGCGGGCGCCGGGCTCACCGGCAAGATTCTCATTCAAATCGTCGATGCCAACGGCAACACTTATGATGTTACGCGTCAGATTCTGAGCATGGGCGTGACCGAAGGCGAACCGAATGCAATCGTCACGCTCCAAAGACCATTGTGGATGTCTTTCACGCAAGGCAGTCGCGATGCGAGTGCGGGGACCAACTATCTCACCTATGTCCTAAACAGCACTAATTGGGGGACCGACGGCCAAATTCTGAACGACTCGACACATCCGGTGATCGATACAACCTATGGGTACTTGAAGAACATTACCGATGACGCGTCCGGCCAGCCGGTGCGATCTGACGTACCACCCTCCAATTCGCTCACCACTCTGCTGAGCGACTGGGGAAGCAGTAACACGCCCTCGTCAACTTGGAATACAAATAAGGATTGGAACGCCATTGTCCCAATCAATGTTTACAACGTTCAGGAGGGCTCGATCAGCGCTGGGATGACGAGCAATGCGGTGTACGAGCGCGGCATAACGAACGTAGTCGAAATCAACATGCGCAATCTTGCTCGTTGGATGGACGGAGTCTATGACACCAATCTGCTCGCGGGAACTAGCGCGATAAGCGCAAATATCGCCAAGCCTGATGGTTATATCGTGTACGTTTCTGACCGCCGTGGTGACCGAGTAAAGTCAATGGTCGATTTGTCGGGCGCCACGATCAATAGCTCGAACGGCATGGTCGACAACGAAGACATCTACGGCCCGAACGGTGTACTCGATCCTGGTGAAGACATTCAGGGCAAAGGAGTGCTGGTAAAGGACACGACTGAACTACCAGATCCGGCCGCACTCTCAGGAACATCGGGAGCGGACTTCCCGTCGCGAGTCAAGCGAGCGATCTCGGTCGCTGGCTGGGCCAATCCTAATAATTATTTCCGTCGTACGGTTCGCTTGTTCAATGGTGAGAACCTGCAAATCTCCGGGGCCTCGGGCAAGCTCTCGTCAACCATGGGAATCACAGTTTCCAGCGAGAACATGGTTTACATCTGGGGCAATTACAATACGACGGGCATCAATTCCGCGCCCCCGAACGGCACGGCGGCATTGAATGTTCCGAGCGCAACCTACCGCTATGTCGGGAATCAGGTTCCGGCTGCGGTTATTGCCGACGCATTCTCGCCGATGTCGAAAACCTGGTTCGACAGTTCGAGCGCGATGTTTCCCGATCTAATTTCAAGCAGATTGGCCGATCTCAATTTACCAAGTGTCGGCGCCGAGACTTCGGTTCGGACAGCGATTATTGCCGGTAATAATCTATCGGCGCTTGCCGGAACTCCTGACCAGGGTAATGGATACGAATCTCGTCTGAATGGTGGAATGATCAATTTTCCCCGCTTCGTTGAAGACTGGTACACGGTCAATCGTCGCTGGAACTATACGGGTTCCTTCATTCCCTTGTATCACGCGACGCAAATGATCGGGCCGTGGTGGTACGTACCCAATTACGAAATCTATCAACCGCCGATTCGCGACTGGTCATTCGACGATACATTCAAGGATCCAACTCGGTTGCCCCCGGGCACCCCGTTGTTCCAGTACGTTCAACCGACGGGCTTCAAACAGATAATCTAAGTCTTGACTGCTGCTGGCTCGTAAAGCAGCGATGGGCTGCGCCCGGTTTCTTTCCCTGTGGAAACCGGCGCAGCCCTCACCTTTTCAGCCTTTAGACTGGCGAGTGGACCTGCGCTTTTTGAGAAACCTGAGGCATTAACAGTCTAGTAAGAACGGTAGAGCTGCAACCGCGCAGCGGAAGGGCCTAGAGGCCGCGATTGGTTTTCTTGTTGAGGATTCAAAAGTCCATGTTCCAAAAACTGTTACTTTCAATCGTGGCAGCGCTCATCGTCGGAGGCGGCGCCATCTCGGCCCGCGCGGATGCTTTCAGCGTTGTCGGCAATTCAAACCCAAATGCTACGGCGACACTGAACATCATTTCGCTGAGTAACAATAAGCTTGTTATCAGCATCACCAACACTTCGGCCGGCGTGGTAACGGGATTCGGTTTCGCCCTGAACGGCGTTAACGCATCGCTCGTCTCAACCAGCTCGCAGCCGAGCAATCAAAATTTCGTTTTTGGTACCAACGTCGGCAACGTTCCCCAATTTAATAATACTGCGCTCTCCTTCGCGTTGGTCACTCATGCTGGAAACTTCGCCGGCGGAACTCCAAATAATGGCATTCAAGCCGGCGCGACGAGCGCGACGTTCACGTTCAGCGGAAACTTCAGTGGCATGACGCAACAACAGATTGCGATGGCCCTGTATGTAAGATTCCAGGCGTTGTCGACAAACCCAAACAGCGACGTAGGCACAGTCAATTGTGTGCCGCCAAGCGCGGTTCCCGAGCCCACGACGATGCTGCTGCTGGGAAGTGGCCTTGCCGGTGTGGCCGGAGCCGTGAAGAAGCGCCGCAAGATGAAAATTTGAGACTGATCATAATCAACCTCTCCTGTCCAGGCCGAGAGTATTAACTCTCGGCCTTTTTTTCAGAACCGCGAGCGGTAGCGACCGGTCACTTGTCATTTGCAATCATTGCAATAGCGCCTTCGGAAATCCTTCGCATTAGAGAGTCGAAGTCCGCCGCCCGCGTCGAGACGACTCCCAAGTCTAAACGGATCCCGTCTCTAGTCCCGCGATCTCGAAACCATTGGACATGTGAAACGGCTTTCCTGTTGTCGTTACTTTCGGTGACGAGCTACGAGTCAGCCGCTAAGGCATCATCACCAAAACCGTGCAGTTAATGAGCGGGCGCACTTGGCACGTATGTTGCTCGTGCGTCTGCTGCCCTTACTTGCCCATCCACCGGTCACGCAGTAAGAAGCCAAAACGATGCAACCAGGAGACAAATCGAAGATGAGGTCAGGCATTCGGAGCCGGGCACTCGAACAGAGTGGCTTCAGCCTGTTGGAGTTATTTATTGTGGTAGCACTTATCGGCGTGGTCGGGACGTTCGCGGTTCTCGGCATCACCAGATCGCGGGGCTCGGCAAACCTGCAAAACTCAACACGATTGTTTGCCACCTATGTTGAGAAAGCGCGGATTGACGCAATCCGACGCCACGATGCAACGAACATAGACATCACCGGCCCTAACACTTACCAGGTCACGATGGACTTTGATGGGTCGGGAATCAACGGAGTGCGGATCTACACGCTTGAGAAAGGGATCGTATTCACCGATTCAACCAATACTGCATACACCGTCGACGGCAGTGGTACCGTCAGCAGTTCAAACGGCGAAGCAGTTTCATGGGCTGATTTTAATTGGCGCGGGCGCACCTCACAATGCACCATGCTCTTCAGAATGCAGAACAGCAATAATGAGCGGTCGACAGTTCAGGTAGCGGGATCAGGGGACGTCACCATTGACACGGGCTTTGCGACTCCGGCGAGCGTTACAGCTACTAACGTCAATACGACTGCCGATGTCGCAACATCTGCAGTAGTAAGCGGCACTTATACGCACTTTGAACTCAATCCCTGTAGCGTGGGTGGCGGCGGCGGCACCTACATTCCTCCTCCTATTGGCACGTGCGCCGGCAACACAATCAAGCCTGATGTCGGATCGGTATCGGTCCGGAAAAATGGCGGCAGTACCGCTACCGTTAACGTTACAGTCACCAGTTCCGGTACGATCACCGCTACGCCGAATTCCAATTTGCGGGTCACGCCCGCAACCCAAAGCGTTAGCTCTAGTACCGGCGGCACTTTTTCTTTCACGATCTCATCTATCACCAAAACGCGCGCTTCCAATCCACCGTTCACTATTGTGTTCAGCAATCCATGTAGCTCTTTCCCCCTTTACGTCACCGTAACCAACTAAGATGGAAGGCCTAAACAGACACATCCAAGGCTCGGAAGCTGAGGCGTCAGCCCGTCGGCAGCAGGGCTTTACCCTGCTTGAAATTTCGATTGCGTTACTCTTACTGATGATCGTAACTCTCGGCGCGGCATCCCTGTTTGTCTATGCGATTAACTACAACTCGGGCGCATACGACCGGACACTGGCCCACGCCGTCGCCCAACGGCAAATGGAATATCTGCGCCGAACACCCTTTAACAACTTAGTTACTCCAGCGCAACCCGAACCCCTTATTACGAGCGGTGGGCGCACATATAGCGTCGTGACTACCGTCTGTGACGACGCCGCGGCTGGTTGCGGAGGCAGCGCGACGCTAAAGAAGATCACCATCCAGGTAACACCGCAGGCGGGAGCGCCCTGGGCGCGGAGTTCAGTTCGCATAGAGACGTTACGTGCCGCCAGCGCGGTCGGAGCGTATTTCCAATAAGAGAACTTTAGGTCTGCATTTCTTAACAGGTAAGATTTAGTGCGCACCCCAGAATCTAAACCGATCCAAGCATCAGCAGCGTCGTCAGCGGCGGGTTTTTCCATGATTGAATTGATGATCGGAATGGCCATCACGCTCGTTCTGACGGGATTAGCGGCTGCTTTGATTGCCAGCTCGTTCAATATTCGCGGGCGTGAGAATCAAAAGTCAGCCGCACTTGCCGATGCGCAGCGCGCACTCAATGGCATGACGCGCGAAATCGCTAACTCAGGTTTCGGGTTGTCCGACAACGGCATTGTGACAACCGAGTCAAACTCCTCCGCAATCCGTGTTCGAGCCAACCTTAATGCCTTCGATAGTCAGACTACCAGTAACTCCGTCGTCGATAGTGACGAGGACGTGTTGTATAAGTTATTCACGGACAGCAGTCAGAGTTACGTCGAACGCGTCGACATAAACAGCGGCGCCCGAACGACCGTACTTGCCAACCGCGTCGACGCTTTGGTGATTCGTTACTATGCCGACAAAGTGGACTACACGTCCGGTGACTGTGATATCCACGCCACCACGGACGAAGTCACAGACAAGAGCCAAGCAAAATACATTGTAA
>Ga0193747_1000327_pt1 | contig 17365 bp, 12 predicted proteins | sample L1m2metaG_FD_143048 | JGI IMG/M metagenome (GOLD analysis project Ga0193747, IMG submission 143048) | Soil microbial communities from a riparian zone of the East river system, Colorado, United States - L1m2 | ecosystem: Environmental > Terrestrial > Soil > Riparian zone | place: USA: East River...
CAATGTCATCGGTTATGACGCAGCAGGCTTCGGCAGCTAGCACTAACAGCACTCTTTCACCGAGCGCATTAGCGAAACTACGCAGTACAGCCGGTAACAGCACCAACAGTACAGCCGGTAACAGCACCAACAGTACAGCCGGTAACAGCAGCCACACTGTAAAAAGTGATTTTCTAATCAGCGGGAACAACATTGTAAAAATTGCAGCCAATAATCCGACGCAAGAGCCTATTTCGTCCCATCCACCATGCCCACTTCACAAGAGTTACGTTGCAGGTATGGGGTAGCCACACATAGCGATAGTGGTAGCGGCGGCCATCATCGAAAACACTCGTTACATCAAAACGGAGGGTCAATTTCCCTTTCTCCTTTTTTGTATAGAAAGTCGACTAGACAAGAACCATCATTTGCACCCGGATGGGTTCGCCTTCTCATCTCGAAATTTCCGCAATTCAATAATCAAATAATATCGCATTAAGCAAAATCGCAATGGTGGAAAATGCGTCGTTTAAAGAATAAATAGGAGAAATCATTACATCACAATGGAGCTACACAATTGTCATTATTAGAAATGCCAGAAATTATGGCTAAGTCTAATCTAAATTTGAAAATGGTTTTTCAATAATCACGAGAGCCTGATAGATGAATATCAAGACAAATTTGTGGTAATCGATGATGAAAGGATTATTGACAGCGATAAAGATATCAAAGAATTACTAGAAAGATTGAGGAAAAGCAAGCGATACACAAATTCTATGCTTATACAATTTGTGCAGAACAGAAAAACTAAATTGACGGTCTAAGCTGTGCAGCTTTTTGGATACAAGGACTACTCTTTGGGATTTTATTTCATTCAAGGAAATCTTTTATCGAAATACCATAGTCAGACGCTAAAAACAATTCCTTTTTTAATTGATACTGGTAGTCAAATTACCTCGATTTCACTTAAAGATGCATTATTGCGTATCGATTTCAGCAGACTGTCGTCCGGCGATGAAGCGAAGATGGTTAACATGACTTTGCCTACTAAGGTTCTTCCTAATTCAGCTCTGTCTTTCATGTTACCAAATAATCAAAGTATAATTGTAGAGATGTTTAATAAAATCACAGTCCATAACCCATCGAAGACGTTCGGAGGGTCTATTGGATACCTTCTATTCTAGGACTCGATTTTCTGTCCCGCTATAAGCTTGCATTACAAGGCACGTATATGATATTAGAAAAGTGAATTGTTATTAATAGTATCTCAACCGAATTTTTACACTTCTATGCCAACCTCAGACTTGACAGAACCTTATAATGTTATGGAGTGGTGACGATGTAGTGGTTGATTCGGATGCTGGTTACATCGGTTACATTTGTTCATTTTTCGATGTAACCCGGCGGCTACAATTTGTTGTAAATTATCAATACTAATGAAAACAATTGATATTTATTTCATCATAATATAATTGATATCATATCATAATTATTGGTTACATCGGTTACAAAGATTACATAGCTTTTCTAGTATGAAACCCAAGACAATGACAGTGCAGTATTGATATTATTCGATGTGGAAGTTGCACAAATGCCACGTAACCAGTGTAACCAATGTAACCGCTAAATTTAACAAGCCTTTTTGTCGTGTTATGTAGAAATTGCAGCATCATGATTCAAAGCAATAAAATATTTTATAAAATCTAAAACCATGATTACATGCCAAAAGTAACCTTTTTTTAATAAATGTAACGGAGCAGCTTCTTGGATTTGGCGATTTATGATAAAGGAGGAAGAACGAATTCAATGAATCTTTGAATTGGTATGGTTACAAGTCTAGTCGTCTTGCCTCCTAGATTAGTCGCTTTGACTTCACATTGCAGCATTCTACCCAATTCGGCCAAATTCGAAATATGATTTATCCTCTGCGCCTTCATCTCCTTTACTATGTCATGCATGATGAGGACTTCGCCCTTATCGCTCTTCCTTTTCAGAAATGAAATTAAGTCATTATCAAGACAGAAGAGCAGCCTGTTTTCGAAATTGTTATTTTCATGCGCTTGATCTTCCTTCCTCGTCAAAGCTCTATAATTTCTGGCATATGTATCATTTACCACTTTTGTTAAAAATCCTCTAATTATTTGCTCTTGTTCTTCTGCCAAGTCTTGGACTTGTGATTCCTGTACAAAATCATACACCCATGCTGGTACTTCCTTTTCTGCAGCTTTAAAAAATGCTGTTAATACTTCTGTTGCTATTTCCTTCCAATCACTTTTCGTGAAGATTGTCGCCTGATTATTTAGGATATAATTTGCAGCAAAATCCCCAAGCGTTCCTAATTTGTCAAGGTTATCCTTTAGGAATGTATTGAATCGCCCTCTTTCTTCTGCACTGGGTGCATCATCATTTGAATAATGAATCGGGATTATTCTTCTCTGAAAAGCAGGATCTTCAGGTGGTGGCGGATTGCCTGTTAAAATGCATGGGCTCAAAGCAGCGATAAATTCAGCTGTTGATCTCGTTGATAATCTAGCTCTGGCCGTTTGACTTTGTACAGCGTGTTTTAACGCTTCTACCAATTGCTTATTTCTCTCATCATTCAATTGGACTTCGTTAATTAATATGGGATACGTGTTATAGCTCACGGCACGCCCGAAACGCGCGATATTATCGACACTTGCAAATCCTATGTCGTGCTTTCTTCTATCTTTATTTTTTCTCCATATTGCTAGGGCTATTCTTCCGGTCGTCGTCTTTCCCGTATTAGTCCAGCCATGGAAATACAACCATGGAAGCCACCGATCATCATGTTGTATTTGCTTTAAGACATAGCTGAACGGCGCGATTATTGCCCACTTTATAACCGTAGCGAATATTTCCTTTCGTTTGTATCTCTTAGAGAAATCATTTATTAAATTCGCGCATATCGGAATGTCTTGATTCATGAATTCTTTTTGGTCAGTGTTGTATGACACTATCTTATCATTTTCCAAATAAAATCCAGGCGTCTCTAATTCTGATTTAATAATCATTTTGTTTTCTCTATAATATGCATTTAAAATCGCCGGCAGCGCTTCTTCAGCTGCTTTGGTCTTGTACACAAGACCCTTTGATTTTAGCTCGGCTAGGATTTCTTCGATATTCTTGGGTCCTATTTTGATATGAAGACTGGTCGGTGTTTCAAATTCTATATCGTACTTTGTCTCAGTCGCGGCCGGATTTTCATATCTCGTTATTCTAATCGGGATAGCATTAATTATTACATTATTATATTGGATCTGCTGTTGTATCATTGTTCTCGCTTCTTTCTCGTTCCTTCTTCTTGCATTAGCTCGTCATTTTCTCTGGATTTATACTCAATCTTCGCATGCAGAATTTGTTTTTTGTGTGAATGCGCAACAACGAATACAAGCGGGGTATAGCATAAGATCTCAACTACATGCGGTTGCAATTCCTGACGTATATGATCTTGTAATTGCGTCAGAATTGGAGTTTTGTACTTATTCCAAACGGAGGTAATATTATTTAGGATTTCATTTGCGGCTTCGTCACCTACAAATCCGTTTAATAAATGTGAAAGAAGTAATGTGCCCACTATCAGTTCGCTTCTCTGGTCCTTTGTGTAAGTGTTACGAAGGGTGGTGATTCTGGAAGTCTTTTCTTCGTCATCAGATACGTTACACAGCGCCCCTACTAATTTCTCAGCACTTTCTAGACAAACGCCGCTTTTGTACAAAAGACCAGATAAACCAAGGGTCATATTTTGCCTACAACCCTTCCGATAATACTCCTTGATTTGAGATATGATTTCTTCGATGTCGTTCTCTGTCAGGATGATGTCGACACTCATGCGAGCGGCATTTGGTTGGATTGTGGCGATCTTCCGATCGCATGGTTCCTTATTTCTAAGGTATTCTGATAATACCTTCAATATTTCGGTATACATTTTGTCGGAAGTGATGATCGTGTCCTGTCCAAAACTTTTGTAACGAAAATTGCTATCTTCTCTATGTGTACTGGGTGGTAGTGTACAATGGCCTCTTTTATCCGTCTTTATTTCAAATTCAAACCCAGGTTTGCATTCAATGGTAGATATCGCTTTATTCTGCTCATGGCTTAACCAGTATATGTGGAATCCATTTGGTTTACGAGTCTTGGTTACAAACGTTTTCTCCATGGCTTTTCCAATAAACGAATACTCTTTTCCCGTTGTACCATTCTTTAAATTGGACAGAATTTTGTAAACATTATTGCTATCAATATCAAGGCAATTCAGATAAAGATCGTTTCCTTCCTTGTCTTTATGTGTTATTCCAAAACAAGTAGCAATGTTTCTAAATTTCGGCGCTTCCTTTTTCAATTTTTCTGCTGTCCAATAATAGGTGTCTTCATAAATTGGAGTCCACGGTTCACGTAATCCATTCTTCTCGTCTAATGGTATTAATTTGAAACCTGCGTTGTGGAGTGATATCAGATGTTGAGCGCTAATTCCACCGGTTCCCTCCGCAATCATTAGAACGACTCCTTGCTTTCATGCGTCTTAAGTTTCTCCAAAAATGTCGGAATCATGTCCATACTAGTTTTCACAACATCAAATCTGGGTCTCAAATCGTGGTCTTCGCCGCATTGCTCGCAAAGTCTGTCAGCACATGTAAGAGGTCCCGTCATATTGGTCGAGAATTAGTGGGCCCATAACGAACACGGTCAGAGAGGGGTGTTTGACATTATTCCCGATCAGCAAATTCTTCACAAATCCTTTGCTGGAATAGAACACATACACCAAAGCCCCGAGACATTTCCGAGATGGACTATGATTACGAATCTGCGCATTACATCAGAATTTACGTAATCCAAACCTCGCATATCGAATATCTTACAATGTGAGATCGCCTTGCCAACGTACTGCTGCAGCCATCGAGTGAGTTCCTCCTCGCTGGGATAGCGTCTGGCTTTGTCTTTAATAAAATTATTCCGCAGATCGTCTTGAAGATCTTGTGAACACTTTTCAAACGTCACACTTTCTTCAGCGAAAGCAATGTTTAGCCTTTCCTGGATCACATAGCCAAAGTCGTCCTCCAAACCAAAATAATCTGGTGGAGGATAGTGGCTCAAATCTGGTAATGTGGACATATAGTGTGCGAGTTCAGCATTGAATGAATCCGGAACTAAATGCAGTTGTATCGCATCAATTTTAGTCTCTTTCGCTTTATAACATTCCGCGCACAGTATTTCTTTCCTCACAGATAGTAAGTGCTTGAATTCCCTGCCGTAAGACAATCTACCTTTCAGCTTTTTGTCCTGTGCTAAGAAGTCGTACCGACAAATTTCGTCTGTAGAGGATATAAGCCCAGTTCTATAATGCTCGTCCGTATGATCGTTATGATAAAATATATAAAAATGTGACTTCAGAGGTTTATCACAGGTTTTGCAGTTTTCGATTGGTTTCGATCGTTCGAGCTTTCGGTCAATGTCGTTTTTCCATTTATCAGGGCAGTGTCGGTCGATAAGCCTAGCCGAAATGATTTTGTCTATTATCTCTTCTTTTAAGCTATTCTTAATTTCTTCACAAATGCTCTCTGGTTTAGAGAATATGTTTTCAAACGCATTCCCGAGTCTTGTAATTAGTTCTTCGCGTTTGAGAAGCAGAGACCTTCGAAAGTCCTGTTTTATGTCTTTTATTACCAGGTCAAGATCCGAGCAGGTCATAATATGTGGATCCCTGATTTTTCATTTTTGACATGACCACAAGAACATCTGCATATCAACCGATGATCAATAATTTTACAGATATACGAACCGGCGCAGTCTTCACACTTCGAGGTCAGACATTTAGTCACGACAACACTTTTGAAACCTTTATTTTGCGGTGTTACATTAAAAGTCATGTCCCAAATCGTCCTCCGAGATGATTCTGGTGGCGCCTGCTCTAGATTCGTTTGTGGTTGCGAGCCCTGATCGAATCTTCGGCAGGTATATTTTCTTTAGTATTTCGGTTATCACGTCGTTGAAAGAATCCCCTGCACCTCCTAGTCCTTTCAAGCTTTGATAATTCTCTCTCGAGACCGAGATCGTGGTTAATTTTCTATGTCTTCTGTACATATTATTATTGTCATGACACTTATAGGAATATAACCTGCAACGGTTTATTTACACTGGAAAAAAAGTGTAAAGAAATGTCAAAAACGAGGTCTAATTCACGTGGCGATATTCACAAACAGATGATCTTGGATATTATTCGATGTCATTCGTGGGGCGCTAAGGGTATTCATCCGGACAAAATAGCAAATCTTGCGCATATGAGCAGACAGGCCGTACACGGATACTTAAAAAAATTGATGGCTGAAGAAAAAATAAAGACAAAAAAAGGAACATACCTTGATAGCGAAATAATTGATGCTATCGTGTTTGATGGGTGGTCATTGTTTGAATTGTATACAAATGAATTCTCTGACCAGGTTATGGATGATAACAAATTTTTTCTTAGCAGTTCAGACCTACAAATTCCTATAGACTGTTATAGAAACAGAATTGATATATCTAAAAAACCGGAGCAATTTATTTTTGAATTTGCTAACACAATAGGAGCAGTTATGACCTACTTTTTCATTGAATCCCTTACCCCTCGAAGAACTGTTAAGGCAGATGAAGTAAGATATAACGTAACCGAGCGTTTCATAAAAGAAATAATCCCTTATATGGGCTATTTATGGCATTTTCATCGAATGCTGCCTGTAGATAGCGCAGAGAAATCTTATTTGGAGGTTAAAGAAAATAGCTTGAAAATCATGTCTGAAGCCTATAAGAATATGTATCCTGGTATTCATAATTTTCTAAATGATGGCTATCAAAAATTCGTGGAGGACTTTATGTTAGGATCAAATGGAGAAAAAAGTAGCGAATGTAACCATGAATGGAAGACGATATACGTGCATAAAATAGGGAATCTCGTCGAGTGTAGCAATTGTGGACTAGTCAGACGATCTGATAACATCGCCAAAATCTGATCTTAAATTTCTCGTTCGTACACCCCGCTTTCAAATAATTTCTTAGCAAATTGGTTTCTAGATGTTGGATCCATTTTTTGTGCTGCAGCTAAATAATTTTGCATTAATGATTCCATCGACAGGATCCGCTCCTCAATCGCAGACATTCTGTTCTGTTTTTCTTGATCTTCTTCAAGCGTCTTGGTGTATGCATCGTAGGTCAGTACCATTCGACATTTAGTGCAAAACCGGCTATCTGGTTTGTTTGGTTCGTTGCAATTGGGACATTGTTTCGGCTTTAGCACGTCTGACCGCTGCTTATCCTTTGCAATTATCCCATAAGCTTCTAGGAGGCCTTCACTTGATTCGTTTCCAAAATAGTGGATATATTTTAGATGCATTTGTGATCGACCGCTCCAGCCGGCATGCTGACGTAATGTATGTTCCTTGAGTATCATAGATTTTTCCGTTAGAGCAGAGTGTCTACGAATGTAAGGATTCCATGGTTTCTTTAGGAGCTCCATTATCCTGTTCTTGTCCTCAATTGGAACTTCCGGATCTTCTATCAGTTTTGGGAAGTATTTTGATTTGTAAATTCCATATATATGGTTTATCGAATTTCCGGATAACTTCTTACCAAAATTCTTCCTATCTCGACTCGGAATTAGGATCGCATTCGGATTTCCCATTTGGATGTGATCATCCAACCAATCTTTAATATACGGTATAGAATTAAATAAGGGTGTGCTTCGGCTACCTGTTTTTCCGTTGACTAGAACTTCTGCATACTGATAATTATTGCTAGTTGTTTTAAAGAGTACATCCTTTATTGTGAGTCTTAAGATCTCATGCGGTCTGCAACTCGTATCCCTGGATATTGCATGATAACATTTATCCCTTTTGTTTGGACAATATTTTAGAAATAAAAGGTCGTCTTCAACTGTCCATAAATCGGTAGGCTTGTAGATTGATTGTTCTCTCCTTTTTAGTATTGGAATATTTTCCATCATTAAAGGTATTTTCCGGATTTTTGGCTCCTCATTTGGATAATAAAGCCATCTGAAGAATCTGAGCAACACAATTCTCTTTAAATTATAAGTACCAATCCATTTGTGCAATGGATCCAACGTATCAGGCTTTCGAACAGAATCAAGATAAAACAAGACTTCATCTCTTGTCATATTTGCAAATAATTTATTCTTGCTAAATCTCGATAGATGTGATAGCGTCTGGATCGTGCTTAATCTATATAAATCCGAAAGATTCGTCTCAGTTTTCATGGCCAAGATATATTCGGCTATATTAAGGGCATTCTCTCTTGAGACATTTTGTGTGAGGTCCTTGTAAATAAAAGGATAGAGACCAGCCGTCGCAAAATCAATCTTTCTTCTCGCTATGTCATCATAATCACAAGCCCTAGCTTGCTTTGTAGGTGACTTTTGCTCCATATGTTATTTTGGTGAAATAGACAGCTATAAACTATCTCATTATGCTATATTAGAGTGCAATAAACTGCATCAAAATAGCTATTGGAACAACTTCAGGAAGTGCTAACTTTGAACGATATCTTACCTAAGTGAGGTAAAATAACGAACTCTACTTGAGGCTGTGGAACGGCTTCGTCAGATGGATAAAATAACACAGTCACTAATATTTACTTACTTTAACCGTTTGACATGTGCGCCGCAATACCATTCGACAATTGACGCCCCTTCTACGTTAAAGACAGCCACATGCGTGGCTAAATTGCCACAAAACACACATCTCTTGCGCTTATCCTTCTGACGTTTGCCTCCTTCAGGAATCGGGAATTCTTCGATGGATATCAAAGTCTTTTCCATGCATGATCTTGATAATCTATTACTGCTAGTGTCATTTATTCTTGCTCTCCTAAATGTTCTCCTAAAAGATCCTTCAAAACGTCTAGTTTTGTTTTGATTAATTCACATATATCGCCTACCCATACCGTTGCGAATGATTTAGAATACACCCACCAGCTAGTTTAGGCCGAAGCAAATACGATGCTTAGTCCCGGAAACAATTTAATGATAAAGGACCAGAAATGCAAGCTTAGCTTGCAGGGTTACTCTACTCCCGCTAGACTACCTTAATGTTCCAATTAGCGAGGTCATGTTTGACAGGTTGATTGGGTTGCAGCGGAGCACGTATGCATTTTGTGTTGTTGTTGGAACAAAACTCTTCAATCTACTGTGATAGGTGGAATAAGTCTGAAGTTAAAAGGGCATAGCTATTCATTTTGGGTATCTGTGTGTAATAGCAGAAGTAATAGCTGCCGTCTAACTGATTCCATTCCATTTATTTTGTTGTAAAATGAGGATTGCTTTTGTCAGGCTCTCTTTGGCTCATAGTGAAGCATAACTATTCCGCAGTCAAACGCTATTGACTTAACCAGTATGAATTTTTGGATATTGTTCAAGTCTTTGAATATGGTCATGCCCTTCCCAATTGCAGCAGGATTGATGAACAAATGAAAATCGTCAATCAGTCCTTCTTTAATCAAGGAAGAATCAAGTGAGGCACCACCATAAACGATGATGTCCTTGCCGTTCTGAGTCTTTAGCTTCATGATTTCTTCCGTAAGGTCGCCTGTCGCAATGTCCGTATTTGCCCACTGCGATTTTTTTAGTGTTTTGGTGAAAACAACTTTTGGTGTTTCTATCATCTTTTTGGCAAACGCATAGAAGGGGTCATCAGGTTTGGTCATCACACCTGACCAATATGAGACAAAGCCGTCTGTCATCTTTCGGCCCAGAATAATAGTATCGACAGGATCAGTTAATTCGAATACATAATTTTTGAGTTTGTCATCCCAATTCCAAACCATCCAATCCATTTCACCGTTGGGCCCTGCAATGTAGCTGTCGACTGACAGTTGCACCTGTAGTTTTAATTTTCTCATAGTGCTTTATTACCCCGCGTATGCATTCCTCAAGCCTTGTATGTCGATTTTCTTCATTTGAAGCAATGCCTCCAGGACTCTTTCCGATTTCTTTGCATCTTTGTCTTGCAACATGTCGCTCAAGACGTTGGGAACGATCTGCCATGACACGCCAAACTTGTCTTTCAACCAGCCACACTGCTCTTTTTCTCCGCCTTCGGAGAGCTTTTCCCACAAGTCATCTAGTTCTTCCTGTGTTTCGCAGTTAATTAAGAATGATATGGCTGGTGAGAATTTGAAAACCGGGCCGCCGTTTAACGCCATGAATTGTTGTCCTTCAAGTTCAAACGTCACGGTCATTACAGTTCCCTTGAGTCTTCCGGAGGCCTCTGCAGCAGATTCTCCGTAATGGGTGATATCTATGATTTTTGAGTTTTTGAAAATAGAGATGTATGATTTAGCTGCTTCCTCGGCATTGTTGTCGAACCACAAAAATGGGGTGATTTTTTGCATGATGGTTTTGTTCGTAGGTGCCCTATAAACAATAATATAAAAGCGAATAAATATCAAATATGCTTTAAAATGATACGTGCATATTCATCTCAATTTATGAATCAGTTGACATGACGGTAATATCACTTAGATACGGAGATACTTTCTGAACCTTATATATGGAAGATATATCCTCAAACATATCGCAGCCAACAACTTGGGGGATTCATGGTTTCTTTTGTACTTGAGCTATTGGCAACAGATCTAGTAGCATACACAGCCGTCGGGATTGAGGGTTTTATACCAATATCAGAGGAAAGGACCATCGGTAAACCCATCTATCAATTGTTTATTGAACCGCTATTTCGGACCCAAGTTATATACACCGATTCATTTTGTAAGGCTGTCGGACGCCCTGAAGATAAACAAAGGATAAAGATATTCTTCAGATAATATATTATGTGGGGAGATGAGGTTGCAGCGTATCCTAAGCGTCGATATGGAAAGCCCACCACAATTTACGAATAAATTGGTGGAAACCATGAGTTCACAGACGGAAAGCTGTGAACTCCAAGTGATATACTAAGTTCGTTTGGTCACTAGGCTTATGTATTCGTACGCACCGATCGTGTTATCAAAAGCATAATGAAGTTGCTGGAATTGCTTTCTAAAGTCAGCAACATCTTTTGCTACTATGTGAGGATCCTGCTTATCAACAACTACCCGTTTTATGAAACCAGCAACATCCTTCATCTCACTCTCTTTCATCCCTAGCCTAGTCGTTTCAGGGACACCAATTCTCACTCCACTTGGGTGCATATAATGTCTACCTGCCTTAATGTCTCCAGGTAATAATTGTCTGTTCAAAATAATATTGGCCTTTTCTAGATCCTTTTCAATTGTACCACCATCACCAAACTTGGAAACATCCACCGCAATCTGATGCGATGCAGTATAACCTTTTTTTTCGCCTAGGACACCAAAGCCAAATCCAACTAGCCCTTCTGCAAGGGCCCGAGCATTTTTGATTACTTGTTTTGCATAATCTTTTCCAAACTGTAGTGATTCTGCTAATGCAATAGCCTTACCAGCAACATGATGTAGATGATGGGAACTTGTATTACCGGGAAAAACTGCTTTCTTAATTGTTTCTGCGTGTTTTTCTAATGATACGATGATTCCGCCCTGTGGCCCCCAAAGGGTTTTATGTGAACTCATAGTCATAGAATCTGCTCCCTCTTTCAGCGGGTCCTGAAATTCGCCCCCAGCAATTAGGCCAGCAACATGTGCCCCATCATAATTGATATAAATACCATGCTCATGCATAAAATCCGATAATTCTTTTACGGGATGAGGAAAAAGAAAGAGACTGCCTCCAAACATTCCAAGCTTTGGCGATTTGCCATCATGTTCCATATCCTGGATCTTCTTTTTCGTCCCATCTACATCTATTGTCATTTCTTCCTTCGAAAATGGATAATATTCAATATTTAGGCCGTGAACAAGACCTGCAGTGCCAAAATTCTCCTTTTTCCCGTGCGAAATATGTCCTCCATTTGGAATAGAAGCCGCTATCATATAGTCTCCTGGACGTGAAAATGCAGCATAAATAGCAAGATTAGCTACCACACCTGATGTCGCTCTACAATCGGCAAACTCTGATCTGAAGACCTTCCTTGCCAGCTCGTTGCAGATTAACTCCACCTGATCGATATATGTACAACCAGCATAAACCCTCTCGCCCGGCCATCCTTCCGCATATCTATTACCAAAGTCTGACATTAGTGCCTCTCTTACGGCTGCGCTTGGTATGTTTTCGCTTGCGATAAGTGGGATTGATTCACTAAACCAGTGATGGTGTTCTTTCATTAGTCTTAATACTTCATCATAGGAAGCTCTAGCATTCAACTTATGTATATAGAATCTTCCGTTGCTAGTCCTAATTTAAAATATTGCATTACAGCATTACATAAAACCGCATTCACAAAAGGTATTGAGGAAAACCACCAACAGAGATAAACTCAGTCCTCAGTTGTGTAATTCACTAGCACTTCTTGCTGCTTGCTTGCACCTTTTTTCTTTAGAAACACAGAATCAGTATCGGCATATAATAATTCAAAACGTAATCCCTGAACAATGTCTTTCGTCTTAATCAATACTTCACGTGATAGTTTGTTTATTTCCTCAAAGGCCGCTACGTTGGCAAATCTATTCCAATGCCTTATTGCATTCCTAAAGTAGTTTTATATGTACTTTAATTCGCCTTATTTTTTATGTTCTTCTCGTTTATGTCTTTCAAGTTCTCCTAAGGAGTTAAACGTTCGACCACATACATCACATTTGTAAAATGGACTGGCAGTAGATGACATATTCCGTACTATATAAGATAATCTTATTTATGGATTGGGTACATGGTCTAAGAAAAGGACTAGTGCCACTTTAACAAGTGTTCCTTCAAGTGAATTAAAGACGCTATCTGAAGGTTTCTTTAATGCACATAATATTCTCTCCCCAGACACGTTTTTAACTATTTTATATAGAAAGATCAAGGGTGAAATATTACCCGCCACCAGTTTGATTACAGAATTTATAAGTTCCAGACTTACAGAGTTATTATGTCATCTCCTACTTCGTACGAATTACTTTCAGATAGGACAAAATTCAAGATTTATGCTGCCGAATGCCATTTTAAAAAACTTAAAGAGTTGCAAATCAGGTCTGGAAATCTCGCAGGATCCTAGACTAGAATTAATACCGAGTTAGAACTCGATTGCTTCTTTTCACAAATACTTGGCGCGAGAGACTCTTTACTTTTCCAGATAAATAAAAAAATAGGCTTAGGGATACCAGACAGAGGGTGTTTTCACCGTGTAGGTTGAATCTCTCTTACGCTCAGATCTGCAAAGTCCCAAATCATGTTATCGGATCTAAAAGTAGCTACTGGACCAGAGTTTGTAATTATATAATCTTTAGGCTTTCCACACCCAGCACTATAGAATTCTTGGTCTGATCCTCTAGCATACCACCCACCGTTATCAACTAGTCCTGTAACCTTTTTCCAATGGTTGTTATCTTGATCATCTGAATATGATTCCATTTTTACTGCTTTGTCATTATCTACATTATACATTACTACTTTCCAGCCAATCCATCTTCCTAGAATTGGATTATCACCATGCGTAGCCTGCACTTTATCTCTTTGATCTGTGTAGCCACCAGGAAACCATATCTCTTTTACCCATGATGCAATACCATCAATACTCAACCAGCCTTTTAGAGCAGAACCTTCACATGGAGCATCAGGAGTATGTTTACCTCCTCTAGCATACCAATCCAAATGGTCATCATGAGAATCTGCTGATATTACTTTAGCATAGCCTGTTATCTCTACGTTCTTCCATGATTCTTGTCCTGGAGGAGTATTGACATTCATTCTAACCTCATTACCAAATTTACTATTTGTCTGTCTGCCTTCTATTTGCCATGAACCATCAGACTGCTTGCTTATTGGAGAACCAGGATCAAATATTCCATCACCTGTCGGATTATCCATGTTAATAAACCATTCTCTTCCATCTTGTTTTGTGGGATAGATTTCTTTTATCTTAAATTTGGGGATTGTAGTTGAGGAAGGGATAGGCATCAAACTTTCAAGATAATAAAATGAAATTAATATAGTTATACCTGCAAATACAACAATGAATGCAATTACAAGCCATCGATTCATATTCAATCTAGTAGTATGTGTGTAATGTCATTACTATTAGCCTCTATTATTCATTATTCGTTATTGCACATATTTTGTGTTATCTACAGCCTATATTTGATATCTTTATAACAAAAACCTTTTTCATGTGTTCCATCTCTCTTGTAAATAAATCATTTTCATTTGGAAACACGGGTCCACATACGGTGAATCAATTTACAGTGATTATTATCATAGTAGACTAGGATACATTATGTCTTAATATACAAATTTCATGATTATCCTGAGGAATTATTTGATCCTACTACTTTTAATATTGTTACAAGTATTATTTACCATTAAGAGAAGACCAAACAGGTTGCTTGAACTAATTTACAAAATAGATAATTGAAAAAATAAAATTGTATCAAGTTACAGCTATGGTATTGCTTTTATCACCGAAGGTGCTAATATAGATGAAGGTATTCTTGTAGCATTTGTTGCATTTTTCGGTGTCGCTGGTATACCACATATCTTTGATTCTGTTGAATTAACAAACTTAAGTTTTGTATTGTTAGGAGTACAGAATGCAGCCTTTTGTTGGGGAGTTACTAGTTGAGCGTGACCTATATTAAAAGTCTCAATTCCTGTTATTATTATTGTTGTCACGACAGCAGCGATCATAATGGCTATGGTGAAGATCCTTGTCATCATCAAGCAATTTCTTTCCATTATATTCATCCTTTTCACATAATAATAGAGAATAATAAATATGTAAGTATCTAGATGATTTTCTTATTGTCGCAGTTCAAGTTTTCTGGTGCTTATCTGAAATAGAGACCGTAGGCTTCTAGGATATTTTCAGAACTCCACTACCGAATAATGCAGGTTTTGAGCTGCTACCCCGTTACTTCAGATAATAATACCTTTTCATCATTATCATCAAGGAAGGTAAATACCCCGCATTTCAAGTTTATCCTTAACATTATTGATTATTTTTTGAGCAAGACCGCCTATATTCTTGTCAGTGTTAGTCCCTATGGTGCTACTACTGCTACTGCCGCTACCAAGGCTGACACCGCTGCTAAGCCCGTTTGAATTTATGTTAATGTCCCTCCCTCCTCCTGTGTTGGACCTAGTCTGCTGCTCGTTATTAGTATTGGTATTCTTGTCAGTGTTATGTGCGGTTGATGGTATTATGGTCGAAGGATGATTATGACCCTTATTATTAGTATTAGTATCGGCATTAGTGTTGGTGTTAGAGTTATCCGAGTTTGATGGAATATTGTTATCGTTAGGGATGGTGTAGGTTGAGGTTGATGAAATTATAGTTGAAGTATGATGACGATGTTGGTGATGATGGCTATCAGTATTATCCGATGTAAACAGCGAACTATCTGGGACGTTAACAGGCCCGGGTAATGGAATAATGTTATCGTTATCGTTGGAGATGGTAGTATGAGTAGGACTACTAATTGAGCTTGAGGAGATAGAGTTGTCGTTCGAAACAGCAACTGGAATAGGAGTTACTTTAAACGTTTTCGAACCAAAATAGTTTTCATAACCAAGGGCAGATACCTCTATTTTCAATTTATACTTGCCAGTTGTGTATCTGTCACTTACTTTCCATGAATATGAGGTTTTACCCTTGTCATCTGTTGTGCCTTCCAACTTCTTAACCAAACCAGAAGGGCTTGTGATTTTTCCTGATACTGAAGCCCCTCCAACAGCATCTGTGGAGTTCTTGTCAGCAACTTTAATTGCTATAGTCTGTTTGTCTCCAGGATGAAGAGAACTCTTGGCTAGATGAAGTGAAACTGATAGTGCTTTGACATTACTATCAGTGCTGTCACCGTTCAGAGTTGTGGCATTCGAGGAAATAGGAGTTGTAGCATCAGGGGTTGTGGGATTGGCAGTTGTTGAGTTCAAATCTGCTGCTATAACTTGTGGTGGTGTTGCTGTCGATGACATTTGCTGCTGTTGGCTGCTGCCGTTATAGCTAGAAGCAGTTGCTGCTATATCAGTAGCTGCCGCACCTGTCACATTTACACTATTATGTGAGATTAAACTAGGATCATTGCCACATGAGAATTTGGAAGTTATTTTATTCGGTCCCTCTTTAATGCTAGTGTATGTTGGGTTTAAGGGAAAGTTCCACTTTGAATAATCGGTTTGTCCATCTTGACCATTGGGAAAGGCATCATGATATGGCTTAATTCCATTTACGATAACTGAGACCTTGCAGTCAGAAGTTGTGTTATCTGCCGATGTTCCAGAAATCATGAGATTATCACCAACTGGGACTTGCTGGCCTTTGATAGGTGAGATAATTTTTACTAAATGTAAAGTAGGCAGGCTTGTTGATGGTGGTGACGGTGTTGGTTGTTTTTGTGTTGTGGACGAAGGACTACTCGAGTTGGTAGCACTGATAGTATTATCTTGAGTATTAGGAAATATTTGGCCATAAGCTATATTTGTCAATATAGCAGAACCGAAAAGAACTAACATGAGTGTTACTCCAACTGCATAAGAAGAGTATGATATTGATAAAAGAGATTTATTCTTGATCTGCACGAAGGTTCTCATACTATGAGAGATACCATGCAATAATAAAAATAAAAAGAGTGTATACGATAGTAAATTGTTTTGTTATATTATTACGTATTTATATCACATAACTTAAGAGAGTCCCAAAGATGAGTAGGTGACTGAGGAGATACTCGACCAGGTCAAGCCTAGAGTCATAGTTTGGAGAAAGCAGGCAGTTTTCAACATTACTGCAGTGGAGTTACATGTAATAAAAACTATGGAACTATGACCGGTGTAAATACTCTGCAATTCTCGACTAATTGGTTGGTTAAAAGATGAATATCAGATTTCTAATATTCCCTTTAAGGATAGAGGAAAAAGAGCAGATGAATATGTTCAACTGCTAAAAAGGATTTGCACAGATAATGTTGTTGAATTCAAAGGCGAGTACTACAATATTCCAGCTTCAAAGATAAGGCCTAAACCTATCCAAAAGCCACATCCTCCGATTCATCTTGGTGGCTACAGTCAAAACACATTTGCAAGGATAGCAAATCACGCCAATGGTTGTATGTGTTGTACGCAATTCATTAGATGAGGTTAAATCAAATATAAATAAGATAAAGGATGAATGTTATAAAATAAATATATACCCTAGAGATATCCATACTGCGGCAATATTATATCCTAATGTTATATACTCGGATTATACTGAGGAAGAGCGACAGCAACGACATTTCTTGAATGGAAGTATCGATCAAGTGGGGAAAGATTTGCAGGAAGTCAAAAAAGCAGGAA
>Ga0193747_1000328_pt1 | contig 17363 bp, 17 predicted proteins | sample L1m2metaG_FD_143048 | JGI IMG/M metagenome (GOLD analysis project Ga0193747, IMG submission 143048) | Soil microbial communities from a riparian zone of the East river system, Colorado, United States - L1m2 | ecosystem: Environmental > Terrestrial > Soil > Riparian zone | place: USA: East River...
TCGTTCTCGTTCGCCTGGACGACGCTGCCGTCGGCGAGCACGACCTCGGCGCCGAGGATGTTGTCGATCGAGAGGCCGCACTTGCGGGTCAGGTGGCCGATCCCGCCGCCGAGCATGAGGCCGCCGGCGCCGGTCGTCGAGATGATCCCGGCGGGCGTGGCGAGCCCGTGCGCGTTGGTGGCCGTGTCGACCTCGCCCAGCAGGGCGCCGCCGCCGATCGTGGCCTTGCGCGCGTCCGGGTCGACGTCGATCTGCTTCAGGCCCGAGAGGTCGATCATCAGCCCGTCGTCGACGCTGCCGAGGCCGCCGCCGTTGTGACCTCCGCCGCGGATGGCGATGTCGAGGCCGTTTTCCCGGCCGAAGGCGACCGCGGCGACGACGTCGTCGACGTCCGCGCAGCGCGCGATCAGGGCCGGGCGCTTGTCGATCATCGCGTTGTAGAGCGCACGAACCTCGTCGTAGTCCGGGTCACCGGGTCGCGTGACGCCGCCGTGCAGCTTCGCCTCGAGGGCGTCGACGCTCTGGCTGTCCAGCATCTGGGTCATTTGTTGCTCCTCTCGTAGCGGTGACCTCATGACGCCGAGGCTCCCGGGTTTCTTCCCGGCGATCATCTCTTACGATGACCCCGTGGAGCGGTTTGACGTGATCGTCGTCGGGGCCGGGCCGGCCGGCTCGACTGCCGCCTACCGGCTCGCGCGCTCCGGGGCGAAGGTGCTTCTGCTCGACCGGGCGCGCTTCCCACGCGACAAGCCGTGCGGCGGCGGGCTGACGGAGCGGGCGGTCAAGCAGCTCCCGGTCTCCGTCGACCCAGTCGTCGAGGAGGTTGTCGACCGCTTCGAGCTCGGCTTCCGCTACGGGACGCGCTTTGTCCGTGGAGGCGAGCGGCCGCTCGTGCTCATGACCCAGCGGCGGCTCCTCGACGCGCATCTCGCCGCCGCGGCCGCCGCGGCCGGCGCCGACTTCCGCGACGGGCTGCGCGCAACCGCGCTCGAGCTGGACGACGACGGGGGCACGGTCCGCTTCGACGGAACCGCCGCGACCGCGCCGGTCGTGATCGGCGCCGACGGCGTCAACGGCCTGACCGCGAGAGCCCTCGGCTTCGGCGCGCGCAGGCACGGCGTCGCGCTCGAGGGCAACCTTTCCTATGTACACGCGCGCGAGGACCGCTGGCGCGGGCGCGCTGTGGTCGAGCTCGGCTCGGTTCCCGGCGGCTACGCGTGGGTCTTCCCGAAGGGCGACCACGTCAACGTCGGGGTCGGCGGCTGGGTTTCCGAGGGGCCGCGGCTACGCGAGCACCTGGAGCGCGCATGCTCGGCGTACGGGCTCCCGCACGCGCGGCTCGAGTCGGTGCGCGGGTGGCGCCTGCCGATGCGCCGGGCGGGCGAGACTCCGGTTCGCGGCCGAACGCTGCTGGTGGGGGATGCGGCGGGCCTGATCGATCCGCTCTCCGGCGACGGGATCTACGAGGCGCTGCTGAGCTCGCGGCTCGCGGCCGAGGCCGTTCTCGACCTGCTCGCGGGGCGGCAGGCGGATCTCGAGCCCTACGCCGCGCGGCTCGAGCGAGAGCTGGAGCCGATGATCTCCGCGTCGTGGTCGGCGAAGCTCGCGTTCGACCGCTTCCCGCGGCTGGCGTTCACGATTGCGCGGACCCCTCCCGCCTGGCGGCTCGCGGAGCGGCTCCTACGGGACGAGCTGCCGGACCCGCGCGCGGTCAGCGGGACGATGCGGGTTCCGCTGCAAGCGCTGCGGGCGCTGGCGCACGCTGCGCGGCGGCCCGGCCACGCAGCAGCCGCGCGGTGACGGCGATCGCCACGATGTCGAAGAGCACGTAGCCGCTCATCGCGCCGCTCGGCGGATTGCCCATCGGCAGGCCGAGCCCCGGGGTGATCGCGTGCCACTGCCAGAGGCCGACGGCGGTGCCCCAGAGCTCGAGGAAGAGCACCACGAAGAAGACGCCGCCGTAGACCACCGGCACGCGTCCCTTCCAGAGGAAGAACAGGAAGACCGAGACGCCGATCGCGCCGCCCAGGTCGAAGCGCGGCAGCATGGTCAGGCCGACGACGCCCCACGTCGCCGCGCAGGCGGCCACGAACAGGACGAACCCCCGCGGCCGCGCGCGCACTAGCGCGGTCTCGCTGAGGCTGATCCCGGCGAGGTAGACCAGCCCATGGCCCGGGGGCACGAACAGCGGCAGATTGTGGAGCCGGTACGTGTAGACGCCCCAGAGGATCGAGCCCACGACCTCCATGCAGGTGGCGACGCCGACGACGAGCAGCGTCTGGACGCGTCGCTCGACGGACAGCGGCCGGAGCGCGGCGAGCAGGACGAGCCAGGTCGCGAAACCGAGGCCGAGCTGTCCGGTGAGGTCGACGTGCCGGTCGGCCAGGCCGAGCACGACGAAGACGAGGAGCACGGCGAGCGTGAACAGGGCCGCGCTCGAGCGAACGCGAGACATTGAGAAGGATTCTGCCCGCTCAAGCGGCGGCGTGCGCCTGCCGATCAGCACGTTCGTGGACCTGAATGCGGTACTGGCCCGGGCGGTCGAGCTCGGCGCGAGCGACATCCATCTCAAGTTCGCTCAGCCGCCCATCGTGCGGCGGGACGGCGAGCTTGGCCTGCTGCCGGAGCATCCGCCGCTCACCGACGCCGACCTCGAGGCGGCGCTCGCCGTCGTCACCGACCTCACGCCCGCGAAGCTCCAGCACTTTCACGAGAGCGGCGAGCTCGACGTCGCCTACACCGCCGGCGAGCTGCCGCGCTTCCGCGTCAACGGCTTCCGCCAGCGCGGCTCGATCTCGTTCGCCTTCCGCGTGATCCCGAAGCACGTTCCCAGCTTCCAGGAGCTGCGCCTGCCGAAGGGCGTGCAGCGCCTCGCCGAGGAGCACCGCGGCCTCGTGCTCGTCACCGGCGCGACGGGCTCGGGCAAGACGACCACCCTCGCGGCCGTGATCGACCACGTCAACCGCACGCGCCGGCAGCACATCGTGACGATCGAGGACCCGATCGAGATCCTGCACTCCGACCAGGGCTGCATCGTCAACCAGCGCGAGGTCGGGCTCGACACCGAGTCGTTCCTCGCCGCGATCCGCCGCGTGCTGCGTCAGGACCCGGACGTGATCCTGATCGGCGAGCTCCGCGACGCCGAGACGGCGGAGACGGCGCTCAAGGCGGCCGAGTCCGGCCACCTCGTCTTCTCGACGATGCACACGATCGACGCTGCCGAGACGATCAACCGGATGATCGACTTCTTCCCGGCGGTCAAGCAGGAGCAGATCCGGACGATCCTCGCCGGCGTGCTCAAGGGCGTCGTCAGCCAGCGGCTGCTGCCCCGCGTCGAGGGCGGCCGCGTCGCCGCGGTCGAGGTGATGGTGACCAACTCGCGCATCGCCGACCTGATCCGCGAGCAGCGGATCGAGGAGGTCAACGACGCGATCTCCGAGGGCGAGTTCTTCGACATGCAGACGTTCACCGACGCCCTGATCCAGCTTGTGCTCTCCGGTGAGATCGACGAGGAGGTGGCGGCCAACGCGGCCACCAACCGCCACGACTTCCTGGTCGCGCTCGAGCAGGCGCTGAAGCGCAAGAAGGCCGGCGTCGAGCACGACCGCCCGACCTCCGAGGCCGCACCCACAGAGCCCGAACCGGCGGAACGCGAGCTGCCGGAGCTCCGGATCGCGGGCGCGCAGGACGGATGAAACGGCTAGCTGCGGCCGTGATCTCGGCGCTCGCTCTGACCGGCTCGGCCGGCGCTGACATCTTCACGATCGTCCCGAGCACGCCGGGCACCCCGGCGGCCGGGCTGCCGAGCGCGGACACCCCCAACGCGCCGGGCGCGATCGCGTTCTCGCTCACGCCTCCCGCGCTGCCGGAGGTGCTGAGCTACCCGCAGCTGCTCGCGATCTGGCAGCAGGCGGGCGCCGCCTACGGGATCCAGTGGCAGGTGATCGCCGCGATCAACAAGGTCGAGTCCAACTTCGGGCGCAACATGGGGCCGAGCTCGGCGGGAGCGATCGGCTGGATGCAGTTCATGCCGTCGACCTGGGAGCGGTGGGGCGTCGACGCGAACGGCGACGGCGTGGCCGACCCGTGGAACGCGCAGGACGGGATCTCGGCGGCGGCCCGCTACCTCGCCGCCTCGGGCGGGCGGACCGACATCGCCGGCGCCGTCTTTTCCTACAACCACGCCCAGTGGTACGTGGACGAGGTGCTGCAGCTCGCGCGCCTGTTCGGCTCCGGCGGCGTGGACACGACCTTCACGCTCGACCGGCTGCAGGTCTCGCTCGACCACGCCCGCGCCGCCGTCGTGCACGCCAATCGCAGAGTGGTCGCAGCCGAGCGCATCTTCCGCGTACGGCTCGCGCGGGAGAGCGCGCTCAGGGGGCGCGCCGCAAGGGCGCGAACGCTCTCCGACCGGCTCGCGCTCGACAAGCGCGCCGTCCAGGCGGGCGTCGGCCGCGCCGCTACGAAGGCGCGCGTGGCCGGCCTGCGAGAGGTTCTCAGCAAGGCCCGCACGGATCTCGCCTCCGCCCGCGACCGTTCGCTCGCCTCGTCCTTCTCGCCGACCGCCGGGACGTTGCTCGGCGCGCCGTCCTACGCCGGCAACTACGTCTTCCCGGTCGGCGGCGGCCCGTCGGTCGTCTCGGTCTCGCACCACCACCACGACTACCCCGCGGCCGACATCGCGGCGCCGCTGGGCTCGCCGGTCTACGCGCTCGCCGACGGCGTAGTCCTGCGCTCCTGGCAGTACCCGGACCCGCGCTGCGGGATCGGGATGACGATCCACACGGCCGACGGCCAGACCTGGACGTACTGCCACCTGTCGTATCTCGACCCCGCCCTGAAGGCCGGCGTTGCGCTTTCCGCCGGGCAGCAGATCGGGCTCGTCGGCATGACCGGGGACGCAACCGGTCCGCACCTCCACCTGCAGCTCGACCCGACCGTCAGCTACCCGCAGCTGCAGCCGTGGTTCCAGCGCTTCGCCAACGTCGCCTTCCGCTGGCAGGACGCCGGCCACCCGGCCGACACCGCCCCGCAGACGGGCGGTCAGGTCTTCGCCGTCGTCTCCGCGCAGGCGCCGCAGGCAAGCGGTCCCGTCGTCCTATTCACCCGGTAGGGGGATGACAACCTCCCCTAACGGTGCCGAAGGGTGGAACATGCGGCTCGGCACGCTCTTGCCACGTGCGGTCCTGGTCGTCGTCGTCTGGGTTCTGGCGACGGCTGCCTTCACTTTCGCTGCCGATCAGAAGATCGTCGGCCCGTCGCCCACGGCCTCGTCCGCGTCTGTCCAGCCTCCGAATCTCGTGGTCCCGACCGTCACCGGTCAGGTGTTCGTCTTTGCCAAGGGAATCCTCGAGGACGCCGGATTCGCGTGGCGCGTCGCCGGCCCCGTCCACGGCTACCCGAGCAACCGTGTGCTCGCGCAGACGCCGGCCGCGGGGACCCACGTGGTCGACACCGGCGCGCCGACGATCGTGGTGCGGCTGGTCAAGGGCCAGTACGCGCAGCAGGGCACGCCCGAGGACACCTCTAGCTACACCGGGACACGGGTCGAGTTCCCGCACGCCCAGATCGTGAAGCCGAAGGCGCCGGTCGTCGCGCCGAAGCCGAAGACCACGCCGAAGCCGGCCACGAAGCCGAAGGCGACCGAGCCCGCGAAGAAGGCGAACCCGCTCAAGCGGCCCCCGGCGTTCACCGTCCCCGGCGGGCGCACGGAGCCCCAGAACGAGATCAGCCTTCCCGCCCGCGCCGACCGGCTGGCCGCCTGGATCGCGACCAACCCGAAGCAGACGAACGCGAACGTCGGCCGCTGGCTCTACCAGCACACCTGGATCGTCGACGGCGCCCAGTTCGGCTGGTGGCACGGCTCACAGGCGCTCCGGAAGCTGATCACAGTCGACCGGCGAGTCGAGCGAACCTGGGACATCGGCCACCGCAGCGAGGCCGTCGCCCGCGCCGCCCTCGTCCGAGTCAACCGCCGGTCGCGATGACCCACCGCCTCCTACGGCGGCTCGGCCGCGAGCGAGGGTACTCGCTGGTGGAGATGCTGATCGTGATGGCGATCCTCGGCGTCGTGATGGGCTCGCTGACGACGGTGTTCGTCCAGGCCTCGAACGCCGAGTCGGACATGAACAACCGCTTCCAGGCCCAGCTCACTGCCCGGCTGGCGCTCGACAAGATGCGCCGGGAAGTGCACTGCGCGAGCGTGGCGACGCCGACGGGCTCGTCGTCCTCGGTGACGCTGACGCTGCCGTCGTACTGCAAGACCGGCAGCGGCTCGATCACGTGGTGCACCCGCAGCGTCGCGACGAACCGCTACGCGCTCTACCGCGTCGTCGGCAGCACCTGCACCGGCGGCGTCAAGTGGGCGGACTACCTCGTGCCGACCTCGAGCGCGACGGTCTGCAGCGGCGCTCTCTGCATCTTCAACTACACGGCCCAGTCGGTCACGTCGCTCGCCACCCTCAGAGTGGACTTCCCCGTCAACGTGCGGACGTCCAAGAGCGTGGAGCTCTACGAGCTGATCGACGACATCGTGCTTCGCAACAGCACCCGCTCGTAGCCACCCTTTCGAGGGAGTCAACCGATCAAGGGGTGTCGGCCGGGTGCCGATCCAATCCGCATGCGGAAGGTGTTGTCTGCGCGCCTGCGCGACGAGCGGGGAATTGCACTAGTGATGGCGATCGGCATCACGACTGTGCTGCTGATCACCGGCACGACCGCGCTCACGTACACGACCTCGAGCCAGACCGAGTCGAACCAGACGCGGTCGCGGGCGAGCGCGTTCTCCCTGGCGGAGTCGGGCATCAACAACGCGATGGCGATCCTCAACCTGCCGACCAACAATGCGCTCGATCCCGACGTGCTCCCGAAGTGCACCACGAACTCGACGAAGTACTCCGACCCGACGGCGATCCGGACATCGACGTCTACGTGGCTGCACGGCAGCTACGGCGGCGCGAACGTCGACTACTGCGGGACGCTGCTGCGCTCGAGCGCCCTCTGGTACCTGACCTCGATCGGGAACACGCGCAATCCCAACAAGGCGAGCGGCACGGTCGCGCGAACGCTCGAGGCGACCGTGACGGTGACGCCGACGATCACGCAGCCGCTGAACAACCCCGTTTGGAACTACCTCTACGCAGGCCACACCGGCAGCGCGTGCGACCAGGAGTTGAAGAACAACATCTCGGGCGCCTCGCGCATGTACGTCGCCGGCAACCTCTGCCTCGATCCCAACGTCCAGCTCAACCAGTCGACGGTCATCGTCGGCGGCGACCTCAACGTCGCCAACAACGCCGCCGTCGGCGCGAACACGAACATGAGCACACGCGTCGAGACGTACGTAGGCGGCAACTGCATCTACGGCGCCGGCTCGTGGGGCGCCTGCAGCGGGAACCAGGACGCGCGGCACATCTACAGCAAGCTCTCCGACGGCACAACGATCGGCGTCAACCACGTCGCGCCCGTCGTCGCGCCGCCCGCGGCCGACTACGCCACCTGGTACGAGAACTCGATCCCGGGGCCGTCGCAGTCGTGCACGACCTCGAGCGGGACCGTTCCGACCTTCGACGGCAACTACCCGAGCCGCGACAACAGCGTCTCCACCGTCTTCGACCTGACGCCGTCGACCTCGTACTTCTGCCGCGTCGGCACCGGCGCGCACACGACCCTCACGAGCGCGCTTACCGCGAGCGCGACGACCGTGAGCGTGGCCTCCGCAACAGGCTTCCCTGCTACTCAGTTCAACATGCGGATCGACAACGAGTTCATGACGGTGACGGCCGGGTTCGGCACGACGACCTGGACGGTCGTGCGCGGCGCACTCGGGTCGACTGCCGCAAGCCACGTGACGAGCCAGACCGTCGAGTGGGACACGTCACCGAGCGGCGAGATCGGCTGGAACGCGACGACGAAGACGCTCACCGTCAGCGGCACGATCTACATCGACGGCAGCGCCAAGATCTCGAACAGCGCCCTCAACTCGTACGACGGCCAGGCGACGCTCTACCTCTCGGGCACGTTCCACGCGACCGGCTCCCTCTGCGCCTCGATCTCGGGCTCGAACTGCGATTTCCCGAGCTGGAACCCGAACTTCGACATGTTCATGGTCGTCGCGAACGGAAACGGTGGCCAGGTGAACACCGGTGACAGCATCCAGATCGACAACAACTTCTCCTGGCAGGGTGGCCTGTACGGGACCAACGCGGTCGAGTTCGGCAACAACGTCAACGTCGACGGGCCGATCGTCGGTTCCCGACGATCTCGGTCGTCCCTGTCGGCATGCCGTCCAACAAGGACGTCTACGCGCAGCCGAACCCGCCGCAGGGCTTCACCGGTTAGCTAGCGGTCTCCCTCAACCGAGCCGCCTTCCCTGCCGATAGGAGGCGGGTGGACGTCGCTCTCGGCATGCTCGCCTTCTGGCCTGCGCTCGCGCTCGGCAGCTTCGTGAACGTCGTCGCCGCCCGCGTGCCGCTGCGCCGCTCGGTCGTGCGGCCGCGCTCGGCCTGTATGGCCTGCGCGTCGGAGCTCGCGTGGTACGACAACGTGCCCGTAGTCTCGTACCTCGTGCTGCGCGGCCGCTGCCGCTCGTGCGGGAAAGAAATCAGCCTGCTTTACCCGGCCGTCGAGCTGGCCACGGCAGGGCTCGTAGCGGCCTGCTTCGTCGTTTTCGGCCTCTCGGGCGAGGCGGTCGTGAGCGCCTTCTTCTGCGCCGTCCTCGTCGCAATCACTGCCACCGACATCACACACCGGATCGTGCCGAACCGGATCGTCCTGCCCGCGGCTGCAGTGGTGCTCGTCGCACAGACGGCGCTTTTCCCGAGCCCCGAGTGGGCGCTCGGCGCCATCGGAGCCTCCGGCTTCCTGCTCGTGGCTGCGCTGGCCTACCCGGCCGGAATGGGCATGGGCGACGTCAAGCTCGCGCTGTTGCTCGGCGCGATGCTCGGCCGCCTGGTCGGGGTCGGCTTGATGCTCGGCATGTTCGCCGCCCTCGTACCGAGCGTGGTGCTGCTCGCCCGGCACGGCTCGGCCGCGCGGAAGATGGGCATCCCGTTTGCGCCCTTCCTGGTCTTCGGCGCCGTGGTGGCGCTGTTTGTCGGGAAACCGCTGCTCGACGCCTATTTTTCGACGTTCTAGGCTCAGCTAAGCGGCTGGTTCTGCCGATACCTCAATCGAGGTACTCATGGAACTGCCGAAACTGCGCACATCCGGCCGGGCCGGCTCGAAGCAGGCTGCAAAGGGCGGTGGCCTGCCGGCGCCGTTCCCCGTCAACGAGCTCGCCGAGCTCGTCGCCGACCTGATCGAGTCGACCGGGCTCGTCCCGGCCGACCGGCTCTCGCAGGCGCGCGGGCGCGCGAAGCAGGGCGGCTCGTTCGCTCAGGCCATCCTGGACGAGGGCGTCGCCTCGCCCGAGGGGATCGCGCGTACGCTCGCCAGCCGCTTCCAGCTCCCGTTCGTCGACCTACCGCTCATCGGCATCCAGCAGGAATCCACGGGTCACATTCCACTCCATGTGCTCGAGCGCGTCACCGCGGTTCCCTACGCGCTGGAGGGCACCACTCTTCGGGTCGCCGTCGCGGATCCCGGCAACGTCCAGGCGATCGACGAGCTGCGCCTCGCGACCAGCCTCCAGCTCGAGCTGGGCGTCGCCTCCGGCGAGGACATCGCCAACGAGATCCGCCGCCTTAGCCGCGCCTCCGAGGCGTTCGGCGCGCGCGCCGTCCTCGACGAGGAAGAGGCGCTGCTGGGGGAGCAAGAGGAGGAGGCCGACGACCTCGAGGTCGACGACGGCATCTCCGACGTCCCGCTCGTCCGCCTCGTCAACTCGATCATCTTCCAGGCCGCCGAGGACGGGGCGAGCGACATCCACTTCGAGCCACAGGAGGACTCGCTGCTGGTGCGCCTGCGCATCGACGGCGTGCTCCATGAGGTGCAGCGCATCCCGAAGCGGATGACCGCCGGCGTGACGACCCGCCTGAAGGTGCTCGCGAAGCTCGACATCGCCGAGCGGCGAAAGCCGCAGGACGGCCGCATCTCGCTCAACGCCGCCGCCGCGGGCCGTCTGCTCGACATCCGCGTCGCGACGCTGCCGACTGTCGAGGGCGAGTCGGTCGTCATGCGTCTGCTCGACAAGTCGAAGAAGGCCCCGACGCTCGTGGATCTCGCGCTCTCCGAGGACATGCGCGCGAAGCTGGCCGAGATCATCCGCCGTCCGACGGGCGCGATCCTCGCCACCGGCCCGACCGGCTCCGGTAAGTCGACGACGCTCTACGCGGCGATGACCGAGATCAGTAGCCCGGAGATCAACATCATCACGGTGGAGGACCCGGTGGAGTTCCGGCTTCCAGGCGTCAACCAGGTGCAGATCAACTCGCGCGCCGGCCTGACCTTCGCCGCGGCGCTGCGCTCCATCCTCCGCTCGGATCCCGACGTCGTGATGGTCGGCGAGATCCGCGACAGCGAGACCGCCAAGATCTCGATCGAGGCCGCACTCACCGGCCACCTCGTGCTCTCGACGATGCACACGAACGACGCCCCGGGCGCGATCTCGCGCTTGAATGAGATGGGCGTCGAGCCGTTCTTGACCGGCTCAGCCGTCTCCGCCGTGCTCGCCCAGCGCCTCGCCCGGAAGCTCTGCACGCACTGCTGTGAGATGTACTCGCCCTCGGTCGAGGATCTGATCAAGGCGCGCGTCTCCCCGGACGTCGCGGCCGCCGCCGACGGCGTCATCTTCTACCGCAAGAAGGGCTGCCCGCGCTGCGGGCAGACGGGCTACAAGGGCCGGATCGGCATCTTCCAGCTCCTCGTCATGAGCGAGAACCTCGAGAACCTCGCCGCGAACAACGCGAATCGCGAGGAGCTCGAGCGCGCTGCGATCTCGGAAGGGATGAGGACGCTCTGGGACGACGGCCTCGCCAAGGTCGCATCCGGGCTCACCTCGATCGAAGAGCTCGCCCGCGTCACGACATAGAGGGGTTCTAGACGCTACTGAGTCAGCGTTCAGGACTCGGCCGAAGGCCGAGTGCTGTGCGCGGGTTTCATCTATGCGGCTTGGACGTCGCAGCCGAGGTACATGAGCGCTTCCACGGCCTCGGTCACGAAGCTCGTGGCCTCCCGGCTATCGCCGAACGTGTAGGGGCCCGGCCGGAGCGGCTCGGTGTCGGGCGTCCCGGGCGGGAAGATCTCGGCCTCGACGATGCACGAGTCGCCGTAGTCGACGGCCCGCATGATCGCGACCGAGCGCCCGTCCCTCCGCGCGTGCCTGACGAACAGCTCGCGTCCCGCCGGGGACGGAGCGGCGTCCGCAGCCGGCTTGTCGCTCACTGAGCGCTCTCGGCGTTCGTCGCCGCCTGGGCGACGGTGTCGCGGTCGGTCCAGCCGTTGAGCCGGACGAAGAGCGTCCTGGGAGCCTGGAAGACGAGGACGGCGGGATCGTCTAGCACTCGGTCGGCGGCGGTGGCGCCGCCGGTCAGCAACGAGGTCAGCGGCGCGGCGACCTTCTCGTTCGAGACGTCCAGCGCGACGAAGCCGGCGCCCGCCGCGGCTGCGCCCTGGCGCGCCTCGTCCCTCGCCATCGCGTCGACCGAGGAATCGGGTGCATAGAGGGTGACGACGACGACGCTGTTCGAGCGGAGCGCGAGCGCGAGCGCTGCAGGCATGCCGTCAATCACGGCGGGAAGCTTTTTCGCCGGCGCGGCCTTCCTCTTCGCAGTGGTCTTGGCCTTCGCCTTCGGCTTCGTCGTGGCGCGGGCGTGTTGATGGTGCGTGACGGGGTGTAGCGGCTTGATCTGCTTGACGGCAGCGGGCGTCGAGCTCTGGCCCCGGCTGAGGAAGAGAAGTCCTCCGCCGAGGGCGAGCACGGCCACGACGCCGGCCACAGCAAACATCCGCACGCGCTGACTCACGATCTCTCTATCGGCAATTGCGAGGCGCGGCTTGACGGCAAGAGAAAGGGCGCGGTTTCCCGCGCCCTTTCGAGAACCGGTACGAGTCGGCTAGCAGCCGCCAGGCGTGATGTCGCCCGACGGGCCCGACTTGTGGTACGTCACGGTGCCCGGGACGGTGTTGCGGATGCAGTAGCCGCCGAGAGTGGCGACCGAGATCTTGATGTTCTTGATCCCGGCGTCGTACGACTGCTGCAGCTTCGTCAGCGTGACGCCCGCGTATCCCGTGGAGTGGTCGGCGTTGAACGCCTCCATCCCTGGGACTGCAGCGCGGACGTTCGCCTGGGCGGCGGACTTGTTCGCCCGCGTGCGGAAGCTGAGGTACGAGGGGATCGCAATCGCAAGCAGGATCCCGAGGATGATGATCACGACGAGGAGCTCGATCAGCGTGAAACCGCTGTCGTCCTTCCTCAGTCGCTGCCACAGATTGTTGGTCATTCTCTGCTCCTTCGGCTAGTACGGCGGTGGCTCCGGATAGATCGACCTGCGATGCCTTCCACCCACACCCCCAATAGGGGGAGAACGAGAAAGGGCGCGGTCTCCCGCGCCCTTTGCTCACGCTCTGTGTGCCGGCTGAGCTAGCAGCCGCCGGTCTTGATGTCGCCCGACGGGCCCGACTTGTGGTACGTGACCGTGCCCGGGACGGTGTTGCGGATGCAGTAGCCACCCAGGGTGGCGACCGAGATCTTGATGTTCTTGATCCCGGCGTCGTACGACTGCTGCAGCTTCGTCAGCGTGACGCCCGAGTAGCCCGTGGCGTGGTCGGCGTTGAACGCCTCCATGCCCGGAACGGCAGCGCGGACGTTCGCCTGCGCGGCGGACTTGTTGGCCCGCGTGCGGAAGCTGAGGTACGAGGGGATCGCGATTGCAAGCAGGATCCCGAGAATGATGATCACGACCAGAAGCTCGATCAGGGTGAAACCACCCTCACCGCGCTGCACCTGGCCGAGTCGGTGCGAAATCTTCGAACGCATGCGTTTTCCTCCTTAGGGGTGCGCAGTGGCCTCCCCACTCATCGGCCGCGACCTGCCTCAGGTCACCCCCCCGTATGGGGGATCGGAACGCGATGGGGCTCCCCCGCAGATGACCCCTCAAGTCAGGGGTAGGCGCTGCCGATAGCCAGCGCGGAGGGCCATGCCGGAGACCCTGTATTCCATCGACGACTTGCTCGAGCAGATGGTGGCGCTGAATGCGTCCGATCTGCACATCACCGTGGGCGCGCACCCGGCGGTGCGCGTGCGAGGGCGCCTCGAGCCGCTGCAGAACGTCGACGCGCTCACGCCCGACATGACCCAGCAGCTGCTCTACCGGATCCTCTCGACCGAGCAGCAGAAGCATCTCGAGGTCAACCGCCAGATCGACCTGGCGCATTCGATCCCAGGCCTCGCGCGCTTCCGCGTGAACGTGTACTGGCAGCGCGAGTCCCTCGGCGCCGCCTTCCGCCTGATCCCGACCGAGATCAAGACGCTCGAGGAGCTCGGCATTCCGTCGAGCCTGCATGTCCTCACCGACCGGCCGCGCGGCCTGGTGCTCGTCACCGGCCCCACGGGCTCCGGTAAGTCGACGACGCTGGCGGCCCTGATCGACGAGATCAACCGCAAGCGGGCCGAGCACATCCTCACGATCGAAGACCCGATCGAGTTCGTGCACCGGCACAAGCGCTGCGTCGTCAACCAGCGCGAGATCGGCGTCGACGCGATCGGCTTCGCCGAGGCACTGCGCGCGGCGCTCCGCCAGGACCCCGACGTGATCCTCCTCGGCGAGATGCGCGACCTCGAGACGATCTCGACCGCGCTGACCGCGGCCGAGACCGGCCACCTCGTCTTCGCGACCCTGCACACGCAGAGCGCGCCGGGCACGATCGACCGCGTGATCGACGCCTTCCCGGCGGCCCAGCAGGACCAGATCCGGATCCAGCTCGCGGCGACGCTCGAAGGCGTCGTCACCCAGGCGCTGCTGCCGACGGCCGACGGAACCGGTCGCGTGGCCGCGCTCGAGATCCTCTTTCCCGACGACGCTGTCAGGAACCTGATCAGGCAGGCGAAGGTCGAGCAGGTCTACTCGGTGATGCAGACCGGGACCGCCAAAGGCATGCAGACCATGGAGCAATCGCTGGCCGACCTCACCCTTCGCGGCGTCATCTCGATCGACACGGCGCTCGGCCGCTCCAGCAGGCCCGACCAGCTGACCGGGCTGCTCGAGCGGGCCGGCCTCGACCTCGGCACGGCCGAGGAGCCCGCACCGAGTCTCAGGATCGCGGAGGCCTAGGCATGGACCTGAAGAAGGAGATCAAGCTCTCGGACCTGCTCCCGAAGAAGAAGAAGACGCCTGCGGCCGAGGCCGAGACGGAGGTCGCAACCGAGCAGAGCAAGCCGAAGCGCAAGGACGGGCCCAAGACCTCGCTGTTCAAGAAGGAGTTCTCGTTCAAGCGCAAGCCGAAGGCCAAGCGCCCGCTCGACGAGGAAACCGCGCCGAAGGGAGAGCGGAAGGCGAAGAAGCAGCGGCGTAGCCGTGGCTCTCGGGCCGGAGGCGGCGGACAGAAGCGCTCGAAGCGCCTGGTCGGGCTCAAGATCGGCGCCTCGCAGATCGCCGCCGCGCGGGTCGTCAACAACGGCTCACCCGAGCTCGTCCAGGTCGCGCGCGAGGACATCGACCACGGCCTGATCGTCGGCGGCGAGCTGCGCGAGCCAGAGTTGCTGGCCGACGCGCTGCGCTCGTTCTTCCGCAAGCACGGCTTGCCGCGCCAGGGCGTCCGACTCGGGATCGCCAACAACCGCATCGGCGTCCGGATCTTCGAGATCGCCGGCATCTCCGACCCGCGGCAGCTCGAGAACGCCGTCCGCTTCCGTGCCCAGGAGGTGCTCCCGATTCCGATCGAGGAGGCGGTGCTCGACTACCACGTCCTCGGCGAGCGGGCCGATGACGAGGGCAACTCGGTCATGCGCATCCTGCTGGTCGTCGCCTATCGCGAGCTGATCGACCGCTACGTCGCCGCCTGCAAGAAGGCTGGGCTGAGGCTGTCCGGAATCGACCTGGAAGCGTTTGCGCTCCTACGGGCGCTCGCGGAGCCGCGCACCGAAGACGAGGGGGCCGCAGACGCGGCGATCGTCGTCGTCGCGATCGGCCACGACCGTTCGACGTTCGCCGTCTCGGACGGGCGCGTCTGCGAGTTCACGCGCGTGCTGGAGTGGGGCGGCGGAACCCTCGACGTCGCGATCGCGCGCGAGCTCGACGTCGCTCCGTCGGAGGCCGAGCCCGTCAAGCGCGAGCTGACCCTGGCCGGCGACTCCGTTCCCGAGGGACTGAGTCCCGAGAAGGCGGCCGCGGCCCGCGAGGCCGTTCATCGCCAGCTCCAGACCTTTGCGCGGGAGCTCGTCTCCTCGCTCCAGTTCTACCAGAACCAGCCCGGCTCCCTGGGCATCGGCGAGATCGTGATCACGGGCGGCACCGCTCACCTCGCGGGGCTCGCCGAGGAGCTGCAAAAGCTGATCGGGGTCCGCGTCACCGTGGGCGACCCGCTCTCCCGTGTGAAGCTCGGACGCAAGGTTCGCGAGACCGAGCAGCTGGGTTCTCTGGCAGTCGCGATCGGGCTCGGAATCGAGGACTGACGTGAGAGCCATCAACCTCCTCCCGCGAGACGACAGCCGCCGCAGCGGGCAGAAGACTCAGTGGATCGTCTTCGTGCCCGTGATCGCGGCGGTGCTGCTGAGCGCGGTGCTCTCGATGCTCTTCCTCTCCGCCAGCGGCACGGTGAAGGACCGCCAGGCCACACTGAGCTCGCTCAGGGCCGAGCTGGCCGCGATCCCGACGCCCGACGCCTCGAAGGTCCAGACGCAAAGCGCGCTGGCGGCCGACAAGCAGACCCGCGTGCAGGCGCTCAACACCGCGCTCTCGCGGCGGGTCGTCTGGGACCGGATCTTCCGCGAGCTGTCGCTCGTCCTCCCGGACGACGTCTGGCTCTCGACCCTTTCGGCGAAGTCGCCCGTGTCGCCCTCGCTCGCCACCGCGCCGGCACCGGCGACCGGCGCCGTCGCCGCGACCCAGTTCACGCTCGACGGCTACACGTACTCGCAGCCGGCGGTCGCCCGCCTGCTCACGCGCCTGAGCGTCATTCCCGACCTCGTCAACGTCCAGCTCCAGCAGAGCACCCTGACCAAGGTCGGCACCGCACCCGCCGTGCACTTCACGATCGCGGCCGACGTCCGCGGACCCGGAGGCGGCTCGTGAAGCGCGCGCTCCCACAGCCCGCCCTGATCGCGCTGATCGTCCTCGGCTTCGTGATCGCCGGGATCGGGGGCTACTTCCTGCTGATCGGCCCCCAGAAGTCGAAGGCGGCCGCGCTCAACAAGCAGATCGCCGACACGAACCAGGCGATCGACTCCGCCCGCGCGCTGACGCTCCAGGCAAAGACCGACGCGAAGATCCGCGTCGCCGACGTGTTCAGGCTCACGAAGGCGATGCCGGACCAGACCGACATGTCGGACATCCTGCTCGAGCTGAACCAGGTCGCGCAGGACAGCGGGATCACCTTCCAGCAGATCACGCCCTCGGCGACCGCTGTCGCGCTGGACGGCTACGAGGCGATCCCGATCACGGTTCAGTTCCAGGGCAACTTCTACGAGCTGTCCGACTTTCTCTACCGGCTGCGCAACCTGGTCGACGTGCGCCACGGCGCCCTCGACGCGAGCGGCCGTCTGTTCGCGGTCGACACGGTCGCCTTCGCGCAGGCGCCTCCGCCGCCTGGCTTCCCCGAGATCAGCGCAAACCTCGTGATCGACGCCTTCGTGTTCGGGACTGGAACCGTGCCCACCGTCGAGCCGCCGACCGGGACGACCGGCCCGTCCGGCACGACGGGGCCGTCCGGCACCACCGGCTCCTCCGGGACGACCGGTCCGAGCGCAGCGACATCGGCGACCTCCACGACTCCGACCGCGCCTGGGAGCTAGCGCGATGGCGAAGAAGATCGACCCCAAGGCCAAGGCCAAGCGCCAGAAGATCTACGCGGGGATCGGCGGCGTCATCCTGCTCGCCGTGCTCGCGTTCCAGGTACCACGGACGCTGAAGCTGCTCCACCAGTCGAACGCGAATGCATCGTCCGCGACGACGTCGTCCAGCTCGACCACGACGCCGACGACGACCGGGCCGATCGTGCCGCCGTCGCTCGGCGGCGGCAACGCGACGCCGGGCACGTCGGCCGTCTCGTCGGATGGGATCAGCGATCCAGGAGTGCTGCCCGCGCCGCAATCGGGCCAGCTGCTTGCGTTCAGCCGCTTCCAGACCAAGGATCCGTTCGCCCAGCAGCTCAGCACCGGCGCAACCGGCTCGACGGGGTCAGGTGCAACGGGCTCGACCGGCGCAACGGGCGGAGGCTCCGGCTCCGGCTCGACGGGCGGCTCCGGGTCGAGCGGAGGCGGCGGCAAC
>Ga0193747_1000329_pt1 | contig 17329 bp, 20 predicted proteins | sample L1m2metaG_FD_143048 | JGI IMG/M metagenome (GOLD analysis project Ga0193747, IMG submission 143048) | Soil microbial communities from a riparian zone of the East river system, Colorado, United States - L1m2 | ecosystem: Environmental > Terrestrial > Soil > Riparian zone | place: USA: East River...
CGCCGCCATCAGCGCGAACGCGCCGTCCTCCAAGTCGATCCTGCGCCTCGGCACGAGCTGGAGCACTCCTTCGGCCTGCCGCTCGAGCGATCCCTGAACCGCGGCGAGCGCGTCCTCGGTCGTGACGAGCGACTCGACCTCGGCCTCCGTGAGGTAGAGCGTCACTGAATGTCGTGGACCACGATCCGGTCGCCTTCGATGCGGACGACCGCCTCCCACGGGACCGGATCGTGGCCCCGCGTGCGCTGTTTGCGCCGCATGCCGAAGTGCTCGACCCATCCCCCTCTCCCCACGCAGAGCCCCGTCACCTTGAGCGACGACTGGGTCAGCTCTGCCCTGACGTCGTAGCACGTCCCGAGCTTGCGGCCGCCTTCGGTCACCACCTCGCGCTTGACGAGCGAAGAGAGCGTCCTCATCGATGCGACCCGGGAATCTTCTCGATATACGGGCGCAATCGGTCGTCGCCGCGTCCTAGTCCGTACTCGGCCGCCGTCTTCTTCAGCTGCACGTGAGCGCTGACCTCCGCGACCTCGCCCCAGGGAATGCGCACCCGGCCGCCGCGGGCGACCCACGCCGCGATTCGTCCAATCCAGCCGGCCCGCTCTCGCCAGACGTCAGGCCCGACGAGGATCGCGACGACTTCGGCAGGCTCGCCGGGTCCCCCTTCGATCGCCAGGTCGTCGACGTTTCCGCACCGCCGTCCGTCCTTGTCCAGCAGCTGGTGGTCCAGCAGCCCGAGTCCCAGGTCGATGCTCTCACTCATCCTTGCCCCAGGTTAGTGAGAAGCATCAGCGGGATCGCCGTAAGGGCGACGATCATGATGATCACGAGGTAGAGGATGCCGAGAACGTTCGCGAGCCGCCCGTTTGCGTAGTTGCCCATATAGGCCTTGTCGTTCGCGACGAGCAGGATCGGGAGGTACGTGAGGGGCAGCGCCACGACCGAGAAGATGACCGCGAACTCCGTCAGCTTGACCGCGTCCACGCCGGTCATGACGGCGAGCATCGCCAGGATGAGCAGGACGATCCACGTGAGCGTGAACCGTGGCGCTCCGGCCGGCGATTTGTGCCGCCCCCATTCGAAGCCGCAGAACTGTGCCAGGTCGTAGGCGCCGGAGAAGAGCGTGTCGATCGACGCGCCGGCGACCGCGAACAGGATCCCGATCAGTGCCAGCAGCAGGCCGATCTGGCCGAGCGGCACCTCCGCGCCCATCGCGATCGAGCCAAGCGTCGCGGGGTCGATCCCCTTGCCGAGGAAGAGCGCCCCGCCGACGATCATCAGCGCGAACGAGAGGAAGCCGCCCAGCCCGTAGCCGACGATCGCGTTCAGCCGGTTCAGCCCGAGATCCTTGACCGTCCAGCCCTCCTCGACGGCGCCCGACGAGTAGAAGTAGACCTCGTACGGCGTCATCGCCGCACCGAGCAGGCCGATTGCGAAGTAGCCGTAGAGCAGCTTGTTACCGGTGTCGACGTGCGGGACGAACCCGTGGCCCACGGCGCCCCAGTCGGGATGGAGCTTCACGGCCGCGACCGCGAAGACGAGCAGGCACAGTCCGCCATAGCCGAAGATCCGCTCGATCCAGTCGAAGTTCACGATCCAAACGACGATCGCGAGGACGATCGCCGCCAGCACGATCAACAGCCGGTAGGGGAGCCCGGAGAGCAGCTGGAGGCAGATCGCGACGCCGCCGATCTCGGCGGTCAGGGTCATCGCGTTGACGATCTCCGCGGCGATGAGCGTGATCAGCCCGGCCTTGAACCCGACCCGCTCGCGCACCGCGTCGAACACGGCCTTCTGCGACACGGCCGAGACCCGTCCGCACATCTCGGAGTACGTAATGATCCCGACCACGCCGATCACGACGACCCAGAGCAGCTGATAGCCGAAGGTGGCGCCGGCCGCGACGTTGAAGACGAGGTCGCCGATGTCCACGAACCCGCCGATCGCGGCCAGGATCCCCAGGGCGACGCCAAAGATCTTGTTCATTTCGCGAGCTTGTCGGCCTCGTCCGACAGGTCGGAGAGCCGATGCTGAACCGACTTCGCGACGGTGCGGTTCACAGGATGGTGATGGAGGCGGGCGAGCTGCCCCGCCACCTGCCCCGCGAGCTTCCCCGCCTTTCTGACCTTGGGCTCGATGCCCGCCGAGGTCTGACGCGAGCCGAGCGCGTCAGCGAGATTCGCGGCCTGCTTGCGGAGGTTGTCCGACTGCACCCGCGCGAAGTAGGTCGTGCTCGCGCCCTTCGAGACGTCGTTCGCCAGGAGCTCGCCTTCGGTGGCGAGCGACGCGATCGTGCCTGCGTCCTGCTTCAGCGCATGTTGATCGACCGTGCCACCGTTGCAACCGGCGAGCAGCGCCGCCGCGCAGACAGCGGCAAGGCAGCGGGTTACTGCTTGGGGATGATGCTGATGGAACCGTTTGATTCGAGGACTGCCCATTTGATCTGGTCCAGCGAGTCGATCTGCTGCGCGCGCGCCTCCTCCATCAAATCGTCGAGCGTCAGCCGTTCCCCTTTTAGGTTGCGCTCAATCGCCTCTCCGTTCTGGACGAGGATCAGCGGCTCCCCTTCGATGACCGACTTGGCACGGGGAGAGCGGAAGACGGTGTACGAGGTCACCACGGCAAGCAGACCGAACGTGGAGGTCGCGAGCACGACGCCGGTCACGGAGTAGTCCGACTGGGTGACGCCGTTCTGGATCAGATCGCCCATCACCACGAGCAGGATCAGGTCGGAAGGCCCCATCGACGAGAGCTCGCGCCGCCCGACAACTCGCATCAGGAACAGGATGAAGACGTAGGCGAACGCTGCTCTGAGGACGATGTCCATGGGCTACGGAAAAACCGTGATGTGGCGGGGCACGGTCGCGAGCAGGGTTTCGCCGTCGTAGAGCCGGACGGTCTGCAAATGCCGGCCCACGTTCGTCGGGTTGACCTGCAAGGACAGCCAGAAGGTCAGGTGCCGGCCGGCCCGGATGTGTCCGAAGCCGAACGCGAGCGAGCCGTTGCGCGAAGCCTCCGTCACGGGCTGGGGAGCCGCGCCGTTCACCGTGTACGCCTCGGCCCATCCGGGCGCCAGGACGAGTGTGGCGTCCTTCAGGTCCTGGACCGCGTCGATCCGGAAGCGCGCGGCGTAGGCGATGCCGCTTCGGGCATGCGTGGGTGCGTAGACCTGCAGTCGCGCGCTCGAAGTCGCCGCAGTGGAGGTGGTCGGGCGCTGGCCGAAGAGGTCGAGCAGCGCCAGGACGAGGAGCAGGCCGAGGAGCGCGAGCAGCGCCCGACGGATCCACGCGTAGCCGCGCCGCCCTTCCTGATCACGGTGGGTCTTCAGCGTGAGGGTGTCGGGGGCGCCCGCCACGCCTGCGGGGTTCGGCGGGCGCGAGGGCGTTTCCTGCGCCCTCGCGCCCGAGTCGATCAGTTGTTCGAGTGATCCCCGGAGCCGCCGCCGTCGCGGCGCCCGAGCTCCAGCTCCTCGCGCGGGTCGAAGGCCCGGCTCTTGATGCCGGACTTGGCAATCCCGCGGCTCAGGTTGTAGGCCACGAGGATCGCGGTGATTAGCACCCACGCCCGCCACGAGCCGAACGCATCCGACGAAGCCGCGGTGATCGCGATGCCGACCACCGCGATGACGGACAGCGCGAACTCGCTGGTGAGGAAGAACGGCTTCGTCTCGATCGGATACGACTGCCGTTGCCGCATCCCACCCCACGGGCCGCCGTGTCCGTAAGCGCCGTAGTACTGCGGCGGCGGCGGGGCGTACATCTGTCCGGCCATAGGCCCGCCCTGCATCGGCTGAGTGGGCTGGCCGCCCTCGTAAGGACCACCTGTTGACATTCGGGTACCTCCTGTTGGTTTACGACCGCCACGGGCGTTCCCAGCAGACGCTGGAAAAAACTTCGACCGAGCGTTGGGTTTACGGCCGGATGCGGCGGAGGCTGTTCGCGTCGCCGAGCTGAGCCAGACAGCCCCGCCGGAGCGCCAGTTGCTTGGTGACCGTCCGGCCGCGGCCCGCGGATGCGGGCTCTGCCCGCGTCCGCTCAGTTCCGCACACCGACAGGACACGAGCGGCTGAAAGTTGAGCCGCGCGAAGCGCGGCGACTTTCAGCCGGAGTGCGCCCGGCACGATTCGAACGTGCGACCTCTGCCTCCGCAGGGCAGCGCTCTATCCCCTGAGCTACGGGCGCTCGGGCGGCCAGTGTAGCCGCACGCTCGCCGCGCAGCCGGGCTTTGCGCGGCTGCGTTCGCCCCCGTTCGACCCTTTCCCCGGAGTGAAATGGAGCGGCGGCGAAGCCGACGCAAGTTTCAGGCCGGGAGTCCGCACGGGCAGCGCTCTATCCCCTGAGCTACGGGCGCTTGGGGCGAGTCAGTGTAGCCGCGCGGGATTTCCGTCGACGTCCAGCTCGGCGTCGTCCGGCACCTCGACTCGTACATAGCCGAGGGCGCGGCCCGGAACGGCGCTCGTCACGCGTCCGACGGCCTTCTCGCCGAGCCGAATCTCGTCGCCGGGCGTCGCCGACTCGACCTCGAGCACGCGGAGCCGCCGGTTGACCTTGCCGCGGTAGTGCTGTCTCGCGATCGGCTCCTGGCCCGGGTAGCAGCCCTTCGTGAAGCTGACGTGCGTCTCGGTGAGGCCGGCCTCGGCGGGAAGGATCGTCTCGTCGAGCTCGGCGCCCCAGCGCGGGATTCCCGCCTCGATCCGCCAGCGTTCGAGCTCGTCGGGTCCGATCTCCGAGCCCTCAGGACGTGCGTCGAGCACCTCGCCGCCGCCGACGACGAGCCACGACTCGTGCTCCTCCGGCTCGATCTCCGCCTTGGCGGCGAAGCGGAAGCGAAGCAGCTCGGCGCGTACGCGCTCGCCGAGCTCGGGCTCGGTCGCGAGCAGGAAGTCCTCGTCGCCGCGCTTGATCACGCGGATGGGCGCGATGATGCGCGCCTTCGCGGTGAGCAGCAGCGCGTCGCACGCGTCGCCGGGCCCTAGCGCGAGCACGTCGTTCGAGAGCATCCGGTTCAGGTAGTCGGCAGCGTCGGGCCCGCTCACGCGGACGAACGCACGCGGGCGCCTCGCGACTCTCACCGACGTAACGGAGCTCACCGAATCTAGTCTAGGCAGCGTGCCCATGTTCAGAGGGAAAGCGGAGCAGAAGCTGCTGGAGCGCGGGCTCGATCCCTCGCGCCTACCGCCGGGCCAGTACCTCACGGAGAAGTGGCCCGTTCTGCACGCCGGCGACGTTCCGCAGGCTGATCTCGCGACGTGGGACTTCACGGTGTTCGGCGAGGTCGAGGAGCCGCTCCGGCTCGGCTGGGACGAGTTCAACGAGCTGCCGCGGACGGAGAGCACGCAGGACATCCATTGCGTGACGCGCTGGAGCCGCTTCGACGCGCAGTTCGCGGGCGTGCACTGGCGCGAGCTCGCGAAGCTGGTGCGCCCGAAGCCGAGCGCCCGGTTCGTCGTCGCGCATGCGGAGCAAGGCTTCACCTCGAACGTACCGCTGGAGTACCTCGACGACGACAACGCGTTGCTCGCAACCCACGCCGACGGCGAGCCGCTGACCCCGGAGCATGGCTGGCCGCTGCGCCTCGTGATCCCGAAGAAGTACTTCTGGAAGAGCGCAAAGTGGCTGCGCGGGATAGAGCTGCGGGCGACCGACGAGCCAGGCTTCTGGGAGCGCTACGGCTACCACAACGAAGCCGACTACTGGAAGGAAGAACGCTACTCGTTTTAGGCACGTGGGAGAGGTCGGCGGCGCGGACGCGAACGCCGCGACACCGAGTGCGCAAGGCCTGCGCAGCTCACCGAAGAAGGTGGCTTGAGCGTCCCTAGCCGTAGATCCGACATCGGGCATAAGATCCTGCACCAAATGGCGTGGCAGATAAGCGGTCAAGTCGGGCCCCATTCAGAACCGGGTTACGACGGTCACGGATGGTTGTGGGAGCTGACGGCTGAAAGCCGTGACCCTCGCCGCGTGTACGTGCAGGTCGCCGGCACGGCGTGGGCGGTCCATCGGTCAGGGGGCTCCAGCCTCGCAGCCGACACGCAGGAGGCGATCGCGACAGAGGGCCGAAGCGAGGTCGAGAACGTCCTCGCTGAGGCAGAGCCGCCAACCATGATCGGCTGCTCGACTTACGGCTGCGCCCCGATAGGCAAGTAGTCGGTGCCAGGCAAGCGCCGAGCGCCAGCCGCACGGAAACGGATCTGTGATCGGTGCGGCGAGCTAAACGCACCAGGTGCGACCGCGTGCTCTGCCTGCGGCGGCCAGCGCTTTGCACCGCCCTGGGTGCTTCATCAGCGACGACTAAACCGACAGTTCGCGGTCCAGGTGAGGGAAGCTTCCGAGCTCTCCGAAAACAAGGACCCGCGACTTACGCTCAACAAGTGGTGGCCAGGCGGAAACGCCACGTTCCACATCCCGACGGTGCAGCAATGGGAACGCGTAAAGGAGTTGGTCGACGGTGATTTAGCGCAATACCTGGGCTGGCAGACACGCCAGGCAGTGAAGGCCGCAATCGAGCAACGTCAGAAGGAGACGCGGAACCTCAGCGGAGACCTCCAGAGCGCGGCTGAGAGCAATCCTGCGTTGATCGCCGAGATCCTAGGTGGTCTCAAGCTCGACAAGATCACTAGGGACGACGTGCCCGAAATCAGCCGCGCGCTCAACGAGGTAGCCGGCGTGCTGCTTACCGCGGACGAGAGCATGCGGCGCGCAATCGGACGCATCGTGAAGCAGCTCCCTGCGCAAGGAGAAGAGGCCATCGCCGCGCTGTCTGACCTCATGGAGCATGTAACGCTGGCGCAAATTACTGCGGTGACCAACGAAGTCAAGCGCCGCATTAATTTGATCACCACGTTCAAGGAACGGGTCGGTGACGACCGGACCTATGAGATTCGCGGTGACGCCTCAATCCACCGCCTTCTCGAAAGCGCGATGTGGCTCGTCGATGAGCACTACTGGCTCATGCACAGCAATGAGCAACTCCGCACTGTCGTAGGCAAGGAGCTTGCTAAGGAGCATGAGGAGTTCAAACTGCGGCGGCCCGACTTTGTCTGCGGAACAGTCGATCGACGGCTAATCATCATCGAGATCAAGCGGCCATCGCACGTCTTGGCCGTCGAAGATCTGAATCAGCTTGAGCGTTACATAGTGATCTGCCGCGACTACCTCGACGATGCTCGAGCGCCATTCGACGCGATCCTGGTCGGCAAGAAAGCATCGGACGATCTCCGGAAGACACTCGCTGTGCGCGGGGGATCTTTCAAGGTGCGGACATACGTCGAGCTGATTTCCGATACGGAACGGCGTTACAAGAGTTACCTAGATGCGTTGGCGACGGGCCCCAAGGGAGTGGCCTAAGGTGGTGCCTCGCTAGATCCGTCCCAAATCCTTCCATCTGTGGCGCGCCACCCGGAAAAGCGAAACGGCCCCGAAAGGAGCCGCTTCGCTAGGGGTGGGGAGAGGGTGGATCGCTTCAAGTATCGGCAGTGACCAGAGCCGCCTTTAGCCCTTTAGAAGGATGCCGGCTTCGCCGGCGTCCGTTCAATCCCGGGACCAAAAGAGAAGGGCCGGCGAATGCCGGCCCTTCCTCCAACGAAAGTTGAGCGCGCGAAGCGCGCGACTTTCGTTGGCTACATCATTCCGCCCATGTCGCCCATGCCGCCGGGCATCCCGCCACCGACGGGCTGCTTCTCGGGGGCGTCGGCGACGATCGCCTCGGTCGTGAGGATGTTCTTCGCGATCGAAGCAGCGTTCTGCAGGGCAGAGCGCGTGACCATCGTCGGATCGGTGATCCCCGACTTCACGAGGTCCTCGGTCTCGCCGGTGTCGACGTTGAGGCCCCAGCCTTTCTTGGCCGTGCGGACCTTGTCGACGATGACGGACCCCTCGAGGCCCGCGTTCTCGGCGAGCTGGCGAATCGGCTCCTGGAGCGCACGCGTGATGATCAACGCGCCCGTCCTCTCGTCGCCCTCGAGCTCGTCGGACTTGATCGCGTCCGACGCGTTCAGCAGCGCGACTCCGCCGCCGGGGACAACGCCCTCCTCGAGCGCGGCGCGAGCCGCCTGGAGCGCATCCTCGACGCGGTGCTTCTTCTCCTTCATCTCCGTCTCGGTCGCAGCGCCGACCTTGACGACCGCTACGCCGCCGGCCAGCTTGGCCAGCCGCTCGTTCAGCTTCTCGCGGTCGAAGTCCGAGTCGGTGTTCTCGATCTCGGCGCGGATCTGCTTGATCCGGGACTTGATCGCCTCGCTGTCGCCGGCCCCGTCCACGATGGTGGTCGAGTCCTTGTCGACGACGACGCGGCGGGCATGGCCGAGCTGCTCGACCTTCGTGTTCTCGAGCTTGAGGCCCATCTCCTCGGTGATGACCTCGGCGCCGGTGAGGATCGCGATGTCCTCGAGCATGCGCTTGCGGCGGTCACCGAAGCCCGGCGCCTTGACGGCGACGGCGGTGAAGGTGCCACGCAGCTTGTTGACGACGATCGTCGCGAGCGACTCGCCCTCGACGTCCTCGGCAACGATCAGCAGCGGGCGACCCTGCTGGATGACCGCCTCGAGAATCGGAAGCAGGTCCTTGACGGCCCCGATCTTCTGGTTCGCGACCAGGATGTAGGGGTCGTCGAGCACGGCCTCCATGCGCTCGGCGTCAGTGATCATGTAGGGCGACAGGTAGCCCTTGTCGAACTGCATGCCTTCGGTGAACTCGAGCTCGAGGCCGAAGGTCTGGCCCTCCTCGACGTTCACGACGCCGTCCTTGCCGACCTTCTCGATCGCGTCGGAGAGGACGTCGCCGATCTCGCGGTCGCGGGAGGAGACGGTCGCCACGCGGGCGATGTCCTCCTTGCCGGAGATCTCCACGGACTGCTTCTTCAGGTTCTCGACGACCTGCTCGACGGCCTGCTCGATGCCGCGCTTGAGCCCCATGGGGTTCGCGCCGGCAGCCACGTTCTTCAGGCCCTCGCGGACGATCGCCTGGGCGAGCACGGTCGCGGTGGTGGTGCCGTCGCCCGCGACGTCGTTCGTCGCAGTGGCGACCTCGCGCACGAGCTGCGCACCCTGATTCTCGAATGCGTCCTCGACCTCGATCTCACGCGCGATCGTGACGCCGTCGTTGGTGATCGTCGGAGCGCCGAACTTCTTGTCCAGCACCACGTACCGACCCTTCGGGCCAAGGGTGACCTTGACCGCGTCGGCGAGGGTGTTCACGCCGCGCTCGAGAGCCCGCCGTGCATCCTCGTTGAACTTCAGCTCTTTGTGAGCCATTGGCTTAGTACCTCCGTTGTTTCGTTAGGACTTGCTGCCGGCGAGCTCGCGGTCCCCGACCACCTTGGCCAGGACGTCGCTCTCGCGCAGGATCAGGACCTCGTCGGTGCCGAGCTTGATCTCGGTGCCGCCGTACTTGGAGAAGATGATCTCGTCACCCTCCTCGACGTCCATCTTGATGTACTCGCCGTCCTCGTCGCGGGCGCCGGGGCCCACGGACAGGACGCGGCCGCGCTGCGGCTTCTCTTTCGCCGTATCCGGCAGGACGATCCCGCTGATCGTGGTCTCCTCTTCGTCGAGGACCTCCACGATGAGACGGTCGCCAAGCGGCTGTAGATTCATTCTTCGTGCCTCCTTGGGCCGACTTTGTGACAGTCGTTGGCACTCTCGGTGTGGGAGTGCCAGGACAGTGTAACGCACCCTGGCTCCGCTCGCCAAGCCGTATGCGCCGGTGTGGTAGAACGGCCGGGTGAAGCGCGAGTTCTCTGCGGGCGGCGTGCTCGTGCGGCGCTTGCGCGGCCGCTGGATGATGGCCGCGATCCGGCCGGCAGGCAAGAAAGCGGGAGTCTGGGCGCTCCCGAAAGGCCTGATCGACCCGGGCGAGAAGCCCGAGCAGACGGCGCTCCGCGAAGTCGCCGAGGAGACGGGCGCGCACGGGCGCTCGGCCGGGAAGCTCGGCGACGTGAAGTACGTCTACACGTGGGCCGGCGAGCGGATCTTCAAGGTCGTCAGCTTCTACCTCGTCCGCTACAGCGGCGGGCGGCTGGGAGACGTGCCGCCGGAGCACCGCCACGAGGTCGCCGAGGTGCGCTGGATTCCGCTCGACGAAGCGCCGCGGCTGCTGGCGTACGGAGGCGAGCGCGAGATGGCGAAGAAGGCGCTGGAAAGGCTCGAAGACGAGGCCGTATGATCCGCACTCCTTGTACGCGCTGAACTTCTACAACCCGATCGTCGCCGACCAGCTGCGGTCGCACCGCAAGACCGCGACGATCCGCCTCGGGGACAAGACCGCGAAGTACAAGAAGGGCATGATCGTGGCCGTGCTAGTGGGCGCGCGCTACGGCCCGCGCGAGAAGATCTTCGAGGCCGTGATCGACAAGGTGGAGGTCAAGGCGCTCGACGACCTCTCCCCGCGCGAGATCGAGCACGACAACCCGGAGATCCGTCGCCCCGAGGAGATGGCGGACTTCCTGAGTCAGCTCTACAACCGAGACGTGTCGCCGAACCACGCGGTGACCGTGATCCGCTTCTCGCAGATCAAGAACTCAGCAGCCCCAGGCTCCGCTAAACCCTCCTAGTTACTTGGGCTTGCGGATCCGCGTTCCGAAGAGCTCGGGCTCGCGGAGGGCCTCGCCGCATTCCTCGCACTCGATCGCGAACGCGGAGCTGAACGGCGCGTTGCACGCGCGGCACCGGCGCAGGAGCTCGCCGCCGCATTCGGGGCACGTGCCCGGAACCTCCGCCTCGAACTCGTCGAACCAGCGCCGCGCCGCGCCGCAGCGCAGGCAGACCGCAGCCCAGTCTCCGAGCGTCTTTCGCCGCTCCTCGCGCAGCCAGTCCGCGGCCCTGCCCATGAGGCGAAGTTACCTGTTCTGCAGCGTGTCGAGCCCGACGGCGAGCGCAACGGCGAGCCTGCGGTCGATCCGGCGCTCGTGGTCGTCCGAGAGATCGAGCAGATACTTGTCCCGGATCTGGAACTTCCGGTCCATCCCGCCGATCCGCTTCCCCTCCGGATCGTTGAGCTCGAAGTTGTACGGGATCGGGATGTATCCGCCGACGTACGGGACGAAGTCGATCAGGCGCCGGGAGATCGCGAGGAAGAGGCTGCGCTCCTGTCCGGTGGCGAGCACGTTCTCCTGCTCGTCGAGGATGCGCCACGTGGAGCGGAACAACGAGCGGCCGAACACCTTCTGCAGGACGCCGATCCTCTCCCCGTCCGCGGTCGTGACGTCGTAGTTGCCGCCGATCTCGAGCATCCGGCGCGCCTTGATGCGGAAGAGCTCCGTCGTCTCCTCCTCCTCGGCGAAGAAGCGGATGTCCTCCTTGATCGCCATGCGCTTCTGGCGCACGTACGCGATCGGCCCGCCCGCGGGAGTCTCGCCGGCCGCCAGCGGCGTCACCTGGTAGAGGTTGACGATCGGCCGGAACAGTTGCTCGATGAAGAAGCGGTCGGAGGCGAACGGGTCGGCGCTCATCGCGGACCACCGTACCCCCAGCCGATACAGTTCATGCGTTCCCAGGCCCGACGACGGGGGTTATGCGCATGGCGGTGAGAGAGGCTGAGCCGGTCGGCTCGCTCAGCGAGGTGAAGGAGGCGGGACTCGACCGCGAGGACCTGCTGCAGATCTACCGCAACCTCCTGATCACGCGCGGGGTCGAGGAGCGCGGGCACATCCTCTATCGCCAGGGCAAGATTCCCGGCTCGTTCTACACGGGGCGCGGCAACGAAGGCGCGGCGGTGGGGGTCGCGACCGCGATGGGGCCGGACGACGTCGGCACGCCGCTCCATCGCGACATGGGCGTCCACATCACGCGCGGCGTCGAGCCGTGGCGCGTCTTCGCCCAGTACATGGGCCGAGCGGACGGGCCCACGAAGGGCAAGGACGGAAACGTCCACATGGCCGACTCGAACCTGGGCCTGATCGCCATGGTCAGCCATCTCCCGGCGATGCTCCCGGTCGCGGTCGGCTGCGCGCTCGCGTTCCGCATCCGCGAGGAGAAGCGCGTCGCCGTCGGCTGGTTCGGCGAAGGCGCCTCCGCGCGCGGCGACACCCACGAGTCGATGACCCTGGCCGGAACCCGCGGGCTTCCGGTCGTCTTCGTCTGCGACAACAACCAGTGGGCCTACTCGACGCCGACCCATCTCGAGTACGCGACCGAGCACGTGGCCGACCGCGCCGCCGCCTACGGCTTCGATGGAGTGGTGGTCGACGGCACCGACGTGCTGGCCGTCTACCGCGAGGCGAAGCGTGCGATCGAGAAGGCGCGCTCCGGCGGCGGCCCGACGCTGCTCGAGTGCCTGACGCTCCGAATGGAAGGCCACGCCGTCCACGACGACGCGTTCTACGTCCCGAAGCCGATGTTCGAGGAGTGGGCGAAGGCCGACCCGCTCGAGCGCTTCCGCGGCTGGCTCCGCGAGAACGCGAACATGACCGACGAGGACGAGGAAGAGATCCTGGCCGGAGTGAAGAAGCTGATGAACGACTCGCTCAAGCGAGCGGAGGAGTCGCCGCTCCCCGACGTCTCGACGCTGACGGAAGGCGTGTACGCGACGCCCGAGGACCTCGACACGCCTCACCACAAGTAGCCATGGCCGAGAAGACTTATCTCCAGGCGATCTCCGACGGGCTCCGGCTGGAGATGCAGCGCGACAAGCGCGTCTTCGTGATCGGCGAGGACGTCGGCGTCTATGGCGGCGCGTTCAAGGTCACGCTCGGCTTCCAGGAGGAGTTCGGCCCGTGGCGCGTGATCGACGCCCCGCTCGCCGAGACGGCGATCGTCGGCGCCTGCACCGGCGCGTCGATCATGGGCATGCGCCCGGTCGCCGAGATGCAGTTCGCCGACTTCATCTCGTGCGCGTGGGACCACCTCGTCACGGTCGCGGCCAAGCAGCGCTGGCGCGCCGGGACACCGGTGCCGATCACCGTGCGGCTCCCGTCCGGCGGCGGCTTCTCGGGCGGCCCGTTCCACTCGCAGAATCCGGAGTCGTCCTTCGCGCACATCCCGGGACTCAAGTGCGTCTGCCCTGCGACGCCCGAGGACGCAAAGGGCCTGATCGCCGCGGCGATCGAGGATCCGAACCCGGTGCTCTTCTTCGAGCACAAGCACCTCTACCGCCGGATCAAGGGCGAGGTGCCGGACGAGCGCTACGTGACGCCGATCGGCAAGGCGCGCATCCACCAGGAGGGCGAGGACGTCACGCTCGTCACCTGGGGCGCGATGGTCTACACGGCCGAAGAGGCGGCGAAGCAGCTCGGGGACGTCTCGGTCGAGATCGTCGACCTGCGCACGGTGATGCCGTGGGACAAGGCCGCGGTGCTCGAGAGCGCGCGCAAGACGTCGAAGGTGCTCGTGCTGCACGAGGACACGCGCACGGGTGGTTTCGGCGCCGAGATCGCCGCGACGATCGCGGAGGAGGCATTCGAGGAGCTGGACGGCCCGGTCAAGCGCATCGCCGCGCCCGACTGCCCCGTTCCGTTCTCGCCCACGCTCGAGAAGGCGTACATCCCGCAGGTCGAGGACGTCGTCAAAGGCTTGAAAGAGCTCGCGGAGTATTAGGAGGGCACATGGCTACGACTTCAGCCATCGACGTCGTCATGCCACAGATGGGCGTATCCGTCTCCGAAGGCACGATCACCAAGTGGCTCAAGCAGGAGGGCGAGGAGATCGCCGCCGACGAGCCGCTGCTGGAGATCTCGACGGACAAGGTCGACACCGAGGTTCCTAGCCCTGGGGACGGCGTGGTTCAGCAGATCCTCGTGCAGGAAGGCGAGACCGTCGAGGTCGGCACGAAGCTCGCAGTGATCGCTCCCGCCGGCGCCGAGGCGCCCGCTGCGCAGCCGGAGCCCGGGCCAGCCGAGCTGGAGGCCGAAGCCGTGCCCGAGCCCGCGACCGCGCAGGCAGCCGCCGAGGCGAGCGCCGCATCCGACGCGCCCGGGACGACGCCGACCGCCGACGAGGTCGAGGAGGCGACGCCGGCTGCCGCCGAGGCGAGCGCAACCACCGGCGACGACGAGCCCGCGCCGGCGGCCGCAGCGCCGACCGTCCAGGGCCCGAGCACGAACGGCAAGACGTTCGTGTCACCCGTCGTCGCGCGCATCGCAGCCGAGAACAACATCGACCCCTCGCAGGTTCCGGGAACGGGCCAGGGAGGCCGCGTGACGAAGAAGGACATCCTCAACTTCATCGAGTCCGGAGGCCAGGCGCAGCCTCAGACTCAGGCTCCGACGCCGGCGGCCGAAGCTCTGGCCGAGGCTCCTCCAGCCGCGGCTCCGGCACCGCCGCCTCCACCTGCAGCGCCCGCGGCCCCTCCGGCCCCGGCCCCGGCCCCGGCCCCGGCTCCGACGGCCCAGGCCGAGCCCGCCGGCGCAGGAGAGTCGGAAGAGCCCATGAGCCCGATGCGCCGCGGCATCGCGGAGCACATGCGGCGCTCGCTCGACACCTCCGCGCACGTCACGAGCGCAATCGAGGTCGACATGACGAAGGTGGTCGGGATCCGCGAGAAGCTGAAGAAGGAGTACCAGTCGTCCTACGGCGTCAACCCGACCTACCTCGCGTTCATCGCCCGCGCCACGGTCGAGACGCTGAAGGACTACCCCTGGATCAACGGCGAGCTGCGCGGCGACAAGATCGTCACGCGGAGCTTCGTGAACCTCGGCTTCGCGGTCGAGCTGACCGACGGGAAGGGCCTGATCGTCCCGGTGATCAAGAACGCCGAGACGCTCAACTTGCTCGGGATGGCCAAGTCGATCGCCGAGATCGCCGAGCGCGCGCGCTCGAAGCAACTCACGCCCGACGACGTGACCGGCGGCACGTTCACGATCACGAATCCCGGCGGCTACGGCACCTTCCACGGCACGCCGGTGATCAGCCAGCCACAGGCCGGCATCGTCGGGACGTACGCGATCGTCAAGCGGCCGTGGGTCGTCCAGGACGAGTTCGGCAAGGACGCGATCGCAATCCGCTCGATGATGAACCTGACGCTGACGTACGACCACCGGCTGGTCGACGGCGCGCTCGCGGGCCGCTTCCTGCGCGACCTGCGCGAGAAGCTCCAGACCTGGGGCGAGCCGGACTACTAGGCCGGGTCCCGGCATCATGGACGAGCTCAGCGGCCTTCTGATTCGGACAAACGGGGCACAGACACCGCGTGCGTACGACGGGCTCGCAGCCGATGCGCCGTGGAGGATCAGCGGAAATCGTCAAAGCCGACGGCTCGCGGCGTGTCGTCGAGATCGGATTCGCCTCCCTCGACGAAGCAACTGGCTTGGCGCAGGCGAAGTGGGGGCTGACCAGCCGTTGGGACGACCCGACGGCGACGGCAACTACTTCATCGTGAGTTAGCCGAGCACGAGCGGCGAGCCCCGCCGTCAGAAGAAGAAGCAGCCGAGCGCGGCGTGCTCTTTGCGAAGGTCGGCTGAGCTCTTCTGGAGAGCCGCGATAGCCTCGTCGATCTTCCGCAGCTGCTCAGCTTTCACGTCGTCGTCCATGTCTGGGTCGCGCTCGATCATTTTTCGCCGCTCCCTTAGAGCGGACACCTTGTTGGCGTTCGACCTGACCGTGTTGCGGATGGAGCTGCACCGTGCGCCGTCGAACTTGACGAATTGCATTGACGAGAACGTGTCGTCGTACGGCCGGTCCGCGTCGGGGACCGGGTTCCAGAGCAGCGCTCCCGCCGGCCCCGACTGAGGCACGGGGTCGTTGTCGGCACGTCGGTTCTTGAGGTCAGGGCAGATCACGACGCGCTCGGGTCCGACCATGACGCCCAGGGCACCCTCGCCGTAATCGCACTTCGGCGCGTTGAACAAGGTGAAGGTTCGGCCACTCTCGCCGATTGCGATGAATGAGCTCATGATGTCTTCTGCGCTGATGCGCCAAGGCAACGGTTTGTACTCGTAGTTCCAGAAGTCGGTGATGCGGCTGAGCATCGCGTCGGTCTCGTCGGCTTTGACGATGTGGATCTTGGAGGTGTCCGTACCGGCTTCGGCGATCCTGCCGACGAAGTACTTGGCACGGTTACTCAGTTCCTTGAAGCTATCGTCGACCCGCGGCAGGTTCTGCAGCGGCTCCAGCCAGGAGCGGATGTCGTCCACGGTGTCCATAGCTGTGCCGTCGTTCGGTACCGCCACGAAGAGCAGGCTCCCGAACGCGAAGTCCTTTTCGGAGAACAGGCAGACCGCTGTCGGAGTCGCATCGACGAGGAGGTTCGTCGCGAGCGACTTGAGTACCGACACCTCGGAGGGCAGCCCGCGATACGCCGTGAGCGTGATATCCGCGACGAGCTGCCGCTTAGCGGGCCGAAGGGCGGGGGGCGGCGTATGGGGCAGGAACATGATCTCGTTGTGCCCTGTGGTTGGGAAGCCCGGCGTCGAACGCCAGATCTCCGACCCGAGCGCGTTTCCGGCCGCGTCGACCGTCGACCAGACGGTCGACGCTACGGCATGGACGCCGACCCCGCCCACGTCGAGAAGGAAGGCGTCCGGGAGCTGAGGCCCACCCGGTCCTTGGACGAGCTTGAAGCTCAGCGCCTCGCCGGGCCTGAACGGTCGCGGGAGGCCCTCCGGCAGCTCAAGTGCGATGGCGTCCGAGAACCGCTTCAGCTCTGCTTCGACGGCACCGGTCAGGCTGAGGACCAACGGCGCTTCTCCGGTCAATTCCGAGCTCTGTGCGGAGAGCACGTACGCGGGGCTGGCGAACGGTGCGGTCGCCGGCAGCGCGAGCGGGACCGAGGTGGGAGGCGCTCCCGTCGCCGCCTTCCAAGCCCCCACCTGGACCTCCTGATTCAGGCCGGTTCCGACGAGCCAGACGTTGCCCGCGCTCTTCCCAAAGTTCCCGCCGGTTGCCTTGAGCGTCACCGTCTGACCCCACCACGACTGCGGAGGATCGAGCGTGATCGCCACAACCGGCAAGACGACGATCGCCGTCTCGCCGAGCACCTCGGCGCTCTGGACCCGGATCTTGTACCCGCCAGCAGGTGCCGGAAACGGCGGAGTCGCGGGAAGGGTCACGGTCAGCGACCGCCCCGCCCAGGGCTCCGCCAGGACGAGAACCTGTTCGCTGCCGATCGCGCCGAGAAGTCGTACCTCCCCCGAAGTCGTTCCGAAGCTGCCTGCGAGTGGCTCCAGGACAAGCGGGCGCCCCCATCCACCTGCCCGGTTGCCTGACGGAGCGAAGACAACCGGGGCGGGAATGGGAAGAACCGCGGGTACCGCCGCGGGCGCGGTCGCTTTGACCTTCGTGACGTTCGCCTTGCATTGGCGGCGGGTCGCATAGCCGCGATCGGACTCCGCCAACGGGGACTTTTTGGAGAGCAGCGTCCATCGAAAGGTGCCGCGCGCGTCGGCGTAAACGCGGAAGACG